>Ga0123356_10004202_pt1 | contig 14912 bp, 20 predicted proteins | sample TergutEmb28metaG_2_FD_92546 | JGI IMG/M metagenome (GOLD analysis project Ga0123356, IMG submission 92546) | Embiratermes neotenicus P3 segment gut microbial communities from Petit-Saut dam, French Guiana - Emb289 P3 | ecosystem: Host-associated > Arthropoda: Insects > Digestive system > Gut ... | reverse complement strand
TATCAATTTGAAAATATTTATCTCCGTTTTTTTCAAATATACAATATGTAGCATAAACTTCTCCCTGCCTAGTATTTTTATTCATTTCAATTTTTTCAATTGCAGTAATTCTTGACATTTAATAACTCCTCATATTTTCATCAATTCCTAAATTTTTTATATTATTGCCCTAAAAAAAGTCCGCATAGAGTATATACATAAATATTTTCTACAGGGTAATAAAAATAAATAATAGCTGCATAATATTGTCCTTGCAAACCTGATCTTAGCTCATGATCAATGTACCGGCTGTACCAAACACCTACGATATTAAAATCTGTATTAAGAGTTCTTTCCTGCCTTATTTTTGCAAGAACTGCTACAGGTATATTACTCCTATTAGTATTATGCATTTCGACAAAATCTCTTTGATGCTCATAATATACGTCGTTACTTTCACTTCCATGCTCTTCAAGAGCCAATATTATTAGCTCACGATGAGAGGCATTAAGTTCCTTTTCACTGAATGTTGTCCAATTCTGACTAAATACTACAGTCGTAATCGGCAATAAAATAAGAAAAAATAAAATCTTTTTCATTATTAACCTCCATGTTATAAATTCGATAAACTGGTAAACAAAGCAACCGCATTTCAAAACTATTACACTTGATTTATATTACTCCAAATTATTATTTATAAAAATGATCTGATCCAATGTTCAAATCGTGCTCTATGACTTGCTGTTGTTGCTATAGCTCCCCCACCTACATTGATAAAAAAAATCATATTTGCATTATTTTTGTCTAAAATAATCACCATAACTGCAGAACCATCTTCTGTAGGCACTCTCATTGCTGCAGCAGTTTTAGTATTATAATTATTAATCCAATTCCAATGTGAGCCAAATGCATTTATAAAACCAGCTTTACTATAACCAGTATAATCAACATAATAGCTATATTGATCATATAATCTTAGTATTTCTCTAGGAACATCACTTAATGGAATAAAAGGTGCAGTACCAGTACTGTCAGTAGTCCATAAACCTTGTTGTCCCTGAACAGAAATAGCTAAAAAGAAAAAAGCAATAATAAAATAATATTTTTTCATATATATTATCCTTTTCTAATTATAGCTGCAATCTCTCTAAGTTGTTTAATATTTTCTATTAAAGATGCTGTAATAGTATTAATGAATTCTTGTTCTTTCTCAGGCACAATCCTTCCAAGCGGTTGAATTGAATCACGAATAAGTTGTTCTTCTTTTGCAATATTATCTGCATTTCTTTCCATTCCTTCCGCCAAGCCATTGAGAATATGTTTTTTTTCAATGTCATCATCCATACTTATTATCTCCTATAAGACAAATCTTCCCAAAAATAATATTCTAAATAAACTTCTCATTTACCATCCCAATTATTAAATTCAATTAATTCAATCTCCTTTGTAATATATAAAATTTATCCTCTACTAAACCAATATATATATTCAGTTGAAGAAGTATATTGAATAACAAAGGTAAATGTTGCAGCATCCCATTCATTACTGGCTCGTCTCATTGAAATTACATAAGTATCCCCCCTGTTTTTTGATTTTACTCTTCGTAAAGCATAGTTCAAACATTCCCAATGTACATTTCTTGGGGTAGCTGATCTTTCCCCTCCTCCTACACTTGGATCTTTTACCATCCAATCAGCTCTCCATTGACCACGGTTTTAACCATCGTGATAATATGTTACCCAATAAAGTCCTTCCGATGTCCATACATCATCAGTAATAACACTAAATGCCATAGATGCTAGAAACATAAACACAATAATTAAAAACATCTTTTTCATTTCTTTCTCCTTCATTAATCAGATAAGTAACGTTTCATTATTGCATTTCCTGCAATATTAACTTCGCCAGATAATTCAATTAATCTTTCAAGTAATTCAATTTCGTGTTCTTCCAAACCGCCATTTTCAGAACCATATACAGCAGGGTTTTCCTGAATTTTTGCATATTTTTCTTCAACCTCTCTAATAGCTAGTAATGTTCGAGCAATAGTATTCATTAATTACTTCCTCCATATCTTCTTATTTTGGTTCATTACAGAAACGTGGTAACTTATTATATCTTTTCGCATATTCATAAAGGCAAGAATATTCTTGTTTTTTTATATCACCTATGTAAGTTAAATTTATACAATCATCAGAGGTAATAATCCCTTCTGGTGAAATAAATTCTACAGAACAATATATACAAGGCAGAAGCGAAATAAAAAGATTTTTTAACCAATCGTTATTTTCTTTGCTTAATTCATGAGCCATTCTTTCTCCTCCTTTATGCAGTTTGCTTTTTCCATTGATTGTACTAAAAAATTGATACAATCTGCCTTGTAAGCCTCTTTTATTTATTGACATTCCAAAATACACAATATCCCCAATATAGTCAAATTCTTTGCCACTTATATCGACATTGGAATATGCAATTGCATAAATACCTGGAACATAATGACCAGCTCGTTTTAGTTCTTCTTTTTGAACTAGTTCATCTTTATTATTGACATGAACCCATTTTGAAAATTTTCCCTGTATCATTTCACACTCCTTAATATTAATTATCCCATAACCCACTAATAGTAGGAGGGTTAGGATCATTAGTAATAAAAACTAAGGTATCTAGCAGCTCAGAAGAACTCTCCTTACGTCTAATAAACCGAGAATCACTATGAGCAACATACACAGCATCACCATAACCTATTTGAATAGAGCCAGAACCATTTACAACCATGTTACCGTTTGTTTGATCACTGGAATACCCTGTAATTATACCACCAGTTTTTTCAAATTTAATATTTCGCCATGTAAAATAAATATAAACTCCACCACCACGGGAGGTTATGGCAGAGGAGGAATTGGCTAAAATTTTTCCTCCAATCATGGTAAATACTCCATTGATTACATAAACTCCACCACCATATGAGGATGTGCCAAGTGATGACGAATATCTTGATGAGGAAGAATTACTTGAAATTTCTCCATTGTTCATAATAAAAATACCAGCACCAACACCAACCCCGCCACCATTTGAAGAGGAATTACCTGAGATTTCTCCCCCATTCATGATAAAGGTTCCAGTCGGTGAAACATAAACCCCGCCACCATTCGAAGCGTTATAGATACCGCCGGAATACATGGCAGAAGTATTACCCAGTATTTTTCCACCGTTCATGGTAAAAGTTCCATTACTAATAAAAACCCCACCGCCATTAGATGTATAATAACCCCTTAATGAATTACCTGATATTTCTCCATCATTCAAGGTAAAGGTTCCACTGACATAAACTCCACCGCCAGTAGTGGAATTGGAGAAATTAACAGAGTTGCCTGAGATTTTTCCATTATTCATGATAAATGTTCCATTAGATACATAAACTCCACCGCCAGAAGCGTCGGAGGTTGAAGTGGAAGTATCTTTAAAGTTGCCGGATATTTCTCCTTCATTCATGATAAATGTGCTATTATTTATATAAACCCCACCACCGAATGAAGAGGAATTACCTGAGATTTCTCCCCCATTCATGATAAAATAACCTCTATCTACATTAATACCACCACCAGAGATATTATTTATTATTTTTGTCCTTGAATTCAATATTAAGTTTCCGCCTTGGTTTACCTTAACAAGTGAAGCATTATTATTTGATATACCTCTAAGTGTTATATTTTCATCAAGAATTAACGTAACTTCATTTTGTATATCAAAGAGTGAACCTTTACCGTATAAGTCAATGATTTTTTCACTTCCAATACCAATAAGTTTTATATTAATATTACTTCTACCAATATAAGAAAGACGTTGAGGGACAAGAAATTCATTAGAAGTCACTTCAATAATATAGCTACAATTACTCATTGCATTTGAACTGAGCCATTGTAATTTCTCAGTAAGTGTTGATCCAAGAACATTAATAGGTGGTCCCCATTTTGCATAAACAGTTAAATTTTCTGTAATCATTGACATTTCAGTAAATATATTACCAAGTCCATTTTTTTCCGTAAACCAGCCACCAAAAAAATTATTTGCTTTTTGCGGATTAGGTAAATTTTTAATTGTTTCACCAGATTTTACAGTTATTGTTACAAAAGCGGTATCACCATTAATATTTCCACCTTCCAATTCAAATGTTACTGTAAAGTCATTAAAGTCATTATTTCCGCCATTATTACCACAAGCAGTAAATCCTATGAAAATACTAAAAATGACTAAAATAGCTACAAAAGTAAATTGTTTCCAATTTTTCATCCAATTCTCAAAAACTTCTTTCACACTATACTCCAAATTATAGAAAATATATAAATATTATTTTTTTTAACCTAATGTCAAGTCCTTAATTCTTAATTTGAAAATACCTTGGATAACCTGCACATAACATCAAATTGAACTTCCTTTTGCGTAATTTTAAGACTATTCGCCTTAAATTACGCATATTTACATAACACCTTAATGATACAACGCAATAATACGTATTGTCAATAAAATAATACGCTTTTTTAAGTAAAATTCGTTTTATATGGGATTTAAAGAAAATCTAAAGTCTGAATTGGCCTATTCTGGGATGTTAGTCAAGGAACTGGCTGCTCTTTCTGGTATAAATAAACGAACAATCGATAATTATCTCAATACCCACAACTGTATACCCTCTGCCGACGCCGCTGTCCGTATTGCCGGGGCTTTGGGGGTAACTGTGGAATACCTTATCACAGGTGAGGAACAAAAAGAGCGAAACAACCCGCCTTTAGGTACTGACCCTAAAGTAATCCTTAAAAATATCGAATCCCTTAATAAAAGAGACAGAAAAATCGTTCTTAACCTGATAAAATCATTAAAAGATATGGAAGAATCCGAGAAAAAATAGTAAATCCTTAGCTTTTGCTACGGCGTTCCCATTAAAAGCTCAGCGTCTTCTGATACAGCGCCAGCGCCGTCCCCATAAGCGCATGTATATAGGGAGCCTGTCCCATTCCTTTAATTACCTCTTCCTTGTCCACCAGCACGACCTCGACAAATTCGTCTTCGTCCAGGTTTTGTTTGCCGTCGCCTTTTAGGTCTTCTGCAAGGAAAAAATGAAGTCTGTTGGACATGATTGCGGGGTTGGGGCTGAATTCCCCTATTTTTGTGATTTTATCGGGTTTATAACCTGTCTCTTCATAAAGTTCCCTTACGGCTGCTTCTTGGGGGTTTTCACCGGGCTCGAAAACACCGCCGGGGAACTCGAGGCTTAATTCCCTTGCGCCGTGGCGCCATTGCCAGACCATAACAAACTTTTCTCCCATAACCGGGACGATAATTGCCCAATCTTTTGCATCAAGTACCGAAAAAGTCTGCTGTTTTGACGTTTTATCAGGGGATCTGCAGTAAGATTCCCAAACAGAGAATATTCTGCAGTCAAAAACCTGCTTTTTGCCCTCTTCTTTCCAGATTAGCCGGGATTTATCCATAACAAAAACATAACAGAAAAAAACAAGGTTGTCACTTGGGGCATTGTTTGTTTTGCACTTTTCTTCAAATAGGGCGTATTTTGTTCCATCTATTTTTTTTAGATTTGTTATAAAGGAGAATAAAATATGTCGAAATTAAACATTATTCAAAGAAGGGAACTGGAGCCGTTGATGTTAAAAGCCGGAAAAATCGTAAAGTATTACGAAAAAGCCGCTAATTGTTCCGCCGCCGTAATGGGATCGGATGAATCCTACAGCTCAATTTGCAACCGCTGTGAGATGCACTCTGCAGGAAAAGGATGCGCTTGTCTGCATAAGGAAGCGGTAAACAAAGCCAGAACGCTCGGCGGTTCCTACATCTATCTGTGTTCCAAAAACCTGGTCTTTTGGACCAGCCCTTTTTATTCCGGAGAGCGTTTTGCCGGGGCGCTCCTTTCCGGCGGGGTCAAAAAAACTGAAAAAAACGATGACAAGGTAAAAGCGCTTGCCCAAATCATGCTTTTATGCGCTAACCAGATATCCGGCGAAAGTTTTATCCATCGGATTGGCGCCGCTGCATCATTATTTGGAGGCGAAAGGGCAACGGTTCATAAAAACACCAACTATGAAAAAAAGGACAGAGAAAACCACATTTGCCCGATAGATATGGAACGTATGCTTATGGCAAGCCTTAGGCGGGGCGATAATGCAGAGGCTCAGATAATTCTTGTAAAATTACTTACAACCCTGTATCAGGAAGTTAAGAAGAATTTCCCGGCTTTCCGCCTTAAAGCCATAGAGCTCGCTGTTTTGCTGTCAAGAGCGGCTTCAGACCCCAATAACATCAAAGATAATACAGCGCTTGAAGCGACAGAACGTAACCTTAAAAAGATTGAGGAAAGCACCACTTTGGAAGAAATAACCGGAGTTATTTCCTCTATTACAGAGCGTATGTCCGGGATGATCTTTTCGTTTCATGGCGTTCGGCATTTTTCCGCGCTTAGGAAGGCGGAACGTTATATTTGGACAAATTACACAAGAAAGTTAAGCCTGAAGGAGATAGCCAATGCTTCAGGGCTTTCTGCGCCTTATTTTAGCACGGTTTTTAAGGAGGAAATGGGAGAAAACCTTTCAAATTACCTTAACCGGTTAAGGATAGAAAAGGCAGCGGCGATGCTGGTAACGACAGATTTACCGATAAGCGAGATAGCCGCAGCCTGCGGTTTTGAGGATCAGAGCTGGTTCTCAAAAATATTCAAAAATAATACGGATTTAACGCCTGGTAAATACCGTGAACAGGGTAATATCTTGAGTTAAACCGCAAGAAGGCAGGTATTTTATGACAGAGAGAACAACAAGCAAAGAATTATTGGAAAAAGCCGAAAAAATCCTTTCGGATTATAATCAGGCTACAGGAAGCAGCAGCTGCATCTATGACAGCGCCTATAAGCCGATTTTTACCAGCCATTGCAGCTTAGAATGCAGTCCAGAGAAGAAAATATGCCCTTTTTGCATAAACTACAATAAATCCGGCACATATCCCTGCCATGAAATGCATATAAATGCCATAAAAGAGGCTAATAAAAGGGGGGGCGCCTATATTTACCAATGCTGCCTGGGACTGCTCTTCTGGACAAGCCCCATCTATACAGACGGCGTTTTTACAGGAGCTATAAGGGGGGCAGGTTTTTTGATTGAAAAGAAAAAACCTGTTGACTTTTTTTTAAATGCCAATGATACTTTTGTTATGCGCAATAACGAAGAATTAACAAAGGAAGAGTTCAAAGAGCGTGTCAATTCACTGCCGGAGGCGGACGGGGAGAAAGTCCTGTCCCTGGCAGAAATGATGCAGATATGCGCGGAATCTCTTTCTACCGGAAACGAGGATTATCATGAGATAATCAGGAGAAGGACCCAACAGCAGGAAGCAATAGCAAAAATAATCGAAAAACTGAAAGCCCAATACGGCGAAAACCCGGAAAATCCGGGCTACCCGCTGGAAAAGGAAAAAATGCTATTAACTACCTTGCGTAAGGGTGACTCGGACGAAGCAAAGAAAACACTTAATGAGCTGCTTGCCATTATGTTTTTTTTCAATCCTGGGCAAATCAAATATTTGCAATTACGGGCTATCGAACTTGTTGTACTGATTTCCAGAATAGAAATAGGTCCCGCCAAGAACGGGAGCTTCTCAATGGAAATTAACAGCCTAAACCTAAGAATGGCTCAGGAAGCTAAAAGTAAAGAAGAGCTGACTGATATTCTGCATCTTGTTGTAGATCGGGTAGCGGACAACATTTCTTCCTTCCGCGGAATCCCCCATGCTGCGGCTTTACGTAAAGCAGAACATTTTATCATGGAAAATTTTACCCGAAAAATCAGTCTTAAGGAAATTGCCGACATTGCAGGGCTTTCACCGCCTTATTTCAGCACCATATTCAAGGAAGAAATGAGCGAAAACCTGTCCAAGTACCTTAACCGCCAAAGAGTAGAAAAAGCCAGCCGTCTTTTACTGGAAACAGATATGTCTCTTGCAGAAATCGCCGCTTGCTGCTGTTTTGAAGATCAAAGCTGGTTTTCTAAAATATTCAAAGCCTATACAGGCATAAGCCCCGGCAAATACCGGAACCAGGGCGGCGGAATTATCAGGAATATCGGCGAAAACAACCTGTCAGAAGGTTTTAGAAAGAAGAAAAAGTAAACTTTAAATAAAAAAGCCGCACAAAGGATACCCTTCGTGCGGCTTCTTTGCGGCCTAATCAGATTGCCGGTTTACTGCTCATTTTCATCCGGAGACGGAACAATCGCAAGTTCGGTTTCTTTATCAAAAAAGCGCGCTTTTTCCATTCTGGGAATAAATATAACTTCATCACCGACCTTAAAGATATGATTCGGTTCTGTACGGGCTACCAGTGATTGTGTTCCTGTCGTCAGCCACAGGTGAATATCGGCACCCAGCGGTTCAACTACGGTTACCTGAACTTTAACGCCGTTGTCAGCATCTTTCTTTTCAGTGAAAGTCAAATCTTCCGGTCTGATACCAAAGGATACTTCCTTGCCTACATAGTTTTTAAGGTATTCACAGTGATCGGCAGCGGCTTTGATTTTAAAGGCACCTTCTTCCAGCAAGATGTTATTTCCGTCTTCCCTTACAGTAACATTGAGGAAGTTCATGGGCGGGGAGCCGATAAAGCCGGCAACAAATTTGTTAACAGGATAGTTATAAAGGAAAAGAGGAGCGCCAATCTGCTGTACTTTTCCGTCTTTCATAACAACGATTTTGTTCGCCATGGTCATGGCTTCTACCTGGTCGTGGGTAACATAAATCATGGTTGCGTTCAGGCGAAGATGCAGCCCGGAAAGTTCCGCCCTCATCTGTACGCGTAATTTTGCGTCCAGGTTGGAGAGAGGTTCGTCAAAGAGGAAGACCTTGGGGTTACGGACGATAGCGCGTCCTACCGCAACACGCTGTCTCTGACCGCCCGAAAGGGCTTTAGGTTTGCGATCCAGCAGCTTTTCGATATCGAGGGTACGAGCCGCATCGGCAACGCGCCTGTCAATTTCGGCTTTGGGTACTTTCTTGATACGCAGACCAAACGCCATGTTTTCCTTAACTGTCATGTGAGGATAAAGGGCGTAATTCTGGAATACCATCGCAATATTCCTGTCTTTTGGCGGAACATCGTTCATTTTTTCACCGTCAATGAGGAGTTCACCTTCGGAGATATCCTCAAGACCGGCGACCATACGGAGAGTGGTAGATTTACCGCAGCCCGAAGGTCCTACTAAAACGACAAATTCCTTGTCCTCGACCGTGATGTTGGCATTGTCAACCGCTCTGACTCCGCCATCAAACACCTTTGAAATACTTTTCATTTCAACTTTTGCCATACGCTGGCCTCCCTGTTTTCGTCCGACTATCAGTCAGACGGGGTTATTTTATAAGATCATTTTAACATAGAAAATCGAGGGGAGTCAAGGTTAAAAATAACGCTTTAACAGCCCTTTAAAACCTGCGCAGTGCCTGGCTTCGTCGCGAGCCATCTCATGGACAGAGTCATGTATGGCATCCAGCCCTTTTTCCTTGGCGCGTTTGGCTATATCGGTTTTTCCCGCACAGGCGCCGTGTTCGGCTTCCGCGCGCATTTCCAGATTTTTCTTCGTACTGTCCGTGATTACTTCGCCCAGCAGTTCCGCAAACCTGGCGGCATGCTCGGCTTCTTCGTAGGCATAACGTATAAAAGCATCGGCTATCTCGGGATACCCTTCCCGCTCCGCTACCCTGCTCATCGCAAGATACATTCCTACTTCGCAGCATTCTCCGTTAAAGTGCGCCTGCAGATCCTTTACAATGTCCGCATCTACGCCTTTTGCTACCCCAACCACATGTTCTGACGCAAAACCGCCGTCTGCGGACTGCTCCTTAAATTTTGCCGCTGGCGCCTTGCATTGAGGGCAAGCATCCGGCGCTTTGTCTCCTGTGTGAGCGTAACCGCATACTGAACAAACCCATTTTTTCATAATTTTCTCCTTATGTTGTTTATTGCTGAGATTATAGCATATTTTGTTGCTTTTGGCTTGGGGGGTTTTAAGGGTTTTTGAACTATTCATCTTCATATTCTGACAAGACACCTTCTACAAAATTTATAATTGCCTGATGAGTTTCCATTTTATCCCAACAATAAAACTTGCCTTTAAAATCATCATATCCAGTAACCAGCCATATATCATCAGAACGCATGTTTACAATCTATTGCGTTTTACCTTATACTTTTTATATTTATATCAAACCTTAAGACAGTATAATTACACCATGTTCAAAGAAAGCGTAAGGATAAAATTGTACTTTTGAGATATTTTCATTTTTCTTGACTTTGAGAGGGTATTTTATTATATTATTGTTATGGGGAATTAATTATGGGAATAGTTCAAGCGGAAATTGTGCTGAGGAATTTAATTGATAATGCTTATGCAAAAGGCGGACACATTAGACCGGAAGAAATAAGAACTGAAACCGTTACAGCAATAGTTGATACGGGTTCTCTTTATCTTGTAATTACCGAGGACTTGCGCCAAAAATTGGGATTGGAAATAAAAGAAGAAAGAACTGCTCATATAGCAAATGGTCAGCAGGTAACTTGTCAAATAACAGAAGCTGTAGAAGTACAATGGAAAGACCGGGAAACTGTGGTTCATGCAATGGTAATTCCCGGCGCCAAAAAAATATTACTTGGTGCTATACCTCTTGAAGCTATGGATCTAATGGTTAATCCTGTGACTCAAGAAGTGGTGGGTGTTCATGGAGACAGGATGGAAGTTTTAGCCTTGTAATTTTCATATTTCCCCTTAAATACCTCCCTACCATCACAATCTTCAATACTCAACATAGTTGAATCCGACACAGAAAACTTTTCAAAAGCTGTTTCTATTATATTTGCAGTTATGCGATTAATATCACCAGCTATAAGAACAACATCCTCATTTCTGCTAATTTCCCCGAGATTAAAATATCTAATACGTAAAGCCCCTTTTTTCAAAGCATGAAAAACAGCGCGTTGATTATATTCAAACTCAATATCATCAAATACTTCTTCATCTTTATTGCTTATTTTGTCATCATCATTATAACCTAATCTTTTAAAATATTCGTAGGCATCAGGTTCATCTTCTTCAAAGTCATTTAGTAATCCAGAGCGTTTAATAATATCAAAATGCATTTCATAATCTTCCAAATGCAGCCATTCGCCTGTTGGCAGTACGACATATGCTTTACTCATCATTTTTAATACATGCCTCCTGTATATTGCCCCCAATGACTGGTTACATCTCTATTATAATTTGGATCATATCTCATGCCCCATATTAATCCCATAGAATACCGATCAGGTGTGCCCTGTGGCTCAATATCCATAATCCTGGTATGTCCTGCATCATTATACCATATACGTATAAACATATGATTCATTCCACTAATTGGATTATTATTAATTATAATACGCGCGTTTGAGCCATACAATGTGCGAAATAATATTGAATAATCAATGCAATCAATATTACCATCTTTATTCATATCAGGAATACCCATATTTCGCATTAAGTTTAATATACGAGAAATGTTTTCAATTCTATTTGGATTTGCTCTTAAAAGCAGAGCTTCATCAAGCATTGCTTTTTCTCCAGGAGAAAATTGCTGAGAATACAAGACAGAGCAAATAAATGTTAGCGCTAATAAAAAAAATACTTTTTTCATAAAATCATCTCCTTAATCATTAATATATTTTTATCCGGCAAAACAACTCTTTATACTAAAAATTATCCACAATATAAAACCTATATTATTCTCCTTACCCATTATTTTCCTTCTTAATTTATATAATGGCTGAGTTTATGAGAACTTAATGGTTTTTGAGGATTAAAATTCAAATAAAAAGCGGTCACCCGCTAAACAGACAGCGCAACCGCCATTATATCTCCGTAACTGTCACTTTATTAGCGGGGGTTATTTGAGGTTTTTAAGTATTGTCCGCAGATTTTCGCGGACAATTATACTAGCCTTTACTCAACTGCTCCTTAATTTCTTCGACGGAAAACCCCTGGTTTAACAGTTCTATTACTTCGGAATGACCATCGGTGCGGCCTTCTGCACGACCTTCAGTACGGCCATCTTCCCAAGCCTCCTGTTTTACAACAGCTATCTCATCTTCTATTCTATATTCACCGTACAGCATACTATATACCTCCGAACCGTGTTTTTTAAGAAAATCCCTCAATACATCATTGTCTATACAGTATTGTATCGCATTTCTTAAGGGCTGTTTTAACAGGTTGTGTTAACTAGCTGTTAAAACAACCTGCCGCTACCAAGCCCAGATAGCGCGGACATTTGTAGAATTAACATTCTTATAGGCACCTAAATAAGACTCAGCGCCATATAAGAAACTTCGATCCCACGCAAAATTAGATTCAGCCTGCGATGAAGACCAGAACCAGCCTGTAGATAAACCAAAATAAGACTTTTGCCTATATAATTCATGCAATTCATCCTTACTGGGAAGAAACCAGTCATCGGCGGATTCTGTACTGTAATTATCACAAGCCAAAGCCGCATAAATATATGTATTTGCCGGGTGTACCGTTTTTTCCGTTTCAATTATTAATGCGGTATTATTTCTGCCAGAGCCTATTGTTAACAAAGTACCTGTTACATTTGGATACGGCTGTCCGTCCTGTGTTGACCATCTCATCATTGTCTGTGTTCCGGTTCCGCCAACTGCATTTTCAAGAGCGGCTTCCAGGTAATAGGCGGTATATGTTTCAAATGCACTTGTAGTGCTAGTAACGGTAAAACCAAGAGGTCTTTCTTCCTCTCCGTCTGCGATATAAAAGATTATCCCGCCTCCGGGCACTGTGTCGCCGATTTGAGCGTCACGTGTTTCTCCAATTTCAGAGCATCTGGTACAAACTTCCACGGAAGTTGCCGGATATTCTTCAGTGCAGCTAACAATCCCGTTAAAATCATGTCCGAGATCGCAAGGATCGTCATCTTCGCAAGCTGCAAATGCAATTGTCATAATAAGTGCAATAGCAGCAATTTTAATAATGTTTTTCATAAAACCATTATAGTCTACTATTCTCTATCTTGCAACTAATAACACCCTACTGATTGCTGACATCATTTTGTTTTTCAAGAAAATTCAAGGCAAAAATTATAAGACCAATTTTAAGGGCTAAAGCGATCCTTTCCAGCACATCTTATAGAGGGAAACAAGATGCTGTCACCTTTTTTACTTATTTCTCTACAAAAACATCGCCATATACAAAGGCATAGTTATTTTCTTTTCTGCCTGTCCGATATTGCCGGAAATTAGCTTATATCCGGTTTTAACATCGGGATTTTGCAATAATTTATCCAAAGAAATTGAAGGACCGCTTCCCGATTTAACTTCAATGGGCAAAACAGCGCCGTCTCTATTAAGCAAAAATTCAATCTCCTGCGAACTATCATTCGCTTTAAAGTAATTCAGCCGAAAGTTTTTCTTTATTAATATATCAGCGATAAGATTTTCGTAAATACCGCCTTTTGCCGGTCCCTTAAAAGTATTATTAATTATTTCATTTTTTATTTCAAAACCGTACATAGCTACAAGCAAACCTATATCATTAAGATAAATTTTATATTGATCATCACGTTCATAAGCGGCAAGCGGAAAAGACGGTACTGACACATTATAACAAAAACGTATTAAATTTGCATCACGCAGCCATTCAAGAGTATTTGAATATTTTCTTGCTGTTGCACCTTTTTCGACAACAGAGAATTGAAATTTTTTATATTCCTTAGAAAGCTGCCTGGGTATGGAAAGAAAGCAATTTCTGGCTTTTGGTTTTTCTGTTAAAGATGCATATTGGGAAATATCATCTAAAAAACTGTTTAAAATTTTATCTTGCTCTTTTTGAACATCGCCAAAATTATTATTTTCCAGATAGCGATTAATAACCGCAGGCATCCCGCCAATCACAGCATACTCACGCAGGAATTTCATCATCTTCGTATTTACGACTTCAGGAATCACTTCAATACGAATAAAATATTCTTTTACAGATGCTATAGCTTGCTCATTAAAACCAACTGCCCATAAAAATTCTTCAAAATCAAGCGAGTGCATTTCTATCTGCGTTTCATACCCGACCGGAATTGAAGATACATCTTTATAACTGATTCCCAATAATGAACCGGATACAACAACATCATATTTATTATCCAATGCCAAAAATTTTAAAGCAGTACGTGCATTGGGACATTCCTGTATTTCATCAATAAAAATAAGGGTATCACCGGGTATAAATTCTATATTAAAAAAAACGAGTGATAATTTTTTATATATTTCTGCAGCTTCAAGACTCCCTTCAAAAACAGCTTTTTGACCCGGATTTTCCAAAAAGTTTATATAAATATAACTTTTATAAAATTCCCTGCCAAACTTATCGATTATAAAAGTTTTTCCTATCTGCCTTGCTCCTTTTAACAATAAACATTCTTTTTTTTTTGATTTTTTCCAATTTACAAGAAATTGTAATATTTTTCTCTGCAGCATTATTATACCTTTTACTAAAATATACAGCTTTTTAGACCCTTGTGTCAAGAGAAATTGCATATTTTTGGACAGTAAAAAACTGAAATTTGCAGATTTTATAAGAGAGTGGGAGGAAAACGCTGATGATAATCAAAAGCAATGAATCTGGCAGTTTATCCCGGAAGATCTGCGTACTCAGCGAGCGCTATTTCGTTGTTCTTTAAGGGCTTTACCTACGGCATCACCTATAGCCCGATCCAAATCGGCAAGGATTTCCTTATGAAGTTTCCTTAGCTCGGCTTGCGGAGAGGCAGAAGTAGTAAAAAGTTCAAAGGTTTCGATTTCGAGGGCTGCCGCAATTCGATCCAGCATTTCCGGAGCGGGAAATTTCCGT
>Ga0123356_10004201_pt1 | contig 14912 bp, 16 predicted proteins | sample TergutEmb28metaG_2_FD_92546 | JGI IMG/M metagenome (GOLD analysis project Ga0123356, IMG submission 92546) | Embiratermes neotenicus P3 segment gut microbial communities from Petit-Saut dam, French Guiana - Emb289 P3 | ecosystem: Host-associated > Arthropoda: Insects > Digestive system > Gut ... | reverse complement strand
TCCGCACCGCCGAAAACAAAAAATGTTTTGCCGAGAATGTAATAAATTTGCCCCCTCATAAGGTGAAGAACATTTTCTGCCACCCTGTGAACCTTTCCGCCTTTCCATTCTTCCACGGGCAAAGAATTAAGCAAATCAAAATTTTCGTGGTTTCCGTCCACAAAAAGCACAGTAAAAGGCAGATTTACATATTTCTTTAAATCCTTGTTAAGTGTGCCTTTGTTCCAAACACCGCCAAAATCCCCTGCGACAATCACATAATCGTCAAGGCACAAATCCTTATACTTTTGTTTTAACGATATAAGTTTATTAAAATCAATTCCGCCGTGGGTATCGCCTGTAACAAAAATTCTCATTTCGCTTTCCTCAAACAGTCATTTAAAAAATTCACCGAATCTTTAATTTCGTTAAAATCCTGATACGCGCCCGAATAAACCTCAATCATAAGAGGGCCGTTGTAACCGATACTATAAAGGGTTCTAAAAAGTTTAACAAAATCAAATGTGCCTTTCCCCGGCATAAGCAATTTGCCGTTATCGTCAAAATCACAGAGGTGTACATTTTTAAGGCGTCCGCCCATAGCGTTTATGTAATCGTAAACAGAAATTCCCGATTGCATTGCCTGCTTAATATCCAAGCACGCGCCTATCTCAGTATGTTTTTTTAAATTGAGGTAAAAATCAGGCGAACTGAAAAAGGCCCAATGCACATTCTCATAAAGCAGTTCACAACCGCCCCCCAATTCTTTAAGCATACCGTTTAGCACAGTGCAACGCGCGCCGAATGTTTCATAATTTATGTTATAAACTCGCTTTCCAAGCCGTGCAGGGCCGTGGAAAACATAATATTTTGCGTTAAGCACTTTTGCTACATGGGCGGTTTGCTTATAAAAAAATTCACAATCCGTTCTTGTTCTTTCAGAAGAATTGAAAAGTTCGGGTTCAAAATTTTGGTTAAGCGTGTGAACGCTGAAAATTTCCAAATCCCCCTTGCGTTCTAAAAGCGTTTGGGCGAATTCAGGTGTGTATTCGCAAAAAGAGGATAGAAAAACTTCCACGCAGTTTATATCAAGTTCGCGGATTAAATCAAAAGTATCCTCTGTGTACTTTTTTGGAAAGAATGAACCTGTGGATATGCCTATTCTCATAAAAGCCTAATCCTTTGCAACTGTAACGGCGATTTCGCCGTTTTTAACCTCAATTTTTGCCTTTCCGCCTTCCTTGAGTCTGCCTGAAATAATCTCTTCACTTAGCTTATCTTCTATAAGTTTTTGAATTGCGCGCTTTAAAGGGCGCGCGCCGTACTGTGCGTCCGCGCCCTTTTCAAGCACGAAATCTTTAACGGTTGGTGCAAAATTAACCTCTATTTTGTTGCCAAGGATACGCTTTTTAAGGTTTTCAAGCAAAAGTGCCGTAATATCCTTAAGTGCGGAATCAGATAATTTTCTAAAAATAATTATATCGTCTATCCTGTTTATAAACTCAGGGCGCATAGCTTGCTTTAAAGCGGTGAGTTGCTTTTCTTTCATGGCTTCGTAATCGTTTTTTTTGTCAAGCGAAGCATGGAAACCCACTCTTTTCATTTGGGAAATCTCATTTGCCCCTATGTTTGAAGTCATTATTATCACGGTGTTTTTAAAAGAAACCGTTCTTCCGTGGGAATCTGTTAACCGTCCGTCTTCCAAAACTTGCAGTAAAAGGTTAAAAACATCGGGGTGCGCCTTTTCAATTTCGTCAAAAAGTACCACAGAATAAGGTCTGCGCCTCACTCTTTCCGTAAGTTGCCCCCCTTCTTCATATCCCACATATCCGGGGGCAGAACCGATAAGGCGGGACACATTAAATTTTTCCATGTATTCACTCATATCAATGCGAATCATCATGTTTTCATTGCCGAACACGGCTTCGGCAAGTGCCTTGGTGAGTTCAGTTTTACCCACACCCGTAGGGCCTAAGAAAATAAATGAACCGATAGGGCGCTTGGGATCTTTTAGCCCCGCGCGTGCGCGCCTGATTGCGCCTGCCACTGCAAGGGTGGCTTCGTCCTGCCCCACAACGCGCGCTTTAAGCGCATCTTCAAGCCTTAAAAGTTTTTCACTTTCTGCTTCGGTTAGGCTTTTCACGGGAATCCCCGTTTGATCGGAAACAACTTCCGCAATTTCTTCCGCGCCAATCGCAAGTTCTTTGTTAAATTTATCTTTGCCCCATTTTTTCCTTATTTCCTCAAGTTCTCTTTCAAGTTCACCGCGTTCAAGTTTTAGCTTAGCGGCCTTTTGATAATCTTCGTCAGCAAGTGCTTGCGAAATAGAATTATTTGTTAATTCAAGTTTTTCTTCGTGGCTTTTAACATCGGGCGGGGCAACAAGCGCGGAAATGCGCAATTTACTTCCTGCCTCGTCTATCAAATCAATGGCTTTATCTGGCAAAAACCGATCTGCAATGTATCTATCCGAAAGAATCGCAGAGGCTTCAATGGCTTCGTCTGTAATTTTTAACTTGTGGTGAATTTCGTATCTTTCTCTTAAGCCTTTCAAAATTGCAATCGTGTCTTCCACGCTTGGCGGTTCCACGATTATAGGCTGAAACCGCCTTTCAAGCGCGGTGTCCTTTTCAATATGCTTCCTATATTCGTCTATGGTGGTTGCGCCTATTGTGCTAATTTCACCCCGTGCTAAAAAGGGCTTAATGAGGTTTGAAATAGTGATTGCGCCTTCACGATCCCCCGCGGAAACAATCATGTGGATTTCGTCTATAAATAAAATCGTACCGCCGTCCTTAAGCGATTCAAAAGCCTTTTTAATTCTTTCCTCAAAATCGCCCCTGTACTTCGTGCCTGCCAAAAGGTTGCCCACATTGAGGCTGAATATCTTTTTGCCTTTAAGAATTTCTGGCACATCGCCGTTCACGATTGCCGTTGCAAGCCCTTCCACGATTGCAGTTTTGCCCACCCCCGGTTCGCCTATCAGCACAGGGTTATTTTTAGTTCTTCTTGATAAGGTTTGAATTATCCTCTCAATTTCCTTTGTTCTGCCGATAACAGGATCAAATTTCCCTTTGCGCGCTTTCTCTGTAAGTTCTTCCCCAAATTCTCTCAAATCGGCAAGCGTTCCGCCGTTTGATTCATTTTCGCTTTCTTCGCCCGCTTTTTGCGCGCGTTCGGGGCGCGTTTTACCTTTGCCAAAAAGCACTGAAAACTGCGAAAACGGATCGTTAGAGAATAGAGTATCTTCCTCTTCGTTTTCCTTGCCAAGTCCCTTGCTGGACATGGAATCCACAATAGGCTTAATATCGTCATGCTTGATTCCTCTCAGCATTAAAATCTTTGCCCCTGCGTTATTGCTATCTTGCGATAGGGCAAGCAATAAATGTTGGGTATCGGCGTAGTTATATCCGTAGCGGTTTGCAATCATTTTTGCAATTTCGTAAGTTCGCCTCACAGTTCCCGATATAATCACAATAGGGGTTTTTATAGAGGAAGATAAATAGGAAAAAACCATGTCGCGCGTTAAGCCAAGCCTAACCAAAATTTCGCACGCATAGCATTCAGGCACACTCATAATGGAAGCAAGCAAATGTTCCGTGCCAAGCGTGCCACCGTGGTTTGAAGCAAGCAATTCCGCCACTTCTTTTACCTTTTGAAAATCTCTTGTTACATCTCTCATAATTATTTTTAAGTACGAACCCAAGGTTTAATTAAGAATTCAGAATTCAGAATTCAGAATTCAGAATTGTGGAATTATTTTTATTAAGAGTTTATCTTAATGAGATTTAGAATCCTTCCCTATGCCCTATAACCTATGCCCTATGCCCTCAAAGTACAGTTTTCAAATAATCCCTCAATTCCTTCGCCAATTCAGGATTTCTTAATGCGTATTCAATGTTTGCTTGAATAAATCCAAGTTTATCGCCGATATCGTACCGCTTGCCCTCAAAATTAAACGCAAAAACGGGGGATACCTTGCACATAAGTTCTATTGCCGTGGGCAGATAAATTTCGCCGTTTCCTGCCATGGGGGTTTTATCAATATATTCATAAATGTCAGGCGTAAGCACAAACCGCCCTAAACCGCAATAGCTTGACGGAAGTTCCTGCACGCTTTTGGGCTTTTCCTTAAAGCCGTTAAGCTGAATATATCTTCCCTTAGTTTGCCCTGGGACTACTACGCCGTAATTTAACGCTTTTTCTTTAGGAAGTTCTTGCACCCCCACGATTGTCGCGCCTGTTTTATCATAGGCGGTTATTAACTGTTTTGTAACGGGTTCTTGCCCGCTTTCGGTGTACATAACATCGTCACCGAACAGCACGGCAAACGGTTCACCGCCTGTAAAACTTCTGCAAAGTTTAACCGCATTTCCTGTGCCTTTCATTTCGGGTTGGCGGATAAACGAAAAATCAACCTTACCAAGAAATTTGTTAATTAGCTTGATTTCGGCAAGGCTACCTTTTTTCTTAAGTTTATCCTCAAGTTCGTAATTTATATCAAAGTGGTTTAAAATGGCTTCTTTGCCACGGCTAACAAGAATGCAAATTTCGGTTATCCCCGAATTAACGCACTCTTCCACTATATAATCAATAGACGGTGTGTCCACAATAGGTAGCATTTCTTTCGGCACAGCTTTAGTAACGGGCAAAAACCTCGTTCCGTAGCCTGCGCAAGGTATCACAGCTTTTTTAACAGTTTTCATAATTAGTTCCTTTTGCCCCTATTATACACTATTTATTAAATATTAAAAAATGAATATGGAAAATAAAGGAAAAATGTGTTACAATTAAGCAACGAAATTTTTTAAGAGGTAAATATATTTATGGAAATTAAATCAATCAAGTACGATTATAACAACATGATGAGTGCGTATATCGGCGAAAAAGAGGGCATTAAGCCAAAAGAACTGTCCGCAGTTAAGGCAAAAGCTATTGAGGCGCACGAATATGTGGCGAAAAACCGCGGTAAAGGCATGATGGGTTGGACGGAACTTCCGTATAACCAAAAAGAAATTGTGGAAGATATTATCTTCACCGCAAAAAAGGTTAGAAGAAGCTGTGAAGCATTTGTGGTTTTGGGAATCGGCGGTTCGGCATTAGGTCCTATGGCGGTTTTTCAAGCACTTTGCCACCTAAGGCACAATGATTTGCCTAAATCAAAGCGCAAAGCCCCCAAGTTTTATGTTGAAGATAATGTTGATCCCGAAAGAATGAAATCCTTGCTTGATATTTTGGATTTAAATAAAACGATTTTTAATGTTATCACAAAAAGCGGTTCAACCTCTGAAACCATGAGTCAATACCTTATTATAATGGATTTGCTTAAAAAGGCATTCGGGGATAAAGCTAAAGATCACATTATTGCCACAACCGATAAGGTAAACGGCAGTTTAATTAAAATTGCAAAAGCGGAAGGGCTTAAAACCTTTTTCATTCCGGACGGTGTGGGCGGAAGATTCAGCCAACTTTGCCCAGTGGGGCTTTTCCCCGCTTCGGTTCTTGGTGTGGATATTAAAATGCTTCTCAAAGGCGCGGGATTTGCGGATAGATCGGCAAGAAAAGCGGATTTTAAAACGAACGCACCCCTCATTTCCGCCACACTTCAATATATTGCAATAAACAAGGGAAAAAATATCAATGTAATGATGCCTTATGCGGATAGCCTGAAACTCATGGCAGATTGGTTCGCGCAACTTTGGGGGGAAAGCCTTGGCAAAGCTGTTGATTTAAACGGCAAAACCGTGTACGCAGGGCAAACCCCTGTGAAAGCAGTGGGGGTTACCGATCAACACAGCCAAGTTCAGCTTTACACCGAAGGGCCTTTTGATAAGGTGGTTACCTTTATCGGTGTTGAAAAATATAGGGAAGAAGTGTTAATTTCAGGCGGGCTTGACAATGTTCCCAATGTTAGCTTCCTTTCGGGGCATACTTTAAATGAACTTATTAACTGCGAAATGCTTGCCACAGAGTACGCTTTAACCAAAAACCAAAGGTTAAACGGCATGATTACTTTGCCCGAAGTTAACGCGCACACAATCGGACAGCTTTTAATGTTCTTTATGCTTCAAACCGCGTATATCGGCGCAATGCTGAATATTGATACCTATAATCAACCGGGGGTGGAAGAGGGCAAAAATGCCACTTACGCACTTCTTGGCAGAGCAGGATATGAAGATAAGGCAAAAGAATTAAAGAGTAGACCTGAAAAATGCCCCAATTATATCGTTAAATAACGCGAAAATTCGCGCGTGGCTATGATAAAAGCAAGCAACCTTTCAATTAAATACCTCTATGGCGCACAGGCGGTAACAGACTTGTGCTTTGAGGTAGAAAGCGGAAAGGTGCTTGCAATTCTTGCCGAAGAAGAGGGGGGCAAAACCTCACTGCTTAAAGCATTGGCAGGGCTTATTCCGTGTGAAAGCGGAAGCGTTTTTTTGGGCGAAAAAAGCATTTTAAACCTTAAGCCAAGGGAAAGGAATTTTAGCCTCATTCTTGAAAACGAAGGCATATTTAGATTTAAAACGGTTAAAAAACAGCTTGAACTTCCTCTAAAAATTCGCAAGATTCCAAGGGGCGAAAGGGCATTGGCAGTTCAGGACATTTCGGAAAAATTTAATATCACTCATTTATTGCAAGATATAGGCGCACAGCTTTATGAAGACGATAAGGTTAGGCTTGCCTTCGCAAGGGCGTTTATAAGAAAGGCTGATTGCTTACTTTTGGATAATCCGTTTAACAATCTTAAAGCAAACGAACGCGACAGGGTTTTTCACGAAATGCTTCCCCACATAAAGAAAGCGGAATGCCCCGTGATTTTTGCAACTAATCTTCTAAACGAAGCAGTTTTCACGGCGGATTACATAATTTGCTTAAATTACGGAATAATCATTCAAAAGGGAACACCGAATGAGATTTTAAATAATCCAAGCGAATATGTGAGGGAAACTTTTTTTCAGCGCACAATGCACAGCGCACAGCGCACAGTGACGGATTCCTAATATCATTATAAAATATAAATTACGGATAAAGTATGATAAAAAAACTTTCAACCATAATCCTAATACTCTTAATCGTAGCAACTTCATTGCTTGCTTTGCTTGCGTGCAACGGCGGTAGTGATAGCACAATAAAAGTGGTAGTGCCAGACGGCGCGCCTGCGTTTGCAGTGGCAAAACTTTTAAGGGATTCAAAAACTATTAACGGATTAAATGTAAATTATGAAATAGTTACCTCACCCGATACCTTGCAAGCAAAGGTGCTAAATGCAGATATTGCAATCGTACCTACCAATCTTGCGTCAATAGTTAATAAAGGCGCAGGGGCAAAACTTGTGGCGGTGAACACTTTTGGAAATTTATATCTTGTGGGCAGGGCGCAAAAGGAAGCCTTTGAACTTAAAGATATTGAGGGTGAATCGGTTTACAGTGTGGGGCGCAACGCAGTTCCTGATTTTACTTTTCAGCACATTATTAAAGAAAAGGGGCTTAAGAATGTGGATTTGCGCTATGTTAGCGCGCCCACAGAAGTTATTCCAAGGCTTAAAAGCGGTGATATAAAATTTGCCGTTTTGGGCGAACCGTCTGCTTCGCTTGCAGTGGGGCAGGGGGTGGAAATCTTAATGAGTTTATCCGATTTGTGGGCTGAGGTTTCGGGGGAAGGCAAACTTTATCCGCAAGCCTCTTTAATCGCAAGCAATGCCTTTTTAAAGAGGGCAGAAAGCCACGAATTTTTAAACGCATTTTTCGCGCTTCTTGAAGAGAACGCAAGCTGGATTATTTCTAATCCAAGCGAATCCGCTTTGGCGGTTAAGGCGCATGGTTCGCTTATTAGTGCCAACGCTGTTACGGCGGATATGCTACTTCGGTGCAACATAAATCCCATGCGCGCAAGCACCCCTCAAACTAAGGATTCTATAGATAGCTATCTTAAAATCCTGTTTCAATTCAATCCAAATTCAATAGGGGGAAGCATGGTTGACATTAATCAGCTTGTGCTTGATTTTTAATGCAAAACGACATGGCAAAAACTAAAAACCGCGAAGCCCTTTTAAGGGTTTTGCGCCATGCGGTTAAGTGCTTATATCCGATTATCGCGCTTGGGCTGTTTTTTGCTGTTTGGGCTACCGTTTCCGCTATTTACGGTAACAAAATGATACTTCCTGCGCCAAGAGAGGCTTTTAGCCAGCTATTTAAGCTAATGGCAGGCGGTAGCTTTTGGCTTGCTGTTTTCGGCACGCTTTCCCGTGCGCTTGTATCTTTTGTTATATCCCTTACCTTGGCAGGAATTCTTGCCACGCTTGCGTACCTTTTTAAGCCGTTAAGCAAGGTGCTTTCCCCCCTTGTTCTTATTGCAAGGGCAACCCCCACAATGTCCTTTATTCTTCTTGCGGTAATTTGGTTTAGCCCAAACACCGCACCAATGCTTATTGCCTGCCTTGTAACCTTTCCCCTTCTTTACGCTTCGGTTTTCGGTGCGTTTAACGGAATCGGAAGTGATATTAAGAATATGGCAAAAATCTTCAATTTACCACCGCTTTTAAAAGTGAAAGCAGTGTACATTCCGCTTATTCTTCCCACGGTTTTCACTTCCGCCAAAAGCAACATTTCTTTAACGGTAAAGCTAATGATAGCAGGTGAGGTTATTGCGCAAACGGCAAACAGTATGGGAAATTCTATGCAACTTTCACGGCTTTATTTTAACACCGCAGAGTTAATGGGCTGGACTATTGTGGCAGTAGGCTTAAGTTTTTTGCTTGAACTTTTGGTTGAGGGTTTAAGAAAAATGGCATTAAAGTGGGAAAGGACTTAAAGATAACGATTATGGCTGATATCATTTTTAAAAACTTTAATAAATCCTATAATGGAAATGAACTCTTTAAGGATTTCAATCTTAGCTTCGCGCACGGCAAAATTACCGCTGTTCTGGGCAATTCGGGCGTGGGCAAAACCACGCTGTTAAATGCAATGGCAGGCTTAATCCCTTACGGCGGAAGCATTGAAAACGCACAAAAAAGGATTTCTTATATCTTTCAAAATCAAGCCTTGCTTCCCAACCTAACGGTTTTTAAGAATGTGGAATTGGTGCTTAAATCCACGGTTAAGGATAGGCAGGAAAGAGAGATAATAGTGAACGGACTTCTTGGTGCGGTGGAACTTTTTAACGATAGAAATAAATACCCCTCTCAGCTTTCCATAGGAATGGCGCAACGCGTGGCAATGGCAAGGGCTTTTGCTTACCCTTGTGATATAATACTTCTGGACGAACCTTTCAGAGGGCTTGACATTTCACTTAAATCAAAACTAATAAACTATTTTATAAAACTTTGGGATAAGGATAAAAAAACGGCTATTCTTGTTACTCACGGAATAGATGACGCGGTTCTTCTTGCAGATAACATTATCGTTATAGGCAAAAAGCCCGTGGAAGTTATCTTAAGCGAAAGCATAAATTCGCACAAATCCCAAAGAAGCCTGCTAAGCGAAAGCGAGGCTGAAATCTATAAAAAAGTACATTCGGCGTTGAGTTAAAGAGGGCAAACAATGATAATTCTTGGCATTGACCCCGGCTATGCGATAGTGGGGTTCGGGGTTTTAAACAAAGAGGGCAGTAGCGTTACCATGGTGGATAACGGCGTTATTACCACGGATAAAACGGATAGCTTTCCTAAAAGGCTAAGCATTATCGCGGAAAAGGTTAAGGAATTGATTATTAAATATAAGCCTCAGGCAGTTGCCGTTGAGGAATTATTTTTCCACACAAACCAAAAAACCGCCATTACCGTGGCGCAGGCAAGAGGGGTGCTTATTTACATAGCCGAAAGTTTGGGGGTGGAATTATATGAATACACCCCGCTTCAAGTTAAGCAGGCATTAACGGGATACGGCAGGGCAGATAAAAAGCAAATGCAACAAATGGTTAAAACCTTTTTAAAATTAAAGGAATGCCCCAAGCCAGACGATGCCGCCGATGCCTTGGCAGTAGCCCTCACCCACGCACGCACAAGCCCGCTTCTATTGAGGACTACAAGGTTAAATTAGAATGCGAACACATAAATAATACGAAGAAAGAAAAGTGCAGGTGAATATATGAGCAAAAGCAAGCAAGAAATCACAATATCAAGTGGCGAACAGATTAACGAGAGTTTGGTATTTAATCATGTATCGGGCATAATTGAGAACCGTAAGGCGCGTGCAGGTGCGTACGCCAACAGCGAGGTTACGCTTATGTATTGGGAAATCGGACGCTATATTAATACGGTTTTGCTTGGAAACGAACGCGCGACATACGGCAAACGAATTGTGACGGCGCTGACGACAAAATTAACCGAGAGATATGGCAAGACATTTGAGGAACAGAACTTGCGCCGAAAGAAGGGGGCAAAATGACAAATGTAATTCAATTAATTAAAGATATTGTATCGGCACTTGTCGTTCACGACAAAGATGGTGTCAAGTTTGTAATTCGTGAAGAGGACGGCAATGTTGTTGTGGCAGTTTATCCAAGTGATGCGGACATGAGTCGCATAGTAGGGAAAAACGGAAGCACCGCAAATGCCATTAATACAATCTTGAAAAAAATTGATTCGCCAGACGGCAAACGATATTTCTTTCAAGTCGGCGACCATGTTCGTTGTCAAGGCGGGCGAATAAACATGAGTTGTTCATGTGATGGTTGCAAGCGAAGAGGTGCAAAATAATGAGCAAAAAGAAAATAGCAGAAATAGAGGAAAAAATATCAAATGCCGAAACATACGATGAATATACCGAGCTTACTTGTTCTCTGCGAAAATACGGCTTGATAGCAAGACCACAAAGCGAGCAATCATGGCTGAAACGGCGAGAGGAAATCAAGGGCAGGGAAACGAAATAATGAAAGACGAAGAAAATGTTATTTTTGAAGTTACCCCCGAACTAACGGAAATCTGCAAGTTAATCTTGAGTTCTTTTTATACTATAATCGGCGATAAACAAATCAACAGAGAATACTTGCTTAAAAATGTAAAACTCATGCGTGATAATGTTCACAAGGCAAATGAACTCTCGCAAGAACAAAGACACCGCTATCATGTTTTGTACAATCTGCTATCGGGCATTGACCAAAATTGCTTTGACCGAATTTGCGTGGCAATTTATGCTAACGATAACGGTGCTACAGATCTTGATATAGTCTACAATATCGGTTTCGTTATTTTGCGCGGTGCGTATAACTTGGAAGAATTTGGGTTAGTTTGCCCTTGATTTCTTTCACCGTAAACCTTATGAGGATTGAACCGTCAATATTATGAAAAAACTAATACCATTAATAATAATTCTGCTTATAATTTCCGCGTGCTTTCAAACGCCCGCGTTTTTTGCAAGCGCGCAAGATGAGGGAAGCGTGATTGCTTTCGGGGATTCTATCACCAATGCTTACGGGCTAAGCAAAGATGAATCTTACGCAAAACTTTTTGCGGATAGAAATAATTTTGCCCTAACAAACCACGCGAAGGACGGGCTTACTTCAGAGGGGCTTATAAACCTTTTGGGCGGTGTTCCCAAAGAGGATATTTCAAATGCAAACCTTGTGATTTTGTGCATAGGTGCTAACGATTTGCTTTCTATTGTTACTTCGCAATTTGAGGGCATAAACAGCTTTGAACAAATAGCCGAACTTGCAAACCTTGTAAGCCTTAATGAATTTTTGCTTAGCCTTGAAAGCGCGATAGTAAATTTCAAAGTAAATTATGAGGCAATTATAAAAGAGATTAAGACGCACAATAAAAATATCTATTCGCTTAATGTTTATAATCCTTACCACGGCATAAGTGTCGGCAGTGCCTTGTTTGGCATTCCTCAAATAAATGTGGGGGATTTTGTGGGCGAATGGATTGAAAAACTTAATAAGGCAATCGGGGATATTAACAAAGCGGAAGGTGTTATCACGGTGGACATATTTTCCGCTTTCAAGGATTATAACGGAACGGCACGCCTCGTTAACGCACACATTGATTTTATGCAACTAAAGTTTGAGGTTGATCCTCACCCCACTTTAAAGGGGCAAGAGGTGATTTATTCCGCGTTGCTAAAAGAATATTTGAAAAACAACGGCAATCCCAAAAACTTAGGGTTGATAATTGGGTTGTCAGCAGGCGGTGGAATTGCTATAATTGTGGTAGCAGGCTTAATATTTGCATTTATGCGCAAAAAGCGCATTGCAAAGAACTTAAACGGCAGTGAACCTATCCAAATTTCTGAGGAATAATATGTTTTCTTACATAAAAGGAATTTTAATCTCAAAATCGCCGAACAACGCAGTGGTTGAAGCGTTTGGCTTGGGATATGACGCGCAAGTTAGCTATAACACATTTTTAAAGCTACCGAACACAGGAAGTGAAGTTAAATTGTTTTTAGAACTTTGCGTTAGTCAAGACGGGGTTTCTCTTTTCGGTTTTCATTCGCAAGAGGAAAAAACCATGTTTTTAAGGCTAATATCCATAAGCGGAATAGGGCCAAAAGGCGCAACGGTGATTTTATCGGGCGTGGAACTCACTTCGCTTTTAGCGTCTATTGTTACAGGGGACGCCAAAGCACTTTCAAAGATTAAAGGCGTTGGGAAAAAGACTGCCGAATTAATAATTCTTGAACTCAAAGAAAAGCTATTAAAAGAAATGCCCGAAGCAGACGGATTCTTTGCGGGCGAAACAAGCCAAGCAAAAACGGCAGACGCACTTTCTGAAAGCGCGATAACCGCACTTATGACGCTTGGAATAACGCGTGCTGAGGCAAAACCTGCCGTGGAAAAGGCGCGTGCAGACGCAAAAACAATTGAGGAACTAATATCACTGTCCTTAAGAAAATTAAGGCAATAAGAAAGATAATTTAAATGATAGACGAAAGAATTTTAAACACCGAAAAGCTAATTCAGGACGAAAACGAAAATGTGTTGCGCCCTAAAGCCATGGGCGAATATATTGGGCAAGAAAAGGTTAAAAATAACCTTGGTGTTTTTATGACTGCGTCAAAAAAGCGCGGTGAGGCACTTGATCATGTGTTGCTTTACGGCCCCCCCGGGCTTGGCAAAACCACGCTTGCCCACATTATTGCAAACGAAATGAATGCAGAAATCCGCGTTGTAAGCGGGCCTACGGTGGAAAGGGCGGGCGATCTTGCCTCAATTTTATCCGTTCTTCCCGAAAAATCTGTGCTTTTTATTGACGAGATTCACAGGCTAAACAGCAAGGTGGAAGAAATCCTATATTCCGCAATGGAAGATTTTTCGCTTGATATGATTTTAGGAAAAGGGCTTGCGGCGCAAACCGTGCGCGTACCCCTTCCACCCTTTACCCTCGTTGGCGCAACCACAAGGGCAGGGCAACTTTCCTCGCCTCTGCGTGATAGATTTGGTTCAATCTGCCGTCTTGAACTATATTCCCCCAATGATTTAAAAACCATTATAAAGCGTTCCGCAAGGATTTTAAATATCAAGATAGATGACGATGCCTCACTTGAAATTGCTTCGCGTTCAAGAGGCACACCGCGCATAGCTAACCGCCTTTTAAAGCGCGTTAGGGATTTTGCGGAAGTGGATAATTTAAATAAAATCAATATGCCTATAACCAAAAAAGCCTTGAAGCTACTTGAGGTAGACGAACTTGGGCTTGATAATATAGATATTATTATTCTTAAAACCATAATTGAAAAATTTGACGGCGGGCCTGTGGGGTTGGAAACCTTGGCGGCGTCCAGCGGTGAAGAAGCTATCACCATTGAAGATGTTTATGAACCTTATCTTTTGCAACTTGGATTTATCACAAGAACGCCGAGGGGGCGCGTAGCCTTAAAGCGCGCGTACAAGCATTTGGGGCTTGAGTACACTGCCGAAAATGTAAATTTACCTATTCTTGATTTGCTTAACGAAGGCGGGGACGATGCTTAAGAAATCAGATTTTTATTACGATTTGCCCGAAAGGTTAATTGCGCAATCCCCCGTTGAACCGCGGGACAGCGCAAGGCTTTTTCATTATAACGAAAGTGATAACGGCATTACACACAGAATTTTTAACGAACTTCCCTCACTGTTAAAAAAAGGTGATTTATTGGTTGTGAATAACACAAGGGTAATTCCTGCAAGGCTAATGGCTTATGACGAAAAGGGAAGAATTTACGAAGTTTTGCTATTAAAGCGGATAAACACCACGGATTGGGAAGCCTTGCTAAAGCCTGCAAGAAAAGCGCGAATAGGTACTTGCCTCACAGTAAACGGTAGCCTAAAGTTAACTATTCAGGGCATTACCGATAACGGGGTAAGGTTAATAAGATTTGAGTACGAGGGAATTTTTGAGGTTTTATTAAACGAGGCAGGAAGTATGCCCTTACCACATTATATCACAAAAAAACTTGAGAATAAGGAAAGGTATCAAACCGTTTATGCCAAAACCGAGGGTTCTTCCGCTTCGCCCACGGCAGGGCTACATTTTACTAACGAGTTAATCGCAACCCTAAAAGAAAAGGGGATAGAATTTGTGGAAATCCTGCTTCATGTGGGGCTTGGCACATTCCGCCCTGTGAAGTGTGATAACATTTCTTCGCATAATATGCACGAGGAATTTTATGAAGTCAGCAAAGAATCCGCGGACTTAATTAACAAGGCAATAGCTGAAAACCGCAGGATTATTGCGGTAGGCACAACCTCTGTACGAACGCTTGAATCCGTGGCAGACGATAGCGGATTTGTGGAAGCAAAAAGCGGTGAAACGAATATTTTTATTTATCCGCCTTATAAATTTAAAGTGGTTAAAGGGCTTATCACAAATTTCCACCTGCCCGAATCTACCCTCATTATGCTTGTTTCCGCCTTTATCGGCAGAGAAAAAACCCTTGAAATTTATAACACGGCGGTTAAGGAAAATTATAGGTTTTTTAGCTTCGGCGATTCCATGTTTTTAGAGGGGG
>Ga0123356_10004200_pt1 | contig 14913 bp, 9 predicted proteins | sample TergutEmb28metaG_2_FD_92546 | JGI IMG/M metagenome (GOLD analysis project Ga0123356, IMG submission 92546) | Embiratermes neotenicus P3 segment gut microbial communities from Petit-Saut dam, French Guiana - Emb289 P3 | ecosystem: Host-associated > Arthropoda: Insects > Digestive system > Gut ... | reverse complement strand
GCCGCCAAGTGCATTCAGGCCGAATACCGGATTGGCGCCCTCTATGTTCATCGTTTGGATGGCGACGTCCGGGATGAGATCGAAATTCACCGTGTCGCCGAATGGCGAGTTGAAGCGCACGCCGTTCAGGTAGACCGCCAGACCCTGGGGTGTACCTTGCAGCGGCGCTGCCTGGAACCCGTGATAGAACACGTTCGGCTGAAACGGTCCCCCGGCTGCGCTGTTGAGTTGCACGCCCTGCGCCTGGTTTTGCAGCGCGTTCAGATAGCTCGGCGGTCCCTGAAGCGTTACCGCCTGGTTGGTGAGGACCTGGTTTGCCGACGGCACCTTGTTGCGGTCCATGCCGGAGCCGAGCAGCGGTGTGGATCCGATCACCTCGACCGGTGGAAGTGCCAGCAGTGGCGGGTTGGCGCGTGTCGGTGCCGACTGCGTGTTCACTTGGGCGGGTGCGGGCGTTGGCGGCGACTGCGAGTTCACTTGTGCGAGAGCCAGCCGCGGCAGCAAGAAAACCAGCACAGCCAGCGTCGCAACGCGTTTCATCCATGCCCCCAGATCGCAGCCACTTTGTTGTTCTGATGCGCTGCAACATTCTCGCCGCGAAAACCGCGAGTGCTCCAGATGCAACCCGATCGCTCCGCTTGCACGTAACAGCAGTCGAGGGTGTCTCGTCCATTTCAAAAAGTGAAAAGCGTCTTTCAAAAAGTGAAAATCGTCTTGTGAAACGCCAAAATCCTGCTGCGAAAAAATGAAAGCGGATTGCGAGATGCACTTCTGGAGATCTTCGTTGCGCGCACCAGGCGGGATATGCACTACAACGAGGACTATCGGGCACGCATGCGTGAACGGGGGATCGATGCCGTCCAACTGCAATCAGCCGTCGCGAATAACATTCGCCTCCCGACGCACGGTCTGGCCACGGTCCCTGCACGGCCGCCTGATCCTCATCCCATCTTCGCTGCTGATGGTCGGCCTTCTCGGCACGATCGGGATCATAGTTTTGCATGCCAAGAGCCGCATTGGCACAGAAGTGACGTCGAGCGTGCAGCTCGCGCATGATCTTGCCGTCGCGGCATTGCGTAACGTGACAGACGCCGACAACCAATCTGCAGCATTTGCTGCACTGGCGCAGGATTTGCCGAAAGTACGGCACGTTCAGTTCGGCCTTGCAGCGCCCGACGGTACAACGCGATCCGCGATCCAGCCCGGCACAGAAAAGGTCGTAGCGCAGCACGCATCAGTCCTGGCGTCGCTGCTGGCACCACCCCCGATTGTTCAGAGCCTACCCATTGTCCTGCGCGGCGACACCGTCGGCAAGCTTATCGTGCAGTCAAACCCGACCAACGAGATCGCTGAAATCATCGGCGAGATGAAGCTGTTTTCACTCGTGCTCATGGGGCTTTGTCTGGCGACTGTGGGCGGCCTTTTGCTGACCGTGCGGCGATCGTTACGTCCGTTGCAGTTACTGACAGACGGATTCGATCGTCTTGAGCGTGGCGACTACCGGCCGATTGCCGACATTCCTGTCCCCGAGCTTGCGCGGGTGGCCCGTCAGTTCAACCTGTTTGCTGCATCGCTGGAACGCGTAACGGCGGACAATCGCCTGTTGATCGACAGGCTCTTGTCGATGCAGGACCGAGAGAGAAAGGAAGTTGCGGCGGAACTCCATGACGAGATTGGACCGGTACTGTTCGGCATCCGCGCCGAGGCTGCCTGCATCATGAAGACAGTGCCGCACGATACCGACATCTCCGCACGTGCGCAGTCCATCGCCGAACTCACCGACGGCATACAGCGCGTCAACTACCGCATGCTGGAACGTCTCCGCCCGCTGGTCCTGGAACAAATGGGACTGTCCCAGGCGCTGCGGCAATTGACGGTGTCATGGCAGGCCCGTTGCCCACACATCGCGTGGTCGCTCGATATTCCGGCCCGCCTCGACGGCCCGGACGAAAGCGTCGCTTTGACGCTGTACCGGGCAGCGCAAGAGGCGACAACCAACGCAGTGCGGCACGCCGAAGCGACCGCAATTGGGGTGCGGCTCACAAACGACCCAACCGGCAGCCTCGTGCTCATGATCCGCGACAACGGGCACGGCCTGCCAGGATCGTTCCAGTATGGTTTTGGCTTGCTGGGCATGATCGAGCGCGTTCGCCAGGTGGGCGGCTCGGTGTCCGTCGGCAGCGCGCGGCCGGGCGTTGTCGTCGCAGTCGCGGTGCCCAGCCACCGGCAACAGGCGATGGAGATGGCGCATGCGGATCCTGTTGATTGAAGACCATCCGATCGTGCGCACTGCCTGTCGCCTGATATTGCAGGCCAAGCAGGGCGTGGAAGTCGCCGAGGCCACCACCGCCGCTGCCGGCCTGGATATGGCAAGGAGCGTCTCGCCTGATCTCATCATTCTGGATTTGCGGTTGCCCGACGGCAACGGTCTCGATCTGCTTACAACGTTGATGTTGGCAGAGCCTGACAGACAGATCATCGTGTTCAGCATGTACGAGGACCCGGCCATCGCCGCGCGCGCGTTGGAGGCCGGTGCGCACGGGTATATAACCAAGAACGACGACCCTGATGTCATTCTGCAGGCGATCGAGCAGGTTGCGGAGGGCGGTGTCTTCCTCACGCCCGGCATGGCGGAAAAGATGGCGTTGATGAAGGCGGGTCTCGATTGCGATCCGCTGCGAGGCCTGTCGCCGCGTGAGCGGAAGGTGCTGGGCTTGCTCGGGCGCGGCAGGACCCTCGCCGAAGTTGCAGACGAGCTGAACCTCAGCTACCGCACGTCCGCCTACGCGGCAGCACAAATCAAGGCCAAGCTGCAGATTCCGAGCACGGCCGCTTTAATCAAGTGGGCCGTAGATCATTTCCCGCCGCCAACAGGCACCATATGAACCCTCAGTGCCGTCGCAGTGTGCCTGTCGCCCGCCACATTGCGGCGTAGCAATGGCAGGCCGCGGCGTGACTCGCACGACGCGCTGTCGATGCCGAACGTTGTCCGCCCCCGCCGCCAGCGGGCGCTGGACGTGTGGCTGCGTGGTGGATCGACCGGAACATGTGGCGGCGCCACGGCATGTGGCACCGCGGTGTGACCGGCCTGACGAAAACGCTTGTCTGACGCCACGCCCGCATGTCATGCTGCGATGCAGCAAATAACGCGTCGGAGGGCGGGGAGGCTCCTCGAAGCAGGCCTTGGTGCATTCGGCTCCGGGGTTTCTCTGTCGTGCCCCGCGGGCCCTGAAACGAGGAGTGAGCCCGCTATGCTGGACCGTCCGCCCGTCAATCTGCTCTCGCACGTCAAACCAGGCGACACGGCATGGAAGGGCGAGGGCCTGCGCGACTTCTTTCTTTATCGCGATCTCGGCGTTTCGGAGGCCACGGGCGGCCGTGTCATCGCCCAGCTCGTGAAGGCGAACCAGCCACCGGAATTTGGCACCGGCTGGCACCGTCATGTTGCGGATTTCCATATCGTCCTCATGCTGAAGGGCTGGGCACGCTTTATGTACGAGGACAAAGAGCATCTGGTTGCCGCGGGCGACTGTGTGCACCAGCGTCCCGGCATCACCCACTACTTGTTCGACTACTCACCGGACATGGAATATCTGGAAATCGCGGGGCCAGCGGATTTCAAGACTGTCGATGTTGAAGGTCCCTGCGCGGTGCCCACACCAGGGAAATGGACCGAAGCGCGCGATGAGGGCCATGCGGCAGTAGCGCGTTAGCGGTCAACTGCCGCGCCTGAAACGCGTAAGATCAAACCGCTGCCGGGAACGCAAAGTCGTCCCGGTGCGCCAGGAGGAAGGCGGGACCTTGATTGCCCCGACACCTCGCTTTGACCTCCTCGCGCAGGGAGGAGGGCGCTTTTTCCGGTCTGTCGCGCAGCCTTGAAGCGATTGCACGGCTGTCCGGCTCAATCCGGCGTAGGATGGGCTTGGCACATTGTGGACCACAATGACACCCGGGCGCTGCTCAGAACTCCACTTCGAGCTCGTCAATCTGCTCCGGCTCGCGCATCGCCGCGTCGGTCCATTCCTGCATCGGCGGCCAGCCAAAGATCTGAGCCGCGTAGCGATTGGACACAGTGTCGAGCGCCACGTCGTAGCTGCGGAAGCGCGTGGCGACCGGCGCGTACATTGCGTCCGCGACCGTGGGATTACGACCGAACAACCACGGACCGCCCCACGTGGCGAGGCATTCGCGCCAGATTTCGGTGATGCGGTCGATGTCAGCGCGCGCTGCCGACCAGAGTTTAAACCCCGCTCGGTGCGCCCGTAGATTCATCGGCAGCGAGGAGCGCAGAGCGGAGAAGCCGGAATGCATCTCACCCGAGATCGAACGGCAACGCGCACGCGCCATCCTATCGGACGGATAGAGACCCGCATTGGGAAACACTTCATGTAGATATTCGGCTATGGCCAGCGTGTCCCAGACGGTGATGCCGTCATGCACCAGGCAAGGGACGCGTATCGACGACGCCTTCAACAGAAGTTCGGCACGCGTATTCGGATCAGTCGGATCAACCAGCTTCTCTTCGAACTCGAGCCGCGCGATGCGGGCAAGCAGGAAACCGCGCAGCGACCAGGAGGAGTAGTTTTTACTACTGATCAGGAGTGTGGCCACCGCCATAGTTGCGTCCCCCGTCGCGAACCGCCATGCTGCGCCGCAACAACATACCGATGAACGATCCTGAGACGCAACGCGCGGGCATGATGTATCACCTCTACCAGGCGCAGGCGGACATGCTGCAGCCGCTGCGCCAGCTCGCGCGGTTCGGGGCCGGCATGCTGCGGCAGATGGATTTTGGCCCCTATACGCCGCCGTTGCTGCGCGAGCTCGGCGCCGGGTGGGAAATGTTCGCAGAACTCGGGCTGACGCATCAGCGGCCTTCGTTCGGGATCGATTGGGTCGCACTGGGTGACAGACGCGTGCAGGTGATGGAGGAAACGGCGGACCAGACGCCGTTCGGCGCGCTCTTGCATTTCCGCAAGGACAGTCCGGTGATGCAGCCGCGCGTGCTCCTGGTGGCGCCCATGTCCGGTCATTTCGCGACATTGTTGCGCCATACCGTCGAAGTGATGCTGCCCGAGCATGACGTTTACATCACTGACTGGAAGAACGCGCGCGATGTACCGCTCGCAGCAGGACGGTTTGGGATCGAGACCTTCATCGATCACCTCATCCGGTTCCTCGAGTTCATCGGCCCGGGCGCACACATCGTTGCGGTGTGCCAGCCGGCCGTCCCAGCGCTGGCAGCGACCGCGGTGATGGCAGAGACGGCCAATGCCGCGCAGCCGCGCAGCATGACACTGATGGCAGGGCCGATCGATACACGCGTCAATCCCACTCGTGTGAACGAACTGGCACGGTCACGATCGATTGAATGGTTTGAGGAACACCTGATCACCGCTGTGCCCTGGCGGTTCCGTGGTGCGTACAGACCGGTCTATCCAGGATTTCTGCAATTGGCGGCGTTTGTCAGCATGAACCTGAACCGCCACGTGACCGCGCATTTCAACCAGTTCCGCAACCTGGTGGGCGGCGACGAGTCGAGCGCTCTGGCCCACCGTAAGTTCTACGGAGAGTATGGTGCGGTGATGGACCTGCCGGCGGAGTTCTATCTCGAAACCGTGCAGCAGGTGTTCCAGGAGCATCACCTGCCGCAAGGCCGGCTGATGTGGCACGGACAGCGCATCCGACCGGAAACAATTCGACGCAGCGGGTTGCTGACCGTGGAAGGCGAGCGCGACGACATCTGCGCCATCGGGCAAACAATGGCCGCGTTGGATCTATGTTCCGGAATTCGTGTCAACCTCAAGCAGCACCATTTGCAGACAGCCGTAGGGCATTATGGCGTGTTTGCCGGCAAGCGGTGGGCGCGCGAAGTGTATCCGCTCGTGCGCGAGATGATCCAGATGGTGAACGATTGATCCCGTGACCGGATTACGCAACGAGTCTGCGACCGTCGAGGCACGCTCTCGGTTTCAGCTGGACAAAACGTTCGCTGTGGCATCCGCCTCTGCGGAACCGGTCAGCGGACAGGCGCTCTGTTCATAACCCTTTGGGACCGTCAAACAACGACCGCGTCATCTGGCGCTCGAGCTCGCGGCCGGGGCTGGCGTATAGCGCACTTCATTCACGAGCGGACGTCCTGCAGCGAAATCCGAGACGTTCGCCAGCGTCGTCTCGAGAATCGTGTTGATAGCCTCGCGTGTGAAGAACGCCTGATGCCCCGTCACAATCACGTTCGGAAATGCCACCAGTCGCTGGATGACGTCATCCGGAATGACCGTACTGGAGAGGTCGCGGAAGAACAGCCCTTCCTCCTGCTCGTAGACATCGATTGCCAGCCCGCCGAGCTGGCCGGACTTGACCGCCTCGATCGCCGCCTCCGTGTCAACGAGACCCCCGCGGCTCGTATTGATCAGAAGCGCACCCCGCTTCATGTGGGCCAAGCTTCGTTCGTTGATGATGTAGTGGGTCTCGGGCGTGAGGGGACAATGCAGGGAGATCACATCGGCCTCAGATTGAAGCCTGTCGACGTCAACGTATTGGCCACCAATACGCTCGAACTCGGGCGAGTGGTAAACGTCCGACCCCACGACTTTACAACCGAACCCCACCATGATCTGGGCGAAGATCCTGCCGATTTTGCCGGTCCCGATCACCCCCACGGTACGACCGACGAGGTCCATCCCCATCAGGCCATCGAGTTCGAAGTTGCCCTCGCGCGTGCGATTGTACGCGCGGTGGATCTTGCGGTTGACCCCAAGGAGCAATCCGACTGCGAACTCGGCCACTGAGTTCGGCGAGTAGTCGGCGACCCTGGCGATTTTGACACCGAACTCCTGACCGGCCTCGAGGTCTATATGGTTAAAGCCGGTGGAGCGGGTTGCGACGAGCTTCGTGGCTCCAGCGACAAGGCGCCGCAGCACCTCGCGGTCAACGCGGTCGTTCACGAACACGCTGACGGCGGGAAAACCGGCGGCCAGTCCGACCGTGTGCGGATCGAGTGCCACCTCGAAATATTCGAGTTCGTGTCCGTGCTTCGTATTCAACTGCTCGAGCAGGGTCTGTTCATATTTTTTTGCGTGGAAGATCGCAACGCGCATTTCACCACTCGCCTTTAGTGCACAATCAGGCTCGCCGCGAGAACTTGAACGGCAACGATCTTCAAGATCGTCCCGACACCGGGGAAGATCATGGCATAATTGACGTCGGGCTTGCCCGTGGGAGCCAACGTATTTCCATAGGCAAGGATGGCAGGATTGCCGGTCGCACCAGATGCAATGCCCAACAGCTCGTCGAAATCGATCCTCAGCACGTAATAACCCACAAGAAGAACGAGAAGGACAACTGCAAGGAGCACGAACGCGCCGGCGAGCACGAACCCGAATCCCTCCTTGCTGACCTGGGTTACGAACGGCGCACCAGAATCGAGTCCGACCCGGGCAAGGAAGAGGGCCAATCCGACATTGCGGAGCACAAGATTAGTGGCGATCGGCAAATGCCAGATGACCGGGCCGGTGCGGCCAATCCAGCCGAGAACAAGAGAAACAAGCAGAGGGCCACCGGCAAGTCCCAGCGTCACTGAGCCGACGCCGGGAATTGGAATCGGGATGAGACCGACCAGCGCTCCAAGCGCCATCCCAAGACCGAAGCCCACGAAACTGAATGTGCCCTCGGCGGTCACGGAATCCCCAAAATGCTTGGCGATCATCGCGCGCTTCTCAGCATTGACGATCAAGCCGAGCCGATCCCCATATTCGAGCCTGAGATCCGGGCGGGGCATAATATCGTTGTCACCCCGGCGCAGCTGGATGATTTCCATCTCACAACCAGCCGGGCACGGCACGTCGGCGACGCGCAGGCCAACCATCGCCAACTTAGAAACGAACACCATCGTGTAGTCGAGAACCTTGCGATCGCTGATCGCTTCCCGCGCGTAGCTCACATCCTTGAGTTTCGTGATTGACTCCGGATACCCCGACACCACGAGGATGTCGTGGTCACCGAACACGTAATCCAGATGTGGGAGCTGATTGGTATTCAAATGGCGAAGGCCGACGATTTCGACGTCTTGGGGCATCTGACGGGTGAGCTGCCGGAGTGTCATTCCGGCAAAATTATGCGTGGCCGCTGCAAGCTCGGCCGCAATGAAGCGCTTGGCGTCCGGCACATCGACCTTTGGCCGGAGCATCGCATTGAACAGGTAGAACAGCAGGATCGGGCCGAATACGCCGAACGGATAGGCGCACGCATAACCGACCGCGGGGTCCTGGGTGCCCACCGCGGTGGTCGCCGCCTGCAGGGTCCCCGTGCTGGTAAGCGATCCAGCAAATATGCCGAGCGCGTGCGGCAGCCCGATGCCCATATATCGTACGGTCAGCATGGTGACACCCACGCCGATCATGACAGCCACGAGTGCGAGCAGGTTTGCCTTGATGCCGGAAGGACTAACGAGTCCGCGGAAGAAGTCCGCCCCATACTGAATGCCAACGCCGTAAAGAAACAGCACGAGACCGAAAGTGCCGACAAAAGCCGGCGGGGCGGACTTCGGCCCGATGACGCCAATCAGCAGGCCCACAAACAGCACGGCACCGACGCCCAGGGAAAATCCGGCGACCTGGATGTTGCCGACCGCGTAACCCAGACCGATGGCAAGGAACAGGGCAAGGAAAGGTTGTGCGTTCAGCAGATTAGTGAGCCAAGCCATAGGACTGTTCCCTCCCGGGCCACGGGGTCCATCGTTGTCAACGCGTGCCCACTGCCTGGCGGCCCGGCGCACCCGAACCATCGGTTGACTGCACGGAGCGCGCGCGCGTCGCGGAGCCGAAGGGCTGCCACACATTGGAAAGGCTCCGCATGTATTGAGATCGCATATGGATCTCGGAGCGCTCAAGATGCGTGCCGTCGAGTTTGCCGCGGATGCTGCTCACCGAGGCGTATCGACCCTCCTCGAGCCACTGCTCGAGGCCCGCGACGAGCGTTGTCATGTGTTCGACGCCGTGGCGCAACAACGATGATGCGGTGGCGACCACGTCGGCCCCCGCAAGCAGATACTTCACGACCTCAATGTGGCTGTCGACGCCCATGCCCGCGGCGAGCGACAGTTTGACCCGCTCTGACAGAAGTGCAATCCAGGTGAGTGGAAAGTGAATATCTTTCGGGGTCGATTGCGCCACGCTGCCTTCGAATGTGAGCGTATCGAGATCAATATCCGAGCGGAAGAAGTGATTGAACAGCACGACCCCGGTGGCTCCGGCTGACTCCAGCTGACTGACGAAGTGACCGAAAGCACTGAAAAATGCGGGCAGCTTGACCGTGACGGGAATATTCACATGGGATGTTACATGCCTGACGATATCAACATATCGTTGTTCAGTCTGCGCACTGGACACCGCAAGGTTAGTCGGCAGAATATAGAGGTTGAGCTCTAGCGCGGCCGCGCCGGCCTGCTCAAGCATAACAGCGAAATCGAGCCAGCCGTCGTCGGTGGTTCCATTCAGGCTGGCAATCACCGGAATCTTGAGCGCTGCCGCCGCACGGCGCAGCGTGTCGATGTGGCCCGATACACCGTGGTTGTAATCCGGCAGGTTGGGGAAATAGGTCGATGCCTCGGGATGGCAGCCTGCCGTGTACTCGGTGTGCGCTGCGTAATTCGCGTCCTCGTCCCGGATCTGCTCTTCGTACAGCGAAGACATGACCACAGCCGCGGCGCCGGCGTCTTCGAGGCGCCGCATGCCGTCGAATGTCGATGTCAGCGGCGACGCCGAAGCGATGATCGGATGTGATAGCTCGATGCCGAGATACTTGCTGCCAAGAGTGCTCATGCCTGGGCATCCTCCCAATGCGGGTGGAACCGGGTTCCGTCGCGGGACGCGAAGTCCTCGTAGAGCCGGTATCTTTCTTCGACCGAGAGCTGCGCCTGAGCCAACATGAGGCGCGCATCATCGGGCCGCGTCTGCACCAAAGACTTGAACCGCACTTCGTTGTAACGATACTGCTCGAGTGGAATGCGTGGCCGGGTTGAATCCAGGCGGAACGGGTTCATTCCCCGCTGGCGCATGGATGGATCGTAACGGAACAGCGGCCAATAGCCGCTGGCTGTCGCGCGTGCCGCCTGCTTCATCCCGAACCGCAGGTCGGTGCCGTGCGCTATGCACTGCGAATAGGCCAGTATCAGCGATGGACCATCATAGGCTTCCGCCTCGCGCATAGCGATCAGCGTCTGTTCGCTGTTGGCACCCATGGCGACCTGCGCGACGTACACATTGCCATAGGCGATGGCCATGAGCGAGAGGTCCTTGCGCGGGACCCGTTTACCGGCCGCAGCGAATTTGGCGGATGCCCCGAGCGGGGTCGCTTTCGATGCCTGGCCGCCGGTGTTGGAATACACCTCTGTGTCGAGAACCAGGACGTTGACGTTACGGCCGGATGCGAGCACGTGGTCGAGCCCGCCGTACCCGATATCGTACGCCCAGCCATCGCCGCCCACGATCCAGACGGATCGCCGCACAAAGAAGTCGGCCACGGCCAGCAGAGACGCAGCCTCATCACCCTTCAAGGGCGCAAGTTTGTCCTTCAATGCCGCGACACGCTGGCGTTGAACCACGAAGTCGGATTCGTTGACCTGCTGGGCATCAAGCAGGGCCTTGACGAGGTCCTCGCCGATCTGGGGCGCAAGCTTGCGGGCGAGGGAGCGAGCGTACTCGGTTTGTACGTCGATCGCGAGACGATATCCCAGGCCAAATTCGGCGTTGTCCTCGAACAACGAATTCGACCAGGCGGGCCCGCGACCGACGGGATCCTTGGCCCATGGCGTTGTCGGTAGATTACCGCCATAGATCGAGGAGCAGCCCGTCGCGTTGGCGATCTGCAGCCGATTACCGAACAACTGTGATAGCAGTTTGAGATACGGTGTCTCACCACAGCCGGCACAGGCGCCGCTGAACTCGAACAGTGGCTGAAGGAACTGAACACCGCGGACGTTCGCGTAGTTCACGCGGTCGCGCTCGGCCCAGGGCAACTTTTCGAAAAAGCCGATATCGGTACGGGCTTGTTCCACGTGGTCCAGCCGGGGACGCATATTGATCGCCCGGACCGCATGGTCCTCTGTGCTGTGGGCCGGACAATTCTCCACGCAAACGCCGCACCCGGTGCAATCTTCCACATAGACCTGAAGCGTATAGCGAGAGTCCGGATAGCCGCGCGCGTTGATCGGGGCGGCTCTGAAGTCCGCTGGTGCGCCACTGAGGCGGCTTTTATCGTAATACTTGGCACGGATGACGCTGTGTGGGCAGACGACAGCACATTGCCCGCACTGGACGCAAAGGTCCGGGTCCCAGACCGGCACCTCTTCGGCAATGTTCCGCTTCTCGTATTGCGTGGTCGCCGACGGGAATGTGCCATCGACGGGCAGCGCGCTGACCGGCAATTCGTCGCCGCGCAGCGCCAGCATGACCGACGTCACATCCCGGACGAATTTCGGCGCGGTTATCGGCACAAGCTCGTATTGGGTCCGATTTCCGTCGGCCGCGACGGGTATCTTGACCTCGAACAGGTCGGCCAGCGCGGCGTCGATCGCGTCGAAGTTCTTCTTGACCACTTCCTTGCCCTTGCGGGCATAGGTCTTTTCTGTCGCAGCCTTGATTGCGGCAATCGCCTGCTCGCGCGGCATCACACCGGACAAGGCGAAGAAGCACGTCTGCAGGATCGTGTTGGTTCGCGATCCGAGGCCAAGCGAGAATGCGACCTTTGAGGCGTCAATGACATAGAGCCTGAGACGTTTCTTGATGATCTGCTGCTGCACTTCACGCGGCAGTTCGTTCCAGACCTCGTCCGCGCCGAACGGGCTGTTCAGGAGCACAGTGGCATCGTCTGCGGCACCCCCCAGCGTGTCGATCTTGAACAAAAAGTCGAATTTGTGCACGCCAATGAAGCTCGCGGATTTGATAAGGTACGGCGCGCGGATCGGCTTCGGCCCGAAGCGAAGGTGCGAAATCGTGAACGAGCCGGACTTTTTGGAGTCGTAAACGAAATAGCCTTGCGCGTAACGCCCGGGGTCGGATGCGAGGATCTTGGTCGAATTCTTGTTCGCGCCGACCGTTCCGTCGGCACCAAGGCCAAAGAACAGCGCGCGGACCGTGTCGGACGTCTCGATATCGAACGTGCTGTCGACAGGCAGACTGGTATGTGTCACGTCGTCGGTTATGCCGACCGTAAAGCCGTGCTTCGGCTCGGGCTTCTTCAGTTCGTCGAAAACGGCCTTCGCCATCGCTGGATCGAAGTCCTTGGAGGAGAGTCCGTACCGACCGCCGATGATTGTCGGAATTTTCTCAATTTGCTTCGCCGCGAACGCCTGGGCGTAGGTCCCGAGCACGTCGCTATAGAGCGGCTCGCCGAGTGAACCGACTTCCTTCGTCCGGTCCAGCACCGCAATCGCTTTGACACCTCTCGGCATGGTGGCCAGGAAGGCGGCGCTGTCCCAGGGCCGGTACAGTGCGACTTGCAGCACACCCACCTTCTCGTTCCCGTTTGTCGAGAGCCAGGCGGCCGTCTCGTCCAGGACATCGATGGCCGAGCCGATCGCAACGACGACGCGTTCGGCCTCCGGGTCACCCGCATAACGGAACAGATGATATTGGCGACCGGTCAGTTGCGCGAATTTGTCCATCGCCTGCTGCACGATGCCGGGCACCTTGGCGTAGAACGGATTGGCAGCCTCGCGCGATTGGAAGAAGGTGTCGGGGTTGTGCGCGGTCCCACGCACAACCGGATGCTCCGGCGACAGCGCGCGGGCTCGATGGGCGCGCACCAGGTCGTCATCGATCATTGTCCGGATCTGGTCATCCGGAATGATCGTCGTCGTGTTCTCCTCGTGTGAGGTGCGGAATCCATCGAAAAAGAAGACGATCGGCACGCGCGACGCGAGCGTCGCCGCCTGCGCGACTAGGGCAAGGTCGTGCGCCTCCTGCACCGATGCCCCGGCAAGCATGGCAAAGCCCGTCATCCGCGCGCTCATCACATCAGAATGGTCGCCGAAGATGGAGAGCGCTTGTGTGGCAATCGACCGCGCGGCAACATGGAAGACACAGGCGGTCAGCTCGCCTGCGATCTTGTACATGTTGGGCAGCATCAGCAAAAAGCCCTGCGAGGCGGTGAATGTCGTCGTCAGTGCGCCACTTTGCAGGGCACCATGGACGGCACCAGCGGCGCCTCCCTCGGATTGCATCTGCTGGACGAGCGGAACCTCGCCCCAGATGTTTTTGATGCCTTCACCCGCCCACGCGTCCGCCAGTTCCGCCATTGGCGACGAGGGCGTGATCGGGAAGATAGCGCAGACTTCGTTGACCCGATAAGCAACGTGGGCGGCGGCGGTGTTGCCGTCCATGATGGCGGTTTGCAATGTCATTCCCCAACGCTCCTCCTTCGAGCACGCGTCTCAGGGCCGGATCGCGAACTTCAACGGTAGCGTCGGCTCGCCGAGGATGCCCTCAGCCATCACCGTCGTAGACTCGGCCGTCATCGTGATTGCGTGACATGGGCACTGCTCGTAGCAGACGGCACATCCCGTGCAGAGGTCGTAATCGACGCGGTAGAACTTGCCCGGGCCGAGCTTCACGATAGCCTGCTCCGGGCAAGCCGCGTAGCAGTTGTCACACTCAAAGCAGTTGCCGCAGGACAGACAACGACGCGCCTCATAGCGCGCCTCGGTTTCCGTCAAACCGTGGACGATTTCCTCGAACCCGGTACGCTCTGCGACCGGCACCGCGGCTTCCTCCCGGCGGTCGGCATCGAGGAAAACCGGAAGGTTGAGCATATCGTAGCCGACGATTGGCGGAGGTTGGGCAGGGTCATAGGTCGTGGCTCTGAGGAACGCGTCGATGTTTCGCGCTGCTTTCTTTCCATGACCGACGGCGGCAGTCATGGTGCGGGCGCCGCCGATCAAGTCGCCACCGGCAAAAATACCCGGATGACCAGCATTCATCGCCGCATTCACCTCGACCACGTCGCCGCGACCGATCCGAATGCCCGGAATGGTCTTCAGAAACTCGACATCTGAATGCTGGCCGACGGCGAGCACGAGAGAGTTAGTCTTCAGCGTCTCGAATTGACCGGTCCCGACGCAACCAAGGCCGTCGGGGGTCATTTCCATGCGCTCCACCAGGACCTCGTCCTGGCCGAACTGCTTTACAGTAGACAGCCACTTAATCTTCACCCCCTCGGCAAAGGCTTCCGTCGCCTCGTAGGGGTGTGCTTCCATGTGCTCCTTGTCGAAGCGGAATATCAGCACTGCTTCCTCCGCCCCCAGGCGCTTGGCGACCCGGGCCGCATCCATCGCCGTATTACCGCCGCCGACAATGCCGACGACGCGACCAAGAGCTGGTCTGCGGCCTTCTTCGACCTGCTCCATGAGCGAGATGGCATTGACCATCTTGCCGCCGTCCATCGCCGGAATGTCGAGGTGGTTGGCGACCTGGGTTCCCACGCCGACAAATACGGCGTCGAAGTTTCCCTGCGCCTTTTCGGCGAGGACATCGGTGACCCGGAACTTGCTCTTGATCACCACGCCCATGGCCGCGATGCGCGCAATCTCCCCGGCGACCGACTCACGTGGCAGGCGATAGGCAGGGATACCGTATCGCATCATGCCGCCTGGCTCATCGCCGGCGTCGCGGATCTCGACCTCATGGCCGAACCGGCGCAGATGATAGGCACAGGAAAGTCCCGCCGGCCCGGCGCCAATCACCAGGACGCGCTTGCCGCTAGGCGCCCCCGGTTGAACCACCCAGCCCTTTTCCAGCGCCAGATCACCAAGGAAACGATCGACCGCGTGGATTGCCACCGACTGGTCGAGATACTGCCGATTGCAGGCGCTTTCACACGGATGGTAACAGGCACGGCCGTGGATCGCTGGGAGCG
>Ga0123356_10004199_pt1 | contig 14916 bp, 10 predicted proteins | sample TergutEmb28metaG_2_FD_92546 | JGI IMG/M metagenome (GOLD analysis project Ga0123356, IMG submission 92546) | Embiratermes neotenicus P3 segment gut microbial communities from Petit-Saut dam, French Guiana - Emb289 P3 | ecosystem: Host-associated > Arthropoda: Insects > Digestive system > Gut ... | reverse complement strand
TGGGGGTTACGCTTGAGCCTATAACAAAACTTCCGGACTATATCAGTGCAAGCTGACCGTGTAGGTTCCATTTTCCGTAAGAGTGATATCTATACCATAATTTCTGGGAGATTAATTTATTTACATTATGTTATTATATAGTCGAAAACTTTACGAAATATTCTTATGCCAGGGGGTAGCATGAAGAAAAAAATTATTCGAGATAGCGTTCATGGTTATATAGCAATTCCGGAAATTTATTTTGACAAATTTGTCGATACTGAGGCATTTCAACGGTTGCGATACATTGAGCAAACAAGTATGCGGTGTTTGTACCCCTGCGCTCGCCACGACCGTTTTGCGCATTCTATTGGTACGTTCTATATTGGGAAAATGTTGATCAACTCTCTTATACAAAATTTAAAAGAATTAAATTCTGAATGCTACGAAGCCTTTTCGCCAAAAAAATGGGGCGAAATCGCGAGAACATTTGAGCTTGCTTGCCTTTTACATGATTGCGCTCATGCACCTTTTTCTCATATTACTGAAGAATATATGGATCGTCCTTATGATCCGGATTCTGGTAAGGCTGGTTTACTTGTAGATTTATTATGCGCAGAAGTCGGTACTTATGATGTTATTTTTTCTGATGAGGACTTGCTTGCATGTTGCACTACAAATCATGAAAAGGCTTCTGCTTTGCTTCTTTGGAGAAAATATAAAGATGATTTTATCAACTTGGATGCTGATCCCATTTTGGCAATGCGTATGATTTTGGGGTATAGCTACTCGCCAGCGAATAGTATTCAAGAAACGGTATTGAATTGTATTTTTTCGCTGTTAAATGGAGCTTATATGGATGCCGATAAATTAGACTATATCATACGGGATACGGCGTCTTCCGGCATTGATAATTATTCAGTTGACTTACATAGATTAATAAAATCTGTTACAATTGTTGAATATCCTGACGGTATGTTTAAAATCGGTTACTTAAAAACATCAATTAGTGTTATCCAGAATATGATTTCCGCAAAGAATAATTTGTATTTATGGATTTATGCTCACCATAAGGTGCTATACTATTCTAATCTTCTCCGCACTTGTTTCGAAAAAGCTGTAGGTATACTTTTCGGGCTGGATCATAAAACCGAAAAGCATAAGATTTTGGCAACATGCTCCCATTTTATCTCAGTGGATGCCATGAGCAGTCGTACAAAGGTTTCATCAGAAACCCACGAAGAGATTATTTATTTGCCTTGTGACGCCGACATCATGGTTCTCATAAAGAATGCGTATCATATCAAACCGGATGACCCGGATTTTATTGAGTTTTTTTCTAGAATATATAAAAAGAGCGTATGGAAATCATACGCGGAATTTAAAAGCCTCTTTAAGAATACCAAACCGATGTACAATAATATTGTAAGTAATTCTGCAAAAATAATAGAATCACTATGCGCTTGCTTCAAAGACAAAAAAAACCTTAGCCAAAAAGAATGTTGGACAATCCTTAATGCAAAAGCCAAATTAAGTGCAACTAAGAATGCAGGTATTTATGTACAATTTGACAAACAAAATGTGGAGGAGTACTCAAATATTTCAAATGTTGAAAGCAATGAATTACCTGCTTTTTTCTATTTATATTATCAAGGCGCTTCGCTAACCGCCGCAGAAAAGCAAAGGGTTATTAAGGTAATTAAATCTTATGCAGTCTAAAATTAGCTAGGAAGTTCAATTGATGCTAATCGTTTTGCTATTCCATCAGGCATAGTACTTTCATATAAAGCATAGTCAAATGAACTCCCACGACTTAGCCCAATTATTTTTTCATACTTTTCGTTTACGGTTATTTCAAATTCAGGAGCTACACTACTGATTTCAAAAGACAGATCTCGAATATCAATGATATTATAATAATCTGTTAAATTATCAAGCAACAACTTATTATATCTAATAAGTTGGCTTAAAGAAATTGTTCTTTTATTCCCCGCCTTACTAATTGCACTTGCTAATACCTGTGTCGCACTTAAAACACACATGAGCTTATCACCCTATCTATATAAGATGGCCTATGGCTTGGAATAACAACCATAGTATTCAATACATACATAGTTTATATATTCTATTTCTATATGCAATATCCTTTGGTATATTTGGGAAATATTTTTATTTAGTAGTATGCGATTTTTGAACTCTACGTGAAAAAAATTAATAATGGAGGATGATGCTGTAATGAAAATCGTGATTTTGAGTGGCAGCCCGCGTGAAAACGGCAATACGCGGCAGTTGGTGGAGGCTTTTGCCGCCGGGGCGGCGGAAGCGGGGCATGAGACGGCGCATTTTTTTACCGCCGCCATGAATATCGGCCCTTGTCTGGCCTGCTATCATTGCCGCCATGAGCCGCATATTGGCCAATGCAGCCAAGAGGACGATATGTGGCAAATCTACGCGGCGCTTGCGCAGGCCCGCGTAGTGGTATTGGCCACGCCATTGTATTATTTCGGTTTTTCCGCGCAAATCAAACTGGCTATCGACCGTTTCTTTGCCGTCAATGACAGCCTGAAACGCAAGCCACAGAGTCAAGAGGGTATTACGCGTATGGCGTTGCTGGCGGTATGCGGCGATGAAGACGAAGCGGCGATGTCCGGTTTGGTGGAAAATTACCGTAATATTTACACCTATCTGGGTATAGAGAATGCCGGCGAGATATTGGCCGCCGGCGTGTATGATGAAGGTGATATCCGCGGTCACGCGGCTTTGAACAAGGCGCGGCAATTGGCGGCGTCTTTGTAATAGAATTTCAATGTACTAAAAATATTAAGGAGGTCATCATTATGAAAATCGCTTTCGAAGGGCATGCCTGTTTTCAGTTGACGGGCGCGGACGGTTTCACCATATTGCTGGATCCGTATATCAGCGGCAATGCGGCGGCGGTGAAAAAAACGGCGGATTTTAAGCCGCAACTTATCCTGGTGAGCCACGGCCATGGCGATCATCTGGGCGACGCGCTGGAAATAGCCAAGGCCAGCGGCGCCACGTTGGCCGGAGCCGCGGATTTATGGCCGGCGCTGCCTACCGCCGGTCTAAACACCATCGGCTTCAACATGGGCGGCAGCATATATATAGGCGGGGCGCAAATAATCATGACCGCAGCCTGGCATGGCAGCAATGTTAACGGCGCTTATGCCGGTCTGGCTTGCGGCTATATCATACAGATGGAGGGGAAAACCATATATTTTGCCGGCGATACAGCCCTGTTTGGCGATATGTCCACTGTCTTAGGGCGCTATGGAATAGATTATGCCCTGCTGCCCATCGGCGATTACTACACCATGGGCCCGGACGATGCTGTCACCGCCGCCCATTGGCTGCGCGCCAAAAACGTTATCCCCATGCACTATAATACCTTCCCCGTTATCAAGCAGGAAGTGCAGGCATTCAAGGCCGCGCTGGAGGCTAAAACCGAAAGCCGCTGCCTGATTTTGCAGCCCGGTGAAGAAATAGAGGCTGTCTGAAAGCAGACGAACCCCGCATTTAAGGTTGTTCGCCTAACTTGAAAGGAGGTGTGGTTGGTCAGGGTAAGGTGATTATGCGAAAGGGGGTGACGTAGGGCGCCGGGGCTTGTCTGATTGGCCCGGCCGGCTTGCCGAAAAAAAATAATGAATGCTTTCTTCAGAATAATGAAAAACTCCTCAAAATAATGAAGATTTTTCATAATTATGAAGACGAAAAAACCTCAAAAATTCAACTTAAAATCATTCATAAGGAGGCTTTTTTTGATATGTATAAAAAAATGACGATTGTATTGATCCTTGCCGCGGCATTTGTTCTTATGTTCTCATCTGCCGCTTCCGCTGAGTTCGTCAAAGGTATTGAAAAAAATATGGAACTGTATCCCAATTGGATAGTTAATGGGGAAACCCAGCCCATTTTCACTTATGACGACGCCATTCTTGAGATAGTATATGTGGAGGTTCCCTGTGACACCGACCGTGACGGTCTGCGCGACCGGGTCAGCGTATGGATCATGCGGCCACAAACAAAGGAGGGTTTCCTGTGCCCGGCTATGCTGGAACACAGTCCTTATCACCATAGCACTGTGGGCTGGAGCGCTGTCAGCGGTCCTGCCTTCGACGGCCCTTACGAGTATATGCGGGAGCCTTTCCGCTATAAGGACAACTGGCCCATACACAAAGACTTAGCGGATCCCGCCTATGCCGACACTACCCACCGAACCTACAACGATATCGCCTACAAGGGCATGGAGGCTCATGAATGGCCGTGGATCGACGAAGCTTTTGAAACCGGTAGTTGGTATACAGGCAAAAATTACGGTAATGTTCCTGCCGCCACCGTTTCCGCCACGGATCCCATAACCGGCGAGACAATTTATGAGCCGGCGCCCGCCTACAGTTCTTTCATCGGCGCCACCAGCTTCTACCGCTATTATCTGCCCCGCGGTTATGCACTTGTCTATGGCCAGTTGCTGGGCGCCCGCGACGGCGACGGTGTTACCAATACCCTGCATGTGGAGGAAGTTCTTTCCGCCATGGCTGTCATCAAATGGCTGAACGGCGAAGCCAAAGGCTATACCAGCCGCCGCGGTAATGTGGAGACTAAAGCCGATTGGGCTAACGGCCATGTAAGCATGACCGGCACTTCTTACCCGGCCGATATTTCTTTTGCCACCGTTGTTACCGGTGTACAAGGTTTAAAGGCAGTCATGCCCCAGTGTAATGGTTTAAACTGGTACGATTATTACCGCTATGCCGGCACTGTCAACAGCCCCGGCGGTTATGCCGGTGAAGACCTGAACCTGCATGCTTCACTAAACTTCACCCGCTGGCGGGCCGACGGCATCAGCAATGGCGAAATACCTCCGGCGAACGGCCAATGGTTCGGCAAAGCCATTCAAGACGCTTTCTTTGAAACGCAAAAACATATGATAGACAAACAGGATATACTAACCGGTGATTATAATACCGAGTGGGAACTGCGCAATTTTGGCCGTCATGCTGAAAGGATCAATGAAGACGTGGGGTTGCTGATGACCACCGGCTTTATGGATTGGAACTCTCAGCCCAAGCTCAGTATGGCGAACTGGACGGTTCTGCTGGATAAATGCAGAGGTACCTTTAAGGAGTTTGCGAGTATTTCCAGCCACACCAGCCAGGCTTCGGCCGTGATTTATGACAAGAGCATCATTGAGTGGTGGCATGTGTGGATGGATCATTTCCTTTTGGGCTTGGATAACGGCGTGGTGGAAACTTTGCCGGATCTCACCGTTGTCAATACCAAAAGTGGCGCGGTCGAAGGCTACTGGGTAAAAGGCAATCCCAATGCAAAGCCCGGGGATGCTGATTATGAACCGCTCTTTTTGGAGCGGGGCGGCATAGTTCCCGGAGCCAGAAATCAGAAAATCTATCTGGTACCCGCCCTAAGCGACGGTAAAGCCGGACGTCTTTCCTACCATGCGCCCCCCGACGCAGTGGATCATTTCGCGGATATGAATGTCCTTGATATGCTGCAAGCCATGTATCCCGGCGCTCCTACCCTTACCGATAGCCAGAAAAATGTCAACCGCAGCAATAGTGGCAATTACCGCGTCACCACCGGCGGCGGCGTCGCTTCCCAGGCGCAATTCTGCGAAGGCCGGGCCGTCGGCGTCAATCGTACTTATGATTTCGGTATTACCGGCACAACCCCCACGGATATCCAGGCCATCAACCAACAAATCTTTGCCTCGGTGGATAAACCCATTGAAGGCCGCCTGATGTATCTCTCTGATCCATTAGAAAAAGATCTGCGTTTAAGCGGTACCGGCGTTGTCCATCTGATGGCCGCGCCCAGTAAAGGCGTGGGCAGCCTTTCCGCCGCTCTGGTGGAAATCGGCCGTGTACGCAATATGGAAAGTAGCCGCGCCGATGCTTGGAGCAGTAGCGTTGGTACCGGCAATAATTTATTGCAACTGGCTTATGCCCTGCCATTGGGCGGCGGCCTGGGCACGATGAATGTTGGTACTTATAGGAATCCTTCCCAAGTTGGTACTTTCATGAATTACAAATATGTCACCGTAGGCTATGCCGATGTACAAAATCCTAACTACAGCGGCAAGGTCTGGTTCGAGGTTCCGGAGCAAAACTATATCCCCGATTTCTATTTTCAAACCACCAAGATAGAACCGGGGAAGTATTATCCCTATACCATTGAGCTGGATCCCTATGACTATATCTTCAATACCGGCAGCCGCATCGGCCTGATGGTATTCGGCACCGATCCGGACTATGGCCAGCTTTATGATGAATGCTGCATCCCCGAGTTTGACATCAAGATCGGTCCGGAATCCTATGCCATGCTCCCCCTGATACTGGCTGAGCCGGATCGACCCGTCACCCTTGAGGTGGAGAGCAAGCCGGCAGCGCCGGGCGGCGTTGCGGAAGTTGCTTACAGCATCAAAGATAATGATTTCGGCTTCAGTGTTTTAGATTTAGAGCTGCCCTTCGACAGCAGCATCTATACCCCCATGAAAGTTGAACTTGCCAGCCTAGCCAGTGGCGCCAGCCTCACCTATACTATAGCTGGCGATGTCCTGCGCATTGCTATCGCCGCTGAGAATAATCTGGCCGGCGATGGACAGATATTCACCGTGACCTATCAAGTGGCTAAGGACGCTCCCTATCTATTCACCACCCCGCTGGAAGTTATGGTAAAAGACGCCGCCTGTTATACCTTCCTGGATAAAATGGCCGGCTTGGAAGTAATCGTTAATGCGGGCGCTTTAAGTAATTACAGCTTTAACCTTTATCTGCAACCGGAGCAAACAGTGCTTAGCGCCGGCGACACTTTAGCGGTGGATGTAAAACTGGTTGGCGACCTTAACTATACTCAGGTGATTGCCTCCATCGCTTATGACACCGGTTTGCTGCAATTCACCGGTTACGCGAATTTGGGCGGCTTAGCGGCTGAGGTCAAGAAAGACGGCGTTAATAAGATCAATGTGCGTAGCGTACCTTCGCTGAATATGATGCTCGGCGCGCCCTGCGTAACGCCGGCACGGGTGGTAACGCTTAAATTCAAGGTAAAAGAGGACTTAGCGGCAGAAAGCATTGGTAGCGTAAGCTTTGCCGCCATAGCTGTTTACCCGGTGGCAAGCGTCGCTAAATTTACCACAGCGCCCGGCTTGCCTGTAAGCATTACCGTGTCGGAATAAGCACACAGTTCGCGCAGGGGCGCATATCCATGCCCCTGCGCGACACATAAATTCACACGATACACAGATAATAACAATAATCATAACATAATGAGAGGAGGAAGTTAATATCCTTTGGCCAAGATATTAACACATTCGCAATGAAAATCAATAAATCTTTATTCACAATATTGCTCGTTGTTTCCCTGCTGGCGGTGATGACGCCTCTGGCCGCCGGCGCGGCTTATGATATCGACCCCAATATCGACCTGGCTAAAGCAGTCAACTGGGGCAATACCCCCTATGTTGGTACCGGCCCCGCCGCCTCCTATCAGTACAGCTTTGGCAGAAACTGGTCTTATACCCCCAGCGACGGTATCGCCCGGGCCAGCAACCCTTCCGCTAACGGCGTCTTGAAAGTCGCCGTGATCTTTATGGACGCTACCGACAGGCGCGCCACGCAAGTTACCACGGTAAGAACCGGGCTGGATCTTAAGCTGGTAGACGACAACTTCAAGGTACTGGAACCGCTGATCGAATTTTACCATCAAGCATCTTATGGCCAATTAAAAGTGGAACTGATCAATGTCAATGCCGAAGTGAATGATAGCAAATGGTTCAACGGTACCAGAACCACCGCCAACTACGGTACCATGTCCACTCAAGCCAACGACGCCATCGCCTTTGCCGTAGCCGCCGGTTTTGATTTTTCCGATATCAATTATCCCGTGGTATTCAGCCCCCAAGGCGGCAATCCGGCCAATTCCATGACCGCCCACGGTACCCTTACCCTGCCTCTGCCGGCAAGTAGTGGCTTCACCAGTAAAACTACCTCCCAATACTTTAATATCGGCAATAATATCTGGTCGTGGCGGCGCCCCTGGGCGGTGCTGGCTCATGAAATGTGCCATACCCTCAACATGATCGACCTCTATACCTACGACTATGTGCGCAATGAAACCACCAATAGCGGCACCCAATGGTTCCAATATATCGGCGGCTGGGATGTGGGCGGCGATTGCAATGCCGAATCTCCGGACTTCTTGGCCTGGCATAAGTGGAAAGTGCGCTGGCTGCGAGATGAGCAGGTACGGGTAGTCGTGCCCAATAGTTCGCAATTGGTCACCCTTACCGCCAACGCCTATTGGGACGCGGAATCCGATGACCGGGCTGCCGACGGCGTTAAGATGATCTATATCCCCACGGAGACCCTGAGATCCGGTACCAGCACGCAAACCCAGACCGGCTATGTGATCGAAAGCCGCCGTCCGCTCAATAATGACGGGCCCGGGCCTGTTGCCCCCGGCAGTAGTAATAGCAGCCCCTGGCCCGGCGCGGTGGATAAAGGCGTACTGATTTACCGTCTGGATAGCACCGGGCCCAATACCACCAATGGCGGCCATGGCCGCGGCGGCATAAAAGTCATCGACGGCAACCCCGACGGCGTCAACAATAGGACACAGACCAGCAGCACCAGCTTGAGAAGGCCCTGCTTCGGCTTTGCAGCCGGCCAAGTGCAAACCTATCATGATATTGAGCGCAATATCACCATCCAGGTTATCGCGCAGGATGATTTGACCGATACCGTTCTCGTCACCTACGGTGATCCCGCCATTGCCGCTGAAGCGGCATATCTGCCGGCCGGCGACGCCGCCACGGTGGAATTTACCTTGGGTAACAGTATTGGCTTAACTTCCGCCGGCTTTGACGTCAGCTATGACGCCGGTTTGGTGATACCCGTTGCCTATGATATAAGCAATCTCCCCGCTACCGCTGTGGTCGGGGCTGATCTTGATTTCGCCCCCGGCATAGCCCGCTTTTCTTTTACCGGTAGCGGAAACATCAACTTAGAAGACGCTCTCTTCAGTATTACTTTCGAATCGGCATTCGGCACGCCCATGGTTTTTGATACCGATATCACTATTGAGCCCATTAATGCCGGCATTGATTATAATGCTATTACCATGGGCGCATGGTATCAAGGCTATAACGGTAATACGCCTACCCTGATGATGCCCACCTACATCAGGCTGCAAGGACTTACCCCGGTCAATCTGCATGGCGATTCCATCACCCTGACGCTGAAGGGTAAGCATTTCTTCGATATATATCTGGAAACGGCGCAAAACGAGTTGGCGGCGGATGATGTCCTCTATGTAGATGTGATGCTAACAGGCGACATAAACTATACCCAAATCAATACCGTCATCGCTTATGACGCCGGCTTGCTGGAATTCGCCGGCTACGAGAATCTGGGCGGCTTGGTGGCGGAAATCAAGCAAAGTGGCGGCGATACGATTTCCTTGCGTAGCGTGTCCTCGCTGAATATGTTTAGCGGCGCGGTCTGCGCGGAGCCGGTGCAGGTGGTTACACTTAAATTCACGGTTATTGACGGCTTTGCGGGAGAGAGCATCGGCAGTGATATAAGCATTGCCACCGCCAAGGTTTACCCGGCGGCCAATATCAATAAATCTATAACGACAACCGGACTGCCTGTGACGGTTACCGTATTTGAATAAACACGAAAATATGGACGTCAGTTCAATAACTGAAAGCCCTCTACGGAGGGCTTTTGTTTTGCAAAATGCGTATATTTACAAAGACCTGTTATTCATAGTATAATAGTAGCCAGAGTACAGATGAGGAGGATTTTATGAATAAAGTTCGTGTACGTTTCGCACCCAGCCCCACCGGCCCGCTGCATATCGGCGGCGCGCGCTCGGCATTGTTCAATTATCTGCTGGCCGCGCGCTTGGGCGGCGATTTTATCCTGCGCGTGGAGGATACGGATTTGGAGCGCTCCACGCCGGAATCGGAAGAAAATATCAAAGACAGCCTGCGCTGGCTGGGCATAGAATGGAATGAGGGCGTGGACGCCGGCGGTCCCTGCGCTCCCTACCGCCAGACCCAGCGCCTGCCGCTATACCGGGAAGCCGCCGCCCAGCTGATAGAGGCGGGGTTCGCCTATACCTGCTACTGTTCGGAAGAGGAACTGGCCGCCACCCGCGCCGCCCAGAGCGCCGCCGGGCAAACGCCGCATTATAATGGCGCCTGCCGCCACCTTAGCGCCGATCAGCGCGCGGCCCGCGAAGCTGCCGGGATAAAACCGGTAGCGCGCTTCCTGGCGCCGGATAATCAGCAGCTTATCATCGACGATATGGTGCGCGGGCAAGTGGTTTTCAACAGCGATGAAATCGGCGGCGATTTCGTGATCATGAAATCCGACGGCCTGCCCACCTACAATTTCGCTGTGGTGGTGGATGATTATCAGATGCAAATAACCCATGTGGTGCGCGGCGAGGAACATCTTTCCAATACGCCGCGGCAACTATTGTTATACGACGCCTTTGCCTATCCGCGCCCCATATTCGCGCATGTATCGCTGATACTGGGGCCGGATCACAGTAAGATGAGCAAGCGCCATGGTTCCGTATCGGTAGTGAACTACCGTGAACAGGGATTTCTGCCGCAGGCGCTGGTGAATTTCCTGGCCCTGCTGGGCTGGAGCCCCGAGGGCGGCGAGGAATTGCTTTCCCTGGAACAGTTGAAACAACAATTTTCGCTTAACCGCGTATCCAAAAGCCCGGCGGTATTTGATCGCGATAAACTACGCTGGCTGAACGCGCAATACCTGCGCGCCTTGAGTACGGATGCCATTGCCGCGGGCATACAGCCCTATCTGCCGACGGATTTCGGCGCTGAACGCGCGCTGCTTTTGGCGCAGGCCCTGGCCAATCATCTGGAAACCTTCAGCGATGTACGCGATTACCTGCCGCTGATTGAAGGCCCCGCCGCGCCGCCCACAGACTGTGAAGCGCAAGATATATTGCAGCAGGAGCACGCGCCGCGCTTAACAGAACATTTCCGCAACCTGATACAGGCTATCCCCAAAGAAAATTTCACCGCCGAGGCGGTGAAGGCAGCCATTAAGCAGGCCGGTAAAGATACCGGCGCCAAAGGCGCGGCCTTGTTCATGGTACTGCGCGTAGCCATCACCGGCTGTATGCACGGGCCGGACTTGGATAAGCTGGCGGCGTTGATCGGTAAGGAAAACTTGCTGGCAAGGCTAAAGAGCAATTAATGATTAACAATTAACGATGAACAGTTTGTTGGGAAAACACTGGCACATTTTTATATACAGATTGGGGTTTTGTTGTGGTGTTTTATGGGAGGTAGATGGATGGATAATAGTAAGATACAGTTGTTTGAGGATAAACGTATTCGTATGGCTTGGGATGAGGAAAATGAGGAATGGTTGTTTTCGATTGTTGATGTGGTTGAAGTGTTGACTGATCAGCCGGATCATAAAAGTGCTGCGAATTACTGGAAAGTTACAAAAAAGCGCTTAAAAGATGAAGGGAATCAGTTGGTTACAAACTGTAACCAACTGAAAATGAAAGCAGTTGATGGCAAACGATACAGTACAGATGTCGCTAATACGGAACAGCTTTTGCGTATCATCCAGAGCATACCGTCGCCGAAGGCGGAACCATTCAAGATGTGGTTGGCTGCTGTAGGGCGTGAGCGTATCGACGAAGTCATTGATCCGGAATTGACGATAGACCGCGCCCTGGAAACAACAAGAGCCGGAAACTTTCGAGCAAAATGTTTGTGTGGCCCGTAGCGGCGGTGAAGTTGCGGGAAATGCCCGAAAAGATATTGAAGCCCGTTCCGGCGAACCCGTTATCACTTCCCAAAACGCCCTTGATTTCAGCAAGCTGATCTCAAACGTGATCGAAGATTCGCAGAATAGCATCACAGAGAAAGGACAATGATATGGCTATCAAATTATATAATACCAAATCTCACCAAAAGGAAGATTTCATTCCCCTGCAAGCAGGCCAGGCAGGTATATATTGCTGCGGCCCTACTACTTACAATTATATACATCTGGGTAATGCCCGGCCGCTGGTGGTATTCGATACCATACGCCGCTATCTGATCTGGCAGGGCTTTGAAGTAAAGTATGTGCAGAATTTCACCGACGTGGATGATAAAATCATCCAGCGCGCCGCCGAAGAGGGCGTCAGCGCCCAGGCGCTGGCGGAAAAATACATCGCCGCCTACTTCGAGGACGCAGAGGCCCTGAATGTGCTGCCCGCCGATGTGCATCCGCGCGTTACCGGACATATGGAGGATATCATCAGCATGATCGGGACAATTATCGCGCATGGTCACGCTTATGAGGCGGCGGGCGACGTATATTTCGATGTGCGCTCCTTCCCCGGTTACGGCGAGCTTTCCGGCCGCGATATAGAGGATATGCGCAGCGGCGCCAGGGTATTGCCCGGCGAAGCCAAGCGCGACCCATTGGATTTCGCGCTGTGGAAGGCAGCCAAACCGGGCGAACCGGCCTGGCCCAGCCCCTGGGGAGCGGGCCGCCCCGGCTGGCATATCGAATGCTCGGCCATGAGCGGTAAATACCTGGGCGCGGAGTTCGATATCCACGGCGGCGGCGCGGATTTGATTTTCCCGCATCATGAGAATGAAATAGCCCAAAGCAAGGCGGCCAGCGGCGCGGATTTTGTCCATTATTGGCTGCATAATGGCTTTATCACCGTGGATCAGGAAAAGATGAGCAAAAGCCTGGGCAATTTTTTCCTCTTGCGCGATATCCTGGGCAAATTCCCCGGCGACGTGGTGCGCTTTTACCTGCTAAGCACCCATTACCGCAGCCCCATTGATTTCGCCGACGATAAGCTGGCCATAGCAGCCAAAAGCCTGGAACGCATCCGCAACAGCCAGCGCCTGCTGGCCGAAGCGATCCCGCGCGCCACGGCGGGCGAAGCCAGGCTACAGGCGCGCATAGCGGAAGCGCGGGAGAACTTTATCGCCGCCATGGACGATGATTTTAATACCGCGCTGGCAATCTCGGAAATATTCACCTTCTGCCATGATTTAAACAGCTATATTAGCGCCAGCCAACCGCCGGCGCAAGCGGATATGGAGACAGCGCGGCAACTGTTCGCCGATTTCCACAGCGTACTGGGCATGATACTGCCGCAACAGCAAGCCGCAGGCGGTTTGGAAGAACCGCTGCTTGAATTGCTGTTGAAAGTGCGCGAGCAGGCGCGGGCCAAAAAAGACTGGGCCGCTGCTGACGCTATCCGCGACGGGTTGAAGGAATTGGGGATCACTATTGAGGATACGCCGCAGGGCGCACGATGGAAGCGATGAACGATTAACAATGAACGATTAACGATTATGGGACAGGGGTGGATGGATTATGTTGTATAGTGCTTATTCTGAAGAGTACTTTACGGCTACTGAATTTATGTCATTTACAAAAGATTTGGACGGAAGATATGAGCTTATTGATGGTCGTATTTTCATGATGAGTTCACCATCCGTGACACATCAAAGGCTGGTACGATTTACATATGATATGTTTGCGCCTTATTTTAGGGAAAAGAATTGTGAGGTGTTTATTTCGCCACTGGATGTTTTTCTATATGAAAAAACTATAAATGATTGCACAAATGTTTATCAGCCGGATGTGTTTGTTGTTTGTAATAAGGATGTCGTAAAAGAAAGAGGTATTGAGGGTTCTCCGGATTTAGTGGTGGAGATTATAAGTAAATCTACAGCATATAATGATTACATTCATAAGTTGAAAAATTATATGTATTATGGCGTTAAGGAATACTGGATAGTAAATTATGATTCGCAACAGATAACCACTTTTATGAAATTAGATACATTCGATACAAGAACATATAATTTTTCTGACATTATTGAAAGTGGACTATTTGATGGTTTGCGCATTGATTTTTCGCTATTTGACCAGAGTTGATTTGCGGTAAAAGGGGGAGCATGCTATTAATCGCCATGTTATCATACTACTTATGCTAGCCCTGCTACTAACGTTTGCGGCTTGTGTCGTCACGCCTATGGAGAAAATCCCTATGCCTCTGGAACCACTTGTACCGCTTGAGCCGGAACCACAAGAGTTTGAAGGGCTCTTCCCCGGCAAGATAGCCATAATTACCAATGATGTAACGCAGAACGAGGAAGAATATCGTTCCGCGGCGCAAATAGTAGCTCAGTATGGCGAAGACAAGATCATCCACAAAGTTTGGCCGGTAAAGTTCCCTGAAGAAGGAGAACAAATGATAAGAATAGTGCGGCAGATAGCTGCCGGCCCGGAAGTAAAAGCGCTGATCATCAATCAGGCGGTTATGAACACCATGGCCGCTTTGGATAAACTACTGGAAATACGCGACGATATGTTCATAGTCGTAATTCAACCGATAGAAAACCCGCCGGATGTGGCTGCCCGCGCTGATCTTGTTTTGACGGTGGATGAATTGTTTATGGGCCCGGCTATGGTGCGTCAGGCGCACAAAATGGGCGCAAAAGCTTTCGTGCATTATTCCTTATCACGTCATATGTATTACCCTTTGCTGGTAGGACGTCGTGATCTGATTAAGGAAGAATGCGAGAAGCTGGCCATGGAATTTATTGATGCCACTGTTGCTGAACAATCCGATAAGGGTGTGCGGCAGATCCTGCTGGAAAATGTACCGAAGATGGTTGAACAATACGGCAAGGATACCGCCTTCTTCTGCACCGCTTGCGGCCTGCAGATACCGCTGATTATGGCGGTGGCGGATGAAGGCGCTATTTACCCGCAGCCTTGCTGCCCCTCGCCGCTGCATGGCTTCCCACCGGCTTTGGATTTGGCTTCAGAGTTTGAAAGCGCTTTAGAGAAGCTGGGCAGCATAGATAATATTATCACCGAAATC
>Ga0123356_10004198_pt1 | contig 14920 bp, 9 predicted proteins | sample TergutEmb28metaG_2_FD_92546 | JGI IMG/M metagenome (GOLD analysis project Ga0123356, IMG submission 92546) | Embiratermes neotenicus P3 segment gut microbial communities from Petit-Saut dam, French Guiana - Emb289 P3 | ecosystem: Host-associated > Arthropoda: Insects > Digestive system > Gut ... | reverse complement strand
GATATCGACGGTAAAATCACCAAAGGCGGAAGCATCAAAATTACCGAAGGTGAAGGCTTAGATGCGGTCACAAAGACGATCACCGCGAAGTTTGATATCTATGCATATGACGAAGATGCAGACGGCAACCCTGTTCGCGGTGCTAAACTCTTCAGCAATGTACAAGCCAACCAGAAGGTCTATGTCAACTCGGACGAATACCCGGTCAAATACATTGTTGCAGAGCAGACAAAACCGGGCTTTGTTGTACAGCCCGATCAGGTGATCGAGGTCGAGGATAATAAAGTCGGAACATGCACATTTGTAAACGAACCGGATGAGCCGGATCCTGGAAAAGACGGCGCTATTTCCCTAGATAAATTCGTTGACGGCATCGCGATCACAGCATGGGCAGAGGCTGAAGGTTATGTGATCGGAGATCTGATCGACAGGTTCAATCTTTACAAAGTTGACGCCGACGGCGCACCGATCGGACCGGCACCTGACGATTTTATCTTAGGCAGTGAACTTAACCTAACCGGTGTTATTTACTTCGGCGGTCTAGACGACGGTTGGTACGCCATTAAGGAAATCCTTACACCCGCAGGCGAAGCTGTATTCGAACAAGCGCCCCTCATGTACATCCTGATCGCGAATGGCATTACATTTACAGGCACTACAGTTGATTTTGACTATGACGCATTCTACACGATAAGCAACGGATATGGCGGCGGCTATACACTTGGTTATCCGAATCTCAACAACAGCGGCGACATTTTCCCGATAGGAGTTGTAAACGCTGAAACAAACGTAAAATACCCCTCTTTCTGCGCCAATGCTGGCTCCAGGGCTTTCGCGGGTCAGAGCGGAATGGGTTGCGCAGGTTATCTGGTAACCGAGAGGATAAACAGGGGAGAAAGGTCATATGGCGACTTCCTGCTGGCGTATAACTACATTGAAGATAAGTATGGCAACCTGGATGATTTCAGGCCAGTCACACAGATAATCACCTGGGCGCTGCTCGGCGCGATAGAAATACCTTCAACAGCATTCGACAACATTAACTGGGCTGCTGTCGCATCCGGCGGACAGACGGTAGCAGGAGTACCCGGCGCTAAGGGAATTATAGAGGATATCTGGGCTAATTTCGAAAGCTTCAAAAGCTCTAATAAAATCGTCGACGTCGTTTACATGGTTTGCGAGCATGGACATAACTATGCTGACTGCCAACCCCAACTCGTCCCGATATACGGCGAATCCGGCGGATTCAATAATAAAACCGGCGGCGGTAAAGACGGCAGCGTATCGTTCACTAAGGTCAAATATGGCGGCTTGCTGGAAGTTGCCCCCGGTGAATTCAATTTCGAACTGTTCAAGCTTGTAGGCAACGATTGGGTATACCAGGCCACATATCCCACAGGTTTTGGCGGTGTGGTGTCCGCAGGCAACCTCGCCCCCGGCAGCTATGTATTCAAGGAAAAAGCTGCGATTGTACTTGACGGTCAAATCGGCGGATACGGCTACAAGCACGTCTGGACAGTCGGAACACTGGCGTTCACCATAAACATCGACGGTTCGGTCGTGTGGGACGGCGGCGAAGCGGTCATCGATAACCATATCGTTTGCAAAGGCGTGCGCCAGTTTAACTCTGTAGAGTATATGATCTCCGCGTATCTTGGCGGCGATACCAGTGGTCTTGAAGCATATCTCGCATGGCTTGCCGGGACGCCGCAGTTTATAGAATTTACATATGACGCGGAAGGCAATATTACAGGCGCGCTCATCTTCTTAGGTTGCACGCTTGAAGACGAATATGAATGGGAAGTAATACCCGCGACGTGCGCATCTAACGCTATGATACACTTCTGGCATGACTGCCATGAGTCTCACGCCGGTTACATTCCCTTAGATGGTACAGCTCTTGGACACGATTTTCTTACTGAAGAAAACGCAGAAGATAATGGTTGGGATTGGGACAGCTTCCAATTATACTATCCCGGTAGGTCTTACTGCGTAAGGTGCAATAGTTTTGTGGATTAGTCCGAACAAAACGACGGCAAATTAACTTAAGCATACCGGCACACTGGGGGTAAGGGCAAGCTGCTCTTACCCCCTCGTACTAATGTGAGGCTTAAAAAGAAAAAGCAAGTGCCTCATCCGGCTAGGTTTCGAAGTATGCCGCTGAGGATTTTTGTTGTCAGGCGGTGTGGAAGAGCCGCAGCAATGCTTGCTGCCTTTCAAGGCTCTGCCGTACTGTCTGGCGGCAAAAAGACCGGCGAGATACTTTGAGTTCTAGCCTGATGAAGCACTAGCTCCGCAGATCATATTTTTTGTACTAACTCCAAAATATGTGCTATAATGCAATATGGTGATTTTTGTGTTGTATTTTGCGGCATATATGTTGAAAACAATGTGTGCATTGTTGATAAGCAACACTTTTGTGACATTTATCGTGTAAACTGTAATAATACAATTAACCCACTAATTATTTGGCATACCAGGGACCTGAAGTATATAAAGAAGGTAGCTCTTCAGCTCCCCTGCCCCTGTCCCTCGTCTAACGTCCCTCGCCTAACGTCCTACGTCCCTCGTCTCCGGGGGGGGGACCCTGCAAGGGGGGCCGAAGCCCCCCTTACGGAGTCGTTTTAGGGTGGGGGTCCAGGGGGAGGGGAATACAGTACCGAGACAAAGCCCAACGTAGTGGGTTTGGCTCGGAGAGGAGGAACGACGGAGTGTGCGGATATCAGACGCAAAGCGGCTGATGGAGCTAAGCGCAGTCCGCGACGACGAAAACCCATCCCCCTGGCGCGTCTTTTGGTTACTTTTCTGCGCGAACAGAAAAGTGACCCGCCGGAGGCCGAATCCCAGTCAACGGAATAACCACCCCGGCGCTGCGCGCCACCCCTCCACAGAGGGGAATTACCCGCCGGAGGTCGTCCACCTCTGAGTAAAAACAAAGCAAGTAGTATTACACCCATAACTCACATAATCCATGACTCCCTCAGTCAGCTTTGCTGACAGCTCCCTCGGAGAGGGAGCCAAGACAGAACCTAAGTCTACTGGCCACTAGCCCTAAGCACCGCTGCCACATCGTCGCCAACCTTTACTGTTACCACCTGAATACCGGGGATGGCGGAAACCACCTGTTCCGGACCTGAGACAGATGATTCGGAAACCACTGCGATCAGCTTTATTTTAGCCCTCGCTGCATTATAAGACGGTAGCGCTTCCCCAATGCCCATAATGCTTCGCGCCGAAATAATATAAACTGATTGCGCCTCAATAAGCTGCGCGGCTGTAAACTGAGGGAAACCCTCCGCCCCACCGTCATCAGCAGCAAACCTTAACTCCACAAGACTGTCATAAAGTTTCGGGAAATCATGCACCGATTCAAAAACAATGCCAAATGGCAGGCTTACGTCCCGGTACATCACGCGGTATCCGGTTTTCAGGCAGTATTGGGCAATAGCGGCGGCGCATTCGCAGGCAAGGTCGCTCAGGTACAACCCTTCCTCCTCAGACTCGAACGCCACCGTTGTGTCCAACGCTATCAGCACCGACGTCTCCAGGGGATGGTCATATGTCTTTACATACCACTCCCGCCGACGCGCCGAAACAGCCCGGTGTATCCTCTTTAGCTGGTCTCCAGGCCTGTATTGACGAAGCCCGGCGTATGATTCGCCTTGCTCCGATAGCCACATGCGGACGTTGCCTGTGTGTTTTGAATCGCTGCTCCCAGCCGGCAGCATACCGAGCAACACCAGCTTTGGGTAAACCTTCACCTCAATATGCCGGTAATATGGCAATTCGAGCATCTTAAATACTGTTTTGACAAGCCCGAAACTGTCGTTGATCTCCAGCGTCGATATGCCGACGCCGTATATGCCCCGGTACGGGCAATGCAGCGGTACCGTGAATGTGACGCTGCTGCCCGGCAGTAGGCTAAACCTCTCGCAGGCTTTTTGAGAACGGGCAACAGGGACCATAGTAAGCCGGATAAGGGGGAACGGAAACGGCTTGTCATTTGTTATAGTTATACGCATGTATGCCTTGTCGCCCTTGACGTTGACCTGCTTATCAACTTCCTGTAAATAACAAAACGACCGCGCCGCCCAGATATTGAGGCCCAGCGAATATACGGGGACAAAGCCCATAATAAGCAGCAGCAGGAAAAATTCACGCCGCCCCGTGACAAGCCCCGCCAGTAAGGAGGCTGCCATCATGCTGTACCAACAGGCTTTCACCGATTTCATACGCCCGATACCACGGGGACCGCAATAGATCGCACAATGTCGGATATAATCCTCTCCGGAGCTTTCGCATATGCCTGCGCATCCAGGATCAATCGGTGGCACAAGGTATGGCGCGCCATAATCTGCACATCGTCGGGCAGCACATAACTGCGGCCTTGCAGCAGTGCTCGCCCCATTGACGCCCGCATCAGCGCAATAGCCCCGCGCGGGCTGATGCCTAACGAGATGTCTGCATGGCTCCTTGTTTTTTGCGTGATTTCCACAATATAGCCGACCACGGGCGCCGCACAAATAATCCTGTCCAAGGCCTCTCGCAATGCCAGCACATCCTTTGCGTTTGCCACTGGCGACACTTTTACAGACTTGCCACCTTTTTTGCCGCGCTCCAGAATATCAGCTTCCTCTTGTTTGTTTGGATACCCCATGCCAATGCGCATCAAAAACCGATCGAGCTGCGCTTCCGGCAACGGATAGGTCCCGGCTTGCTCGACTGGGTTCTGGGTCGCGCACACCATAAACGGCTGCGGTAATTCACGCGTCACGCCGTCCACAGTGATCGCGCCCTCCTGCATGGCTTGTAGCAGCGCAGACTGCGTTTTGGGGCTGGTGCGGTTCAGTTCGTCCGCCAGCAGTATGTTGCACATGACCGCGCCCGGTACGACGCGGTCCTCCCCTGTAACGGGATGAAACATAGTAAAACCTGTGACGTCGGATGGCAGCACGTCCGGTGTAAACTGTATTCGGCGGAATGAGCAGTCCACCGATGATGCCAGCGCGGATACCATCGTGGTTTTGCCCATTCCGGGTACGTCTTCGATCAGCACATGGCCACCGCATGCAAGGCATATAAGCAGTAGGTCGATAGTTTCATCTTTGCCAACGATCACCGACCCGATATTGGACTTAATTGCGGCTATTGTTTCAAAGCAGTCCATACCGCCTCTTCCCTACCCCGGATAAACCGGAATGGCGGGCGACCTGGGATGGTCGTCCCTACACCTAACCTTGAATTTATCGACCTGCGCAATTGGCGTGAAACCACCCCGCCGCCTTAGGGCGGCACCCCTCCACAGGAGGGGAATTGGGCTGGAGCGCGTCTTTTATACTCGATGTCGATGACTTTTTCGAATTGTAACGATGAATTTTTGCCGTCAGGCGAGGCGGAGGACGACGGTGGGCTAACGCCCACCTAGGACGACAACGAAGCATGGCGTCAAAAAGGCTCGTTACAAACGGAAAGTGTTATCGACATCGAGTATAATTCCCCTCCCGTGGAGGGGTGGCGCGGAGCGCCGGGGTGGTTTATCGCGTGCAACGACAGGATTATCATTACAACCTAACTGCACAGGTCGCATATTATGATTTTTTGTTTGAAACTGGAAATATACTTACAGCGTCAAAACCGCGATACTATATCCGGGCATTATGACTGAATCGTCTTGCTGCGTTGGCTGCTCCCCTGTTGCCGAAAGGGCGTCTGCAAGTGTACCGGGCAATTTGAGGGTCACAGATTCGGAAGATACATTGTAGGCAACTATGATCTCGCTGCCCTGCCACGTTCTGCGCGCTGCTCCCACCTTGGGTTGTACATCGAACGCCACTACCAGTACATCTAGTACCTCAAAAGCGCCGCGTCCGATATGGGGGTATTTTGCGCGTAAGCGGACGGCGTCCCTTACATATGTGTAAATTGAATCGGGATCCCTCACCTGCTGCAAAGCCGGTGGGAAATTATGGCTTATATCATCAATCCCGGGCGGGCCATAAGCCATACCCGCCGCGTATTTTTCTTCAGTCCAGTACATAGGCGCCCTCTTGTTTTCATCTTTTCCCGAGCCTGACATGCCCAGTTCTTCGCCATAATACACAAACGCGTCCCCCGGCTGAGTCAGGGACAGGCCCCAGGCGGTTTTAATGAGGTTTGGGTCCCGCCTGAGGAAGCCGGATGCCCGGGCCATATCATGGTTTGTAAAGAAAGGCGCGTTGGTGGCGCCGGGGTTGTAGTCTTTAATTGTTTTATATGCATCCGCCGTTTTCCGCAGGTAGTCGTCCATTTTTGTGTTCGAATTGATTAAAAGCTTGGCGATCGCCCCGTCAGCCCCGGCAAAGGGGAACGAAAAGAAGCTGTCTATGCCGCTTTCGTAATACTGGTACAGCGAATCGGTGGTATCCCAAACCTCCCCCACAAGGTAGGCGTCCGGCTTAATGTACTTAACTGCCTCATTGAGCCATTTGAGTATTTCAATATTTTCCCCTGTGTAACCGGAGACATAATCCTTGATGGCGTCGAGCCTGAACCCGTCGGCGCCGCGTTCCAGCCAAAACGCGCATATTGCCTGAAGTTCTTCCCTTACTTCTATACTCTCAAGGTTGAGGTCAGGCATTTCCTCCCAAAACTGGCACTCGTACCAGGACCCGTCCGGCAAGAGCCCCCAATTGCCGTTGCCAGGTTGGTCGGAGATATTATAGTAGCGTGGATGCTGGGTAAACCAGAGGTGATGAATATCCGTATGATTTATGACCAGGTCGAGTATCACCTTGATCCCCCTGGTGTGGCAGGCTTCGACCAATGTGTCAAAATCCTCCATCGTGCCATACTCAGGGTCGATATCCAAAAAGTCGCGCACATTATATTTGTGGTACGTGCTTGAAGGGTGGATAGGCGACAACCAAATCCCGTCAAACCCCATACCTTTGATATAATCAAGCCGCTCTGTAACGCCATTGAGGTCGCCGATCCCATCGCCGTCACTATCGCAAAATGAATAAACAAAAACCTGATACCAGGTAAGCCCCGGCCCCGGCGCGCCGGACAGCGGCGGTTCCTGCGCCGCCAAAGCACCCGCCAGCGCCTCAGTCCAGGACCCATATTCGGCAAGTGAATCCTCCGTCAAAGAATCAGCATCGTCAGAAGGCTCCTCACCGGTAACATGACAAGCGGACAGGCAAAAGAGCAGAACCAGCAATATAAGAATCTTTTTACTCACAATAACAAATCACCTGTTCCTAACGGTAGGGACGGTCGGGTATGGAAGCCCAACCCTAATGAAGAGCCAGGATTCCATCCCCGACCGATTGATTGACTGTCAAAATCCCCTTAATTCTGCATTCTGCATTCTGCATTCTGCATTAATTCTACCCTTTCACGCTGCCGCCTGTTACGCCTTCCACGTAGTTCTTTTGCATGATCAGAAACAGTATGGAAATCGGTAAAGACACCAACACAGCGCCGGCGGTGAACGCGGTGTACCATTTGGTGACGTTCTCCCTCTCGATCATTCGGAAAAGCCCGAGGGCGATCGTATAGTTATTGTAATTATCTTTCATAATCACGCTTGCTACAATGAAGTCCACCCATGGGGCTATAAACGCGGTCAGCACCGTATATGTGATGACCGGGCGTGACAGGGGTAAAATTATTTTTGTAAAGGTCTGCCACTTTGTACAGCCGTCCAGGTATGCAGATTCGTCAAGCGCCTGGGGTATGGTGTCAAAAAAGCCTTTCATGATGTAATACCCAAGCCCCGCGCCGCCGGAATAAATTAGCACCAGCGCAACAAGCGACTGGTCAAGCCCCATGAGTTTTACTAAATGGTAAACAGCGATAATGCTCATAAAGCCCGGGAACATACCCAGCACCAAAACTATGTTCATCATAGGCCGCCGCATCCGGAACCGCAGGCGGGAAAACGCATATGAGGTAAACAGGACAAAAATCGTGGACAACATACAACTGAAAATAGCCACTATAAATGTGTTAAGGAACCACCGGGGGTAACTGAACTGGCTGGTATCTGTGAATAACCTCGTATAATTGTTAAATGTCCATTGCTTAGGTATGATATACCCGTCCAGCCACGCGCCCGGCTCCCCGCGAAATGATGTCAGGACCAGATAGAATATCGGTATCAGCCAGATTATCGACATTACTCCCAAGACGACATAGGTCGCGGTGTTAGTGATAATCTTCCTTGTTTTCATGCTCTTAATCATTTGAACGTCTCCTCCTTTTTTGATGAGGCTGTGATATTAAATGTAATAAGGGCAATGAATGCGCTTACTATAAAGGTAAGTATGCCTATAACGCTCGCCAGATTGAAATCCCCATACGTTACGGTCAGTTTATAAAGCCATGTAACAAGCAGGTCGGTCTTACCTGCGTTGTAGTAGTCCGTCGCGGACGGACCTCCCGCCGTCAGGAAGAATATGGCGTTGAAATTATTTATATTGCCTATAAACTGGGTAATCAGATAAGGCGCCGTGATAATGAGCATATATGGGAGCGTTATCGAGCGAAATTGCCGTACCGGGCCCGCCCCGTCTATGCGCGCGGCTTCGTACAGGTCCGCCGGTATATTCATCAGTATGCCCGAAGTGATCAGCATAGTATAAGGTATGCCGATCCAGAGATTGACAATTATGACGGTTATCCTCGCGATCAAGGGGTCCCTTAAGAATTTAACCGAAGAAAGGCCCACATTTTGCAAAATAGTGTTGACCGGCCCAAACTCATCCAAAAGCTGCCGCATAAACAAAAGCGTGACAAAAGCGGGGACAGCGATAGAAATTACAAAACATGTACGCCATAATGACTTAAAACGAATTCCTGCTTTATTGATCATAAGAGCTACGACCATGCCAAAAACATAATTCAGGAAGGTCGCGAACACCGCCCATATGAGGGTCCATCCCAGTACCCGCATGAACGTATTGCCCATTATTCCGCCCATGTTGAATACGTTATTGAAGTTTTCCAAACCGACCCAGGTAAACAAGTTGCCGGGCGGTTGATGCTCGCGGTCGAAGTTAGTAAACGCCAGCAAAACCATGAAAAAGATCGGTACCACAGTGAAGGCAATGACCCCGATTGCCGGGAGGCCGAGCATACTTGTATGCATGTTTTTGTCAAACAGGTTGCGTATGTCCTGCATAAAACTCGTAGGGCGCCTGTTGCGGCTTATGTCAACTTGCGCAGTGTATGACGACTTGACAGCCGCCATGTGGATAAACTGGCCAATTACCAAAATAGCAATCGCAAATATCGAGTACAGAAGGATTTGAAGCGAGTTGTCGCCCGGGACATTTACTTCGATCTGGAATACCGGGTCGATCTCACTGCGCATAACTGCCGTTCCAAGCGTGGATAAATCTTTTACATACTGTAAGCCGAAAGAGAGGAAAATGAACCATGTCAATGCCTGATATGCGAGGAACATCAGCCCTTTAATGATTTGCCCGTTTACAAGGTTGCCAAAACCGGATATCAGCACAGTGACTTTTGTGCGCCAGTCTCCATGCACAAGGGCATTTTTAGTTGTAATATCGTTCTTGTCTGTATATTTTATTTTTTTACCTGCCAAGCTGCATCTACCCCCTTATATGTCTTAAGGGTGAGGGTTTCCCCCACCCCTAAGACTGGATTTGATTAACCATATTGTCAAGGAGCGTCTGGATGTCGGTGCTGTCCTGGTTTACCATAGCTGTCCCAAAAGCTCCGGCAGGCGCCCAATAGCTGCCAAGTACGTCGTTTTGCGATGTGGCGTATGCCGCCTGCGCAGCCAGCGCTGCTAACGCGGTGTTTGCAAGTACCGCAGGGTCGGCAGCCGCGCTCGTATTCGACGGCCCCATGGCGCGCGCATTGAACCTGATAAGCTGGTTTTCTTCGTTTGTGAGGAAATCAGCGAAATCCATAGCGATCACAAGTTTTTCGGCTTCGGTTATCATAGAGTTTATGCCAACCAGTTTATATCCGCCAAATGAACCTATCTGCACCTGTTGTCCGTCCATTGTGAAGGTGGGCAGTTTCGCCGCGCCATAATTGCTTCCCAAAACAGCGGCAACATCTTCTGCATTCCATGTGCCTGAAACGCCGGCTGAAATGGAGCCGCCAATCCCGCCTTTAAGCACATCGTCATTTCCGTTAATATAGGCGGGGTGAGCGGTAAAGGCCTGCATGGCTTTTGCGGCGCCAAGCCCCTTGGCATTGTTGAAATCGCAAACCTGCTTGCCGTCCGGGCCGATGGACAGCGTACAACCGGCGCCAAGGAAGAATGACGCGACATACCAGCCGTTATCGTCAAGGTTCATCAGCACCCTTTTCCCGGCAGCGGCGGAGACATCCAGAATCTTATCCAGTGTTTTTACATCCTCTTCGGAAAGGACCGATTTGTCATAGTACAGGAAATAACCGTTGTCCGCAGTGGCTGGATAACCATATAAGTCCCCGTCCAGCGTGGCTGAGCCGATGGACCCCACGCCGTTACGGGCTATAATATCGTCCTTGTTGCGGGTGATCTTGTACAAGCCGCCCGCGCTGACGAAATCGCGCAGTTGGTCATTAGGGAAGGAAAACACATCGGCTGCGGCTTCCGGGTCCTCGCTGTACCTTGCGTAGGCGTCGGGCTCACCGACAACTCCCAGTTCAATTGTGACGCTGTACTGCGGGTTCGCCGCTATGAATTTATCCGCAAATTCCCGTGTCAGTGCCTGGTCCTCCTGCGATGCCCAAACTTTTAACGAATACGCAGCGCCGCCGGTTGCCCCGCTTTGGTTGCTGCCCGCCTGATTGCTACCCGCCTGGTTACTTCCTGCCTGGTTACTGTCTGCCTTGTTGTTTCCCCCTGACGTATCCCCGTCCCCGGCTGCGCATCCTGCAATAGCAAGGATAAATAAGGCAGCCATCAATAACGCGATGAGCTTTTTCAATGTAGTCTCCTCCGTTTCATATGAATAATAAATATAGGATAATTTGTGCTATTTCTCAACCCTAACCCCTAGACCCTAATTCAGGATCGCTTCTTCTGTCCCGGCGTCGAATATGTGTATCTTTTTCATATTAAGGGCAACCTTTATACTGTCTCCTCTCCTTGAAGTCGTTGTCGGCGCGACGCGGGCGATGAGGCTGAATTCCCCATATTTCAGGTAGAGGTAGACCTCGCTCCCCATCATTTCGCTAACGTCGACGGTTGCGCTGATAACGGAATCGGGGCTGGCCGATATAAACTGGTCGTCGTCATAGATGTCTTCCGGCCTTATGCCCAACTTGACGGTTTTCCCGATATACTGCTTGAGTTCCTGGATCTCCTTTTCGGCCGGTATATGCAGATGATCCCCGTTTATTTCCAGATAGTACCCTTTGTTGTCTTTATTCAGCACGGCGTCCAGGAAGTTCATCTGGGGGCTTCCGATAAACCCTGCTACAAAAATGTTACACGGCGAGTCGTAGAGCTTTTGCGGCGTGTCTACCTGTTGAACTATCGCATTGCTCATGACGACGATCCTGTCGCCCATTGTCATGGCTTCCGTTTGGTCATGGGTGACATAGACAAAGGTCGTCCCCAATTGCTTATGAAGTTTGATAAGCTCAGTACGCATGGAAGCGCGAAGCTTTGCGTCGAGGTTCGAGAGCGGTTCGTCCAGCAGGAATACCGCCGGGTTACGCACCATCGCCCTGCCCAAGGCGACGCGCTGCCGCTGCCCGCCGGACAAAGCTTTAGGCTTTCTTTTCAGCAGATGTTCGATGTCGAGGATTTTTGCGGCTTCCCGGACACGCCGGTCAATCTCGCTCTTGGGCATTTTCCGCAGTTCCAGCGCAAACGCCATATTTTTCTCCACCGACATATGGGGATAAAGCGCATAACTCTGGAACACCATGGCGATGTCGCGGTCTTTTGGAGGCACATCGTTGACAAGCCTGTCACCGATATACATTTCGCCTTTTGAGATTTCCTCGAGGCCCGCTATCATCCTGAGTGTCGTTGATTTTCCGCAGCCTGACGGCCCAACCAATACAACAAATTCTTTGTCGGCAATCTCAAGGTTACAGTCCTTGACTGCGGCTACATCCCCGGGATAGATTTTATACACGCTCCTAATAGAAATGCTTGCCATTCTTTATTTCCTCCCAACTTTATAAGTGTAAAGTGTAAAGTGTAGAGTGTAGAGTTAGCTTGACTGTTTGACTCTTTCCGTTCAACTTTAAACTTTCAACTTTCAATTTTCAACTTTCAACTTTCAACTTTTAGCTTTCAACTTTTAGCTTTTAGCTTTTAGCTTTTAGCTTCGGCTTCAGTCGCTCTTTGTCGCCCGTATGCTTGTGTCATATGCGCTATTTTTTCCGCAAGTTGTGCGGTCAGCGCGCTTTTTTTTACCCGCCAGCGCCAGTTGAGCCCGCCGACGGTGGATGGGGTGTTCAGACGCGCGTCGCTGCCCAGCCCCAGCCAGTCTTGTATCGGGATTACTGCTAAATCCGAGACTGACTGAAGCGCCAAACATATCATTCCGTCCGCTAAGCCCCCCTTGCGCCTGATCCCGATATATTCCATTGCTTTGCGGGCGGCGTCGCGCGGAGCGCTGCGGACCCACCCTTTTACCGTATCATTGTCGTGGGTGCCTGTGTAGACCACTGAGTTGGCTGTGTAATTATATGGTATATTCTCACCGGTTTCGGTAGCGTCAAAAGCGTACTGAACTATCTTCATACCGGGATATTTACTGTACTTCAGCAGTTCGCGCACTTCATCGGTAAGGAACCCCAGATCCTCCGCGATAATGCTTGCGTTACTGACGGCGCCTTTTACGACGTCGACGAATTCTTTACCGGGGCCAGGTTTCCAGTACCCGTTTCTCGCTGTCTTATCCCCATATGGGATAGCATAATAACTTTCCAAACCGCGAAAATGGTCCAGCCGCATTACATCAAAAAGTTCAAAACTTTTTCGCAAACGCGAAATCCACCATTTATAACCTGATTTCGCCATAGCGTCCCAGTCATACAGCGGGTTTCCCCAAAGCTGGCCCTCTTTCGAGAAATAATCGGGCGGGCAGCCGGATACTTCGATTGGGTCATTATCTTCGTTTAGTTGAAACAGGCGGCAGTTTTCCCAGACATCCGCGCTGTCAAGCGACACATATATTGGAATGTCCCCAATAATTTTAATTCCTTTTTCGTTTGCGTATGCTCGCAGCGCGTTCCACTGCCTGTCGAACTGATACTGCACAAACGCGTGAAAACGGATATTTTCCGCTAGTACAGCCTTCATCCGGCTTATAGCGCCCGGTTCCCTGTTGCGCAGCGGCTCCTCCCACTGCATCCATGTCCGGAGCCCTTGTGTGGATTTGATTACCATATACAGGCTGTATTGTTCAAACCATGGGTTTTTCCCGATAAACCCATCCAGCGCAGCTTCGTTTTTGAAGCGTGAAAATGCTTTGCGCAGTACCGATTCCCGATTGTTGAAAAGTATCTCGTAATCCACAAGCTTGTCTGTGCTACTCCAACGCAGGCTTGTGTATTCCTCGCGCCTTAACAATCCCTCCTCGTAAAGCGTGTCTAAATCGATAAAATATGGGTTTCCCGCAAACGCCGAGAAGCTCTGGTAGGGACTGTCACCTTTTCCTGTTGGCGCAAGCGGAAGCACCTGCCAATAACTCTGCCCCGCGTCGCGCAGGAAATCGACCCAACGGCGCGCGTCCTCGCCAAAGCTTCCTACGCCATAAGGCGACGGCAGGCTGCTGACAGGCAAAAGCACCCCAGCGGACCTCCGGGCAAAGCCATTTTCGCTCACATCCATACAACCGTTCCTCTCAATGTTTTGCGGGATTCTCTAACATTGAATTCTCTCGCAACTCTCGTCCCCTGGCCACTGGTCCCTAGACCCTAGACCCTAGCCCCTAACCTTTGACCGCGCCTGCGGCGACGCCTTCTATTATGTATTTCTGCGATGACAGATACAGGATGACGACCGGAATGACCGCCAGAACCAGGCTTGCCATTATGGCGCCCATGTCGACCCTGCCATAACTTCCCTTCATTGTCTGGATGAGCAGCGAAACCGTATTAAACCGCCTCCGGTCCAATACAAGATATGGAAGCAGGAAGTCGTTCCATATCCACATTGTCTGTAATATCCCCACTGTGATATATGTCGGCTGCATGATTGGGAGCACTACCCTGAAAAAAGTACGCGCAGGGCTGCATCCGTCAATCATGGCGGCTTCTTCGATCTCGATCGGGATGCCCTTGACAAACCCGCTGAACAAGAACACCGCAAGTCCGGCACCAAACCCCAGATAGACGATAATAATCCCCCAGGGCGTATTGAGCCTGAGTGTGTCTGCTGTCTTCGAAAGTGTGAACATGACCATCTGGAACGGCACTACCATTGAAAACACGCACAGTACATAAAGCAGCTTGGTCAGGCGTGTTTTCACCCTTGTAATAAACCAGGCGAACATGGAGCAAAGCAGCATTATCGCGAATACCGACCCAACAGTAATAAGCAGCGTCCATCCCACACCTGACAGCAGGTTATAGTTGTCAAAACCCGATTTGTAATTCTCCACGCCGATCCAGGTATCCGCATTAGGCAACTCAAACGGTTGGAGATTGATAAACTTCTTTTCCTTAAACGAGTTGATGAGGATAATAAAGAGCGGGGAGACATAAACCAGGCTGAACACCGCCAGGAGGGTTGAGGCAATCCCGCGCCTTGCTTTTTTGCCTTTATTCAATGTTGCACCTCCTTTGAGCGCGTGATACGCAATTGCAGCAGCCCCAAAGCTACAACAAGTATGAAGAACAAGACGGCTTTTGCCTGCCCGACGCCCTCAAAACCCGTCCTGCTGTAAAATGTGTTAAAGATATTCAAGGCAAGCATCTCCGTAGCTTTGCCCGGCTCGCCCGCTGT
>Ga0123356_10004197_pt1 | contig 14935 bp, 9 predicted proteins | sample TergutEmb28metaG_2_FD_92546 | JGI IMG/M metagenome (GOLD analysis project Ga0123356, IMG submission 92546) | Embiratermes neotenicus P3 segment gut microbial communities from Petit-Saut dam, French Guiana - Emb289 P3 | ecosystem: Host-associated > Arthropoda: Insects > Digestive system > Gut ... | reverse complement strand
TCGCGCCCGGATTTGGTCACATCCCTCGCTGACACGAAACTGGTAGATGTTACAGATCAAATACCAACCCAGCTAGCTTGTATCGCTTGGCGCGGGCGCGATAAATCGCGCCCCTCGAACGCGCCCTTGTCAGTCTTGCTAGACAATCGCGAACTGTAATCACTATGAGCGCTAAAATGGGAAAGGGTTGTGTTTACGGTCCCTAAGCAGATTAGGTTATGCTTCCCCGCTCACCCGCTCACCCTCGTGAACCGGTAACCTCACCGTGAAAACGCTGCCCTTACCTACCTTGCTTTGTACGCCTACGCTTCCTCCGTGTTGTTCGGCAATCCATTGGGCTATTGATAGTCCTAATCCGGTTCCGTCACCCTGCTTTTTGCCTGCCCGGTAGAAACGTTGGAATATTTGTTGTTGCTCGCTTTCTTCTATGCCCGCTCCGGTATCGCAAACTGATGCCTCTAGCCATCCTTCGTTTACTGTGCAGTCAATCCACACTTTTTCTCCCGATCCGGCATAGTTGAAGGCGTTTTGTAGTAGGATTAGGAATAATCGTTTGAGATAGTCGGCGTCTGCTTTGACTATTACACCTTTTATGTTGCTAATGTCTCTTTCTTCAAAATATGTGTCTGTTACTAGCATTGCTGCCTGCCGGTATATTTCTGATAATAGTGCTTCTATGTCTACTTGGGTTAGTTCCAGTCTCAGTCCGGAATCCGCTCTGGCTAGTGCCAGCAGGTCGGATACCATTCTGGTCATTCGTTCTGATTCGCTGATAATGTCTCCTAGTGCCTCTGTTCTTATTGCTCTGTCATTGTCTCCCATTTTTCTCAGCAGCTCTGCGTTGCCTCGGATGGTTGTTATTGGTGTGCGTAATTCGTGTGATATGTCTGTGAGAAAACGGCGCTGGGATAACTCGGCGTCTTCTAAGTCTTTGTATGCTTTATATAGCCGCTCCATCATGTGGTTTAGGGTTTCTGCCAAATAACCTACTTCGTCGTTGTGCCCTGTGTAATCTATTTGCTTCTTTAAGTCTTGCCCTTGACGAATGGCTTGCGCAGCTTCTGCGATCTGCTTTATTGGTTTTAGCGCGGTTCCGGCCAATACCCATCCTAGTAGACCGGCGCATAAAAGTGCCAGTCCTCCTCCGATGCATAGCAGTAACTCTAATGCCAATAAGGACTCGTCCATCAGATCCATGCCCTGACCGATTTGCAACAAACCGACAGCTTCACCGTCTACTATTAATGGTCTGTTATAAACGTATAATCTGTTCGCCTCAATATTGATGCTGCTATAAAATATACCTCCATGATACATTTCCGGAGGGAAGCCCTGCCCCAGAGTTGCAACCTTACCCTCCATGTTCCCCGATTGTGCTATGATAGTTCCATCCAAGTCCAGTATTTGTATGTACGTGTCTGGGTCCGCCAGTAAGTCTAAGTATACTTCGTCTTGATAGGGTGGGTATTTCTCTAATATTCCTGTTGTTCGTACCACTCCCTCGCCAATCTCTTCTATAGCGTGTTTTGTTATGGTATCCAGGGTTTTCTCCATGGAAATATATACTACACTGCTGAATATGAGTAGCACCAGCGCTAATACTCCCGAAAATAAAAAAGTCATCTTAAGCCGCAGGGACATTAAGATTCTCCTCTCATAATAAAATACCCGTTCAACACGACTACTCTTTTAGCACGTACCCGATCCCTCTTACCGTTTGTAGCAACCGCTTTTCTCCTCCATCTTCCAGCTTCTGTCTGAGCATACCCACGTACACTTCCAGTACGTTTGACTCGACTTTGAAATAGGGTCCCCAGATTCGATCCAGGATGGTATCTTTTGTCAGGACTTGCTTTGGATGTTTGATAAAAAGTGTCAGTAATTCGTATTCTTTCGCAGTCAGCAGAATAGTTCTGTTTCCGCGGCGGACTTCTCTGGTGATATGATCAATGACCACGTCGGCATAAACCAATGTATGGGCATCGGTTTCCTCTATTTTTAACCGGCGCAGGTGTGATCTGATTCTCGCTAACAGTTCTTCCAAAGCAAAGGGTTTTATCAGATAATCGTCCGCCCCCAGATCCAAGCCTCTGACCCGGTCAGATACATCGTCTTTGGCTGTTAAGAATAAAATGGGTACGTCACTTATGGCACGTAATTGGCGGCAGAGTTCCCAACCGTCCATTCCGGGCATAAGTATATCCAATATCACTAAGTCCGGCTTCTGAATCTCGGCTATTTTTAGTCCCTCTTCTCCCGAATCCGCCAGCAATACTTCGTATCCCTCGAATTGTAGTGAACGGTTAATGAGAGCTAGAATTTTTTTGTCATCATCAACAACTAGTATTTTGACCACTAGGCTGACATCCTTTGCTATATCTGCCCTAAATGGCATATTTACTTGAATTATATCACATTAATAGCTATGTATGTGATATAAACCTCGTTTGCTGTCAGGTAATTTATGTATTAGTTACCGTTCACCGTAGCCCAATAGGCGTATGTCTTGATATGCCTAGGGGCGCGACAAATCGCGCCCCTAGGCACTCATGCGCCTGTTCCTGCCTGGAAAAACAATCGAGAACTGTTATCACTATGCTCGCTATAATTAGGAAAGGGTTGCGTTTGCGGTCCAAAAATCAGGTCATGCTATGCTATGCTTCCCCGCTGTTTAGGATACTTTCGCTGATCGCCATGTTATTTGGTGTTAAAATCCATTGTCATATTAGATGAGCTTTTCACCTTTGCTTGTGCCGCTGCTACTCTGGCTATGGGTACCCTGTATGGCGAACAGCTTACAAAGTCTAGTCCGGCTAGGTGGCAAAACTCAATGGAACTTGGTTCTCCGCCTTGCTCACCGCAGATACCGATTAACAGATCCGGTTTGGTGGCGCGTCCTAACTCAACTGCTATTTTCATTACTTTTCCTACCCCATCCCGATCAAGCACCACAAACGGGCTGTCTTCGAAAATTTTCTTTTCCAGGTATGCCGACATAAACGATCCTTCCGCATCGTCTCTGGAAAATCCCAGGGTAGCTTGGGTCAGGTCATTGGTGCCAAAGGAGAAAAATTCTGCCTGGGTAGCTACCTCGTCGGCTAGTAATGCGGCTCTGGGTATTTCGATCATGGTGCCGATTGTGTAGTTAATCCTGATCCCGGTCTCCTTCATGACTTTTTCGCCGACGTTAACTATCAGTTCACGCAACATGGCTAGCTCTTTCACATCTATAACCAGAGGTATTTCGATTTCCGGTTCGGGATTAAACCCTTCTTTAATTAATTGAGCCGCCGCCTGTAACACTGCTCTTGCCTGCATTTCATAGATTTCCGGGTACGTAATACCTAACCGGCAACCCCGGTGCCCCAGCATTGGGTTGTGCTCTGTTAGTGCAGTTACTTTTTGTAATAAACTCTCTTTCTTTTTAATCTCTTCCTGAGTGCCACCGGTTAATCGTAGTGTGTTGATCTCAACTGTCAGGCTAATTATATCCGGCAAAAACTCGTGCAACGGCGGGTCAAGGAGACGCACGGTAACCGGCATACCATCCATTGCTTTGAATATTTCGTAAAAATCTCCCTGCTGTACCGGTAATAGTTTGTCCAATGCCAATTGCCGCTGGGTTGTATCCTCGGCTAAGATCATCTCTTGGACAACCGGCAGGCGGTCAACCGCCATAAACATGTGTTCCGTGCGGCACAAACCAATTCCGGTCGCCCCGAATTCGCGTGCTTTGGCTGAATCTTCCGGGGTGTCCGCATTTGCCCTTACTCCAAGGGTGCGGATCTCATCCGCCCATTTGGATATTTCCTGGAATTCCAACGACAATTCCGGATCGATCATAGGCACATCACCCCGTATTACTCTACCGTCCGAGCCGTCAATTGAGATCAATTCGCCTTCCTGAATTACAAGATCGCCAACCGCGAACACTTTTTTTCCATAATCTATTTTAATAGCTTCGCAACCGCAAACACAACATTTGCCCATACCTCTGGCGACAACGGCGGCGTGACTTGTCATACCGCCCCTGGCAGTGAGTACCCCTTGCGCGGCTACGATTCCCTGAATGTCGTCTGGAGTAGTTTCGGTACGTACCAGCAGCACTTTCTTGCCTAGTTTATCCATGTCGTGGGCCTCTCCCGCATCAAAGACCACCATACCGGAAGCCGCACCGGGTGACGCCGGTAAGCCCCTGGCAATGACGTTTACTTTAGCGCTGGGGTCAATGCGGTTATGCAGTAATTGATCCAGTTGAGCTGCATCAATACTCATCAACGCCTCTTCTTTTGAAATAAGACCTTCCTTAACCATATCCACGGCTATCTTCACCGCTGCCATAGACGTGCGCTTGCCGTTCCTGGTCTGCAGTATCCATAATTTACCACGCTCCACGGTAAATTCAATGTCTTGCATGTTTCTATAATGTTTTTCCATTATACTGCAGGTATCGGCAAATTGTTTATATATATCCGGCAGTTCTTTTTCTAATTCCGCAATTGGTTTGGGGGTGCGAATACCGGCTACTACATCTTCACCCTGAGCGTTAATCAAATATTCGCCGTAAATATTTCTCTCTCCGGTGGATGGATTTCTGGTAAAAGCCACTCCTGTACCACAAGCGTCACCCATGTTTCCGAAAACCATTGCTTGAATATTTACAGCCGTACCGTAATCATCGGGAATCTTGTTCAGCTTCCGGTAAACAACCGCCCGCTCATTTTGCCAGGAATTAAATACGGCAAATATCGACATAAAGAGTTGCTCCATAGGATCTTGCGGAAATGGGCAAGCGCTTTCATTACTAATTAAACTCTTGTAATCAGCAATTATACTACGCAATGATCCACTGGTAAGTTCATAATCAAAACTCACGCCGGTTTTTTGTTTTTCCGCTTCCAGGAGTTCGGCAAACTTGTGATGCTCCACTCCCAACACCACATCACCAAACATAGTGAGTAAACGGCGGTAACAGTCCAAGGCAAACCGTTCGTTACCAGAGACTTCAGCCAATACCTCTACCGTGCGGTCGTTCAGCCCCAGGTTAAGTACCGTATCCATCATGCCAGGCATGGAGACCGGCGAACCGGAGCGAACTGACATTAACAGCAGTTTTTTTTCTCCGCCAAATTGTCTATCAAGTGCGTTTTCAAGTTGTTTTAAGTTTGTTCTAATTTCGTCTTCCAATCCGGCAGGAAACTGCTGTCCTTGGGCTACAAAGTCCCGGCAAGCTTCGGTAGTAACAATCAAACCTGGTGGTACGGGCAGACCAGTCCTGGTCATTTCAGCCAGATTAGCCCCTTTTCCCCCAAGTAGCATTTTCATTTCTGCATTTCCTTCTTCAAATAGGTATACGTATTTTTTATGTGACATTATAAAACACCTCCAGTGTTGTACTATCGTTTAGTCGGTAACTCGCTGCAGTGTTAACACGGGTATGTTAGTACGCATGTTATTCTTTTCTCTTATACGTAGGGTAAGCAGGTTATCCGCGGGCGACCGGGGACGGTCGCCCCTACGAATCTTTGGACGAGGTCATTTCCGTACTATACTGCTTTCTTAATTTGAGATAGTCTTCGTTTCAGGCTTTCCAGTTGAGCGCTTAGTTCTGCAGGTAGCCTTTCACCATAACTCACGTAGTTTTCCCTGATTGACTCAATCTCGCTGAGCCATTCCTCACTGTTAACTTGGAATAACCCATTCATTGATTCTTCACTTATACCCAGTCCGTTTGTATCAATGGCTCCGGGAGCAGGTAAATTGCCGATGGGTGTCGCAACGGCTTTGCCGGTTCCCGATACTCTTTCGGAAATCCATTTAAGCACACGGCTGTTTTCTCCATATCCGGGCCAAATAAACTTGTCGTTTTTGTCTTTGCGGAACCAGTTGACGAAGTATATCCGGGGCAGTTTTGCAGGATCGGCTTTTTTGCCGATATTAAGCCAGTGCTGCAAATAATCGCCCACATGATATCCCATAAAAGGCAACATCGCAAAGGGGTCACGGCGCACTCCCGCTGCAAGCCCAATGGCGGCGGCGGTTGTTTCCGATCCCATAATCGAACCCAGGAAAACACCATGATTCCAGTCAAAACTCTCGTTAACCAGAGGTATCGTAGTCTGACGGCGTCCGCCAATAAGCATCGCTGAAATAGGTACCCCTGCCGGATCTTCCCATTCCGGTGCGATAACCGGGCATTGAGACGCCGGAGTGGTAAAACGGGCGTTGGCGTGGGCAGCGGCTCTGCCGCAATCAGGAGTCCAGTCATTACCTTCCCAATCGATCAGATGCGCCGGTGCCGGAATACCGCTACCTTCCCACCATACATCACCATCATCGGTTAACCCAACATTTGTAAATATGGTATTCTTCGCTATTGTTTTCATCGCGCTGGGATTGGAATCCACAGAAGTGCCGGGAACAACACCAAAGAATCCCGCTTCGGGGTTAATAGCATAAAGTCTGCCATCCTCGCCAAATTTCATCCAAGCAATATCATCGCCTACCGTTTCAACCTTCCAGCCGGGAATAGTCGGTACCAGCATGGCAAGGTTGGTTTTGCCGCAAGCGCTGGGAAAAGCGCCGCCAATATAGAAAGCCTTACCTTTTGGGTCGGTGATCTTTAATATAAGCATGTGTTCCGCCAGCCAACCTTCGTCACGGGCTTGCACAGCGGCAATTCTCAAGGCAAAACACTTCTTGCCCAGCAGGGCGTTTCCGCCATAACCGGAACCGTATGACCAGATCATTCTTTCTTCCGGGAAGTGGCTGATGTATTTCTGGTCAATTGAAGGGGCGCAAGGCCAGGACAAATCCTTTTCTCCCGGAGCAAGGGGCTTGCCCACAGAATGCAACGATTTTACAAACTCACCGTCTGTGCCTAAAACATCCAGGACAGCCGTCCCGATTCTTGTCATGATTCTCATATTAACTACAACATAGGGACTATCGGTAATCTCCACGCCAATTTTAGATATAGGCGAACCGATGGGACCCATTGAAAAAGGAATTACATACATAGTCCTTCCCTTCATACAACCGGTATAAAGCTTTGTCATGATCGCTTTTAAATCATTCGGAGCAATCCAGTTGTTGGTAGGACCGGCATCTATTTCATTCTTTGACGCAATAAAGGTTCTGTTTTCGACACGGGCCACGTCTGTGGGGTGGCTCCTAAACAGATAACAACCGGGTCTTTTTTCCTGGTTTAATGGTATTGCCATACCAACGTCAACCATTTCTTTCATTAATTTATCATATTCTTCCTGCAAGCCGTTACAAAGGTGAACACTATCCGGCTGGCACATTTCAGCAACTTCCTTAATCCAATCATCTAGTACTTTATGTTTTACCATTGTCATTATCTTCAGTCTCCTTTTCCGTAACTGGTTTTTTAATGTTTTTTGTATTTTACACCTCTAGTATTAAAAATACATTAAAACAAACTAATAGCATTCTGAAATTCAAGTAAATTTTTATAATTTAGAATTATCTGATATTTTATACTGTTCCAATTGCCTGTAAATAGATAACGTACTGATATAGTTTTATTGTGACAGTTCGCGATTGTCCAGCATGACAGACTAAAGACGCCCTAAGTTCGTAGGGGCGCGATTTATCGCGCCCGTGCCAAGTGATACAAGCTAGCTGGGTTGGTTTTTGATCTGTTACATCTATCAGTTTCGTGTCAGCGAGGGGTGTGACCAAACCTGGGCGCGATAAATCGCGCCCCTACGAATTATCAAGACATACGCCTGTATACGCCTGTTGGGCAACGAGTTAACTGTAACGACGCCAGCCCCTACGAACGTGAGTCTGTCTAGTTAGGCTTTTCACGAACCGTAATCACAATACTCGTCAGAATGGGAAAGGACCACGTCTGCTATTCCTTGTAATTTTACGCAAAAAATAGAGGGCAATTGAAACTGAATATTTCAATTGCCCCTAGCGTGACTTTATTGTACTAAACTGCTTGTGCGATAGAATTAGAAACAATACTATCCCCATAGTGATTCATTCAATCAAATTATCCGATGTCGCTCCGAGAGTTGTCCGCAATTCCGGAACTTTTCTGCGACATCTGATAATTTGCTTTTCATTATTCCGGAACTTTTCTGCGACATCTGATAATTTGATATTCATTATCTAGTTCATGGTGCTATCGTCTTTTAACTTAAATTGTGCTATTAGCTGGTGCAGTATATCTGACTGCCCACTCATTTCTTGCGATGCGGCGGCGCTCTCCTCAGCTGTTGCACTGTTTTGCTGAACTACTTGAGACACTAGGTCTACGCCGGTATTAATCTGTGATATACCCACTGACTGCTCTTCTGATGATTCTGCTATATCCGCAACTAGTTGACTTGATTCGTTAATTCCAATTACAATTTCCGTGAGGCTTGCTGCTGTTTCTCCGGCTATTTGGTATCCAAGCTCCGCCTTTTTTATTGAGTTCTGGATCATGGAACCGGTATCACTGGCGGCTTCCGCGCTCTTAGATGCAAGATTGCGTACTTCCTCCGCCACCACCGCAAACCCTTTGCCGTGCTCTCCTGCTCTAGCGGCTTCCACGGCTGCGTTCAGAGCGAGTATGTTAGTCTGAAAGGCTATGTCGTTGATGGTTTTGATAATTTTACTGATGGACTGGCTGGCTTCATTAATATCATGAACAGCCGCTATCATCTCGTCCATCTGACGACTCCCCTTTTCTGCATTCTCTTTGATCATATTCGAAAGTTTTAAAGACTTGTCTGCTATCGCAACACTTGCTTTTGTCCGTTCATTAATCTCGGCAATCGATCCTAATAACTCCTCAATTGAAGCGGCTTGTTCGGTCGCTCCCTGAGCGAGAGCCTGCGAACCGTCAGCAACTTGTTTCGAACCTGTTGCCACCTGCCCGGTAGAAACCTGTATTTCCGAAAATACTTCGTTCATATTGCCAATCATCTTTTGAACAGAAAGTCCAATTGTATCTTTATCGGACAAAACATTCACCTCCGGGGTAAAATCTTTGTCCGCAATCCTTTCTAATACCTTGCTTAAATATGAAACATGTCCGACAAAACTGGCGGCGGAATTTATAAGCCGGCCAAGTTCATCTTTTTGTCTGGCGTACTTTTCTATAACATGGATGTCTGCTGGCTGAAGCTCAATATTTCCCGTTGTTCCGGCATTATGCAAAAATGAGATAAGTGGGGTCAATGGTCTATTAATGAGGTTGGATATATAAATCGCCAAAAAGAAACTTAGCATGGCGGCAATTACTATAAGCACTACCAAGATGATGGTAGCATTTCTTCCCATTGCAAGTATCTCCAGGTCTTTTTCCGCTATCAGGAGGTCAAACCGTCCTTGTATTTCTGTTAATGACGTAATTACTTCCTGTGTTCTTGGAAGAATAGATTCAAAAAGAATTTCGTTAGCTTCTACCAATTTTCCCGTCTGTAGAAGTTCAACGATTTCTTTCGCTTCGCTATGAATAAATCTATGTGGATTGTCGATCTGTCGCAAAAGATCTAAAACTACTACATCTGTAATGCTTTTTGCCTCATCACTACCAAGCCACTTTCCTAATGCACAGGTATCAGGATCAAGCGAACCGGTAAACCCCTCTCCCAACATAACCGCAGTAGTAAGGTTGTGCCTCCATATGTAATGGGCGTTTAACACTCCAACAGCTCCAATGCTTTTTTCTTGCAGCGACGCAACTTCCTCCGAACCTCTTTCTATCATTTGAGTAGTTACTATACCAACAACACCCAGCATCAATCCGAAAATCGTTACAAGAAAAAAACCTACGAACATTTTAGTGCGGACCTTCATATTTTTCACTATATTATTCCTCCTTATTTGCACCAGTGCGCTCATTAACATTGACGATAAACAGCATTGTTTCCAAGTATGCTGTTTTATTTATCATGAACGATTATATCTTTATTGTTAATCCTGCCCACATCTCTGAACAACACTTATAGTGCACAATGCATACAAAATACGTAAAGAAGGCGGTTATACCACCCGCATTTTGGCGAAATACTCGCGCAAACGTTTACTGAAAAATTCCTCATTAATCGCTTACTGTAGTTTCTAGGTTTAACAATCTTTGAATAGTATACCATAAAAAGTAAACAGCAACAATGATTATTTACACCTTTTGCCACCCAAACTGCTGACAAAGGAATGCATAACTAAACGCCTGACAAGGGGCAGATCAATCCTTATCAAGCGTTATTGTTGTTCTTGAAACAGTTTTTTTATAGTGTGATGCGGTCAATACCCATGTAGGGTCTTAACGCTTCCGGTATTGTTACCGTGCCGTCCGCCTCCTGGTAGTTTTCCAGGATTGCGGCAGTTGTCCGACCTACAGCTAAGCCGGAACCGTTTAGTGTATGCACTAATTCTGCTTTACCTTTTTGCGGACGATACCGAATTTGCGCCCGTCTTGCCTGGTAATTCTCAAAATTACTGCAAGAGGATATTTCCCTGTATTCTCCGGCGTTTGGCAGCCATACTTCAATGTCGTAGGTTTTTGCCGATGAAAAGCCCAGATCACCGGTACACAACACTACTACCCGGTAAGGTAAGCCTAATAATTGTAGTACCTTCTCCGCATTACCGGTTAGCTTCTCCAATTCGTTGTAGGATTCTTCCGGACGGCAGAATTTTACCAGTTCAACTTTATTAAACTGATGCTGACGGATTAATCCGCGGGTATCGCGACCTGCCGCCCCAGCCTCCGCCCTAAAACAAGCGCTATAGGCACAATAGGAAATAGGCAGCGATGCTTCATCTAAAATCTCACCACGAAACATATTAGTTACCGGCACTTCCGCCGTGGGTACCAAATAGAATTCGGTGTTTTCCAGCTTAAACATGTCTTCGCTAAACTTTGGCAATTGCCCGGTACCTACCATACTGTCCCTGTTTACCATAAATGGTGGGAATATTTCCACATATCCATGTTCGTTAGTATGCAGATCCAGCATAAAACTAATCAGCGCCCGTTCCAGTCTGGCACCCATGCCTTTATAGAAACTAAACCTTGCGCCGGTCACTTTCCCGCCCCGTTCGAAGTCAATAATCTCCAGCTTTTCGCCAATATCCCAATGCGCCTGTGGTTCAAACTCAAACTTTCGCGGCTCTCCCCAACTGCGCACTATCGGATTATCGCCTTCAGTGCTTCCTACCGGTACCGACTGGTGAGGTACATTAGGAATATTCAACAAAAATGACTGCATCTCTTCTTCAACCAGTCTGATTTCCTCGTCTCTGGACTTGATCTGTTGGGATAACTCACGCATTTCTAAAACAACATCCTGGGCATCTTCGCCTGTTTTTTTCATGCGACCGATTTCCTCAGACACGGTATTGCGCCGACTTTTCATTTGCTCCACAACGAACAGCTTTTCCCGACGCTGTTCATCCAATTCAAGAAAGCCAGCCAATGAAACAGCGGCACCTCTTTTTCCCAACGCTTCCGACACTATTTCCGGATTACCACGAACAAATTTTAGATCCAGCATTTAGCATTCTCCCTCTGTAAGACTTTTTTCCTGTTGAGTACAACTATATTTTGCCACAAATTGCATAGGGATTCAAGCTATCAAAGTATATCATGATGTCCAATATCAAGCAGTAGAATAATCCTGTTTCCCTTATGTATCCAAAGTATTCGGATATCCATATTTACGCTGCTTTCAAAGACATCCCTTAGTCGCTGTACCTTTTTTGTGCGCAAAGAAGGGTGAAAAGGATCACTGATCATAATCCTAAGTTTAGCGGCAACTGCCCGCTGTTCTTTGCTGGATAGCTTTTTCAAGTTTTTCTCAAACGCTTTAGCATATTCGAGTTTATACATCATTGCCCTCTAAATCTATTCCAATATCCTTAAACATATCCTCAACACTTTCAAAAACGGCTGATGGATTTTTTTCGTAATCTCTGATCATCAGGGCAATCTTCTCAAGTTTCGCTTTTGGATACACAACCACAGGACATAGAAATACACCTCCGTCGCGTTCCATTACCTCGAACTTATCTCCTTCACTGATTCCAAGCTTTTTTATAATCTCGCTTGGTAAAGTTATCTGCGACCGTGCTCTCATTTCTATCAACATACTTGCCCTCTCACTCTCCTTTGTCAATCAGATATTCTGATAATAACATATTCCGAATCGCGCTTATTGTCAATAAGAAGATGCAAGTTGTTGAACCATCAGACAAGGTTGTTGCAGTTCGCTCGTTACAAAATAAGCATTACGTCTTGATATTCGTAGGGGCGCGATTTATCGCGCCCAGAAATGGTCAAATCCCTCGCTGATACGTCTCTTGTAGATGTTGTTACAGATCAAATACCAACCCAGCTAGCAGATTAATAACACGCGAAACGAGTCGTGGCAAGTCGGAGACAAGATAAGGGCGCGATAGAAAACGCGCCCCATGTGAATGTATATATCCTGATAACGTCTTAGTCTTAGAGGTCTACATTTTTCACTTCGAGCACACCGTCTATTCCGGCGATTTCCGCCAGAACCTCTTTTGGTACGGAATGATCCACATTTAGCAGCATCACTGCTTTGCCGCCAAGGATTTTGCGACCTACTTGCAAACCGGAAATATTAATACCGTGCTCACCGATTAAACTGGCTGCCGGACCGATTATTTTCGGTTTATCCGTATGGGGTACGTACAGCATATGACCTTCCGGTATGGCGTCTACATGATAGTCGTCAATAAATACGAAGCGGGCATCGGTACCGGCAAAAATGGTGCCGCTTACTGATATTTTCATGGTATCGGTTGTCACCGTAAGAGTGATCAGATTGGCATAGTCGCCTTCCCCGGCATTCTTCCGTTCAGATATATTAATACCCCTGGCTTTGGCTTTGGCATCGGCATTTACAAAGTTTACCGAACCCTGCAGCATTACGTCCAAGAAACCCTTCAAGGCTGCTGTGGTAATTGGACCGACTGCCTGGTTTGCCAGATCTCCGCTGTAAGTCAGTTCTATTTCCTTGGTGCGTCCATCGGCTACCTGCACGGCAAACATGCCCATTTTTTCCGCCAGGTTCAGATATGGTTTCACCGCTGTCATGGCTTTAGGGTTTAATGAAGGAATATTTACGGCATTTTTAGCGAACTCCCCTTTTAACGCGGCGATGATGTCCAAAGCTACGTCAAATGCCACATTAAGCTGGGCTTCTTCAGTAGAAGCGCCCAAGTGAGGCGTACCGATAAAGTTGTTTAGTTCAAATAGAGGGCTTTCGGTAGTAGGTTCTTCCTCAAAAACATCCAAAGCCGCACCGGCTATTTTGCCGGACTTCAGCGCCTCATACAAAGCCTTCTCGTCCACAACACCGCCTCTGGCGCAGTTAACGATTCGCACTCCTTTTTTCATTTGAGCAAAGGCGCTCTCGCCCAGGATGTACTTTGACTCTTTGGTTAATGGCAAATGATTGGTAATAAAATCAGCTTGCTTAAATAACTCCTCTAACGGTACCAGCTCAACCCCGAAACTTTCTGCTTTTTCAGCGCCGATGTAAGGATCGTAGACAATTACTCTCATTTTAAAACTTTGCGCTCGTTTGGCAACGGCTGAACCGATCCGTCCAAAACCGATTATTCCCAGAACCTTCTCCCTTAATTCCACACCCATAAAGGATTTTTTATCCCAGTTACCCGCTTTTAGGCTTGCCCAAGCTTGGGGAATATTCCTGGTTAATGCCATCATCATAGCAATAGTATGCTCGGTGGCGGCAATTGTATTACCATCCGGTGCATTAACCACAATTATCCCTTTGGCGGTAGCGGCAGCAACGTCTATATTGTCGATCCCTACTCCCGCCCGTCCGACAATGATCATCTTATGTGCGTGTTCCATTACCCGTGCGGTTACTTTCGTAGCACTGCGCACGATCATTGCTTCATAATCACCGATAACTTCTATCAACTGATCCTCGCTCATTTTTTCACCGATGACCACTTCGATATCCGGTTCTCTTCTAAGAGCGGTCAGACCGATTTCAGCCACACCGTCCATTACCAATACTTTTTTCATTATTTATCAGCCTCCAAAAACACTTCTTGGGCAGCTCGTACACCAGCTCCCAGATTTACCGGATAGTTGGTTTTTGCCAGTGCCATTTCCAAAGCGCTGATGGCAATCATTACGTCCATCTTATCGGCAAAACCCATATGGGCAATTCGGAAAACAAAACCTTTTAGACGGTCTTGACCACCAGCAAAAGTTATCCCGTATTGTTTCTTAAGCATACCGCGAATATCATCGGCACCGATACCTTCCGGACTGCATATGGCTGTGAGAGCATTGGACGCGCAATCTTCACGGGCAAGCAATTTCAAACCCAGCGCTTTTGCCGCCGCCCGGGTTGCTTTTGCCAGTAAAGCGTGACGAGCAAAAACATTGTCCAACCCTTCAGTCAGCATCATGTCCAAACTAGCGTTTAGCCCAGCAAACAAGGACACAGCCGGGGTATAGGCGGTATTCCATTTATTGTACACTTTTTTAGCAGCCGGTAAGCTTAAATAGAACCGCGGCGCCTGGTTTTCGTTGATCACCTGCCAGGCTTTTTCACTAACGCTAAGCATAGCCAAACCGGGTGGCAGCATAAACGCCTTCTGGGAAGCGGTAACAAGTATATCTACTCCCCATTCGTCGGTTTTGTGTTCAATAGCGCCGATTCCGCTAATACCGTCTACCAGCAGTAAAGCGGACGTTTTGGCTACCAAAGCGCCGATACCGGCAATATCATTGGTAACTCCGGTGGATGTTTCGTTGTGTGTTGCCAACACAATCTTAATGCCCGGATCAGCGGCAAGTTTGTCCGCCAACACCTGTAAATCCACATCGCCGCCCCAGGGGAAGTCTACCTGTTCCACCTGGGCGTTGTAGGCTTTAGCGATTTTGGCGAAGCGC
>Ga0123356_10004196_pt1 | contig 14935 bp, 8 predicted proteins | sample TergutEmb28metaG_2_FD_92546 | JGI IMG/M metagenome (GOLD analysis project Ga0123356, IMG submission 92546) | Embiratermes neotenicus P3 segment gut microbial communities from Petit-Saut dam, French Guiana - Emb289 P3 | ecosystem: Host-associated > Arthropoda: Insects > Digestive system > Gut ... | reverse complement strand
TTAATGAAAACAATATTTGTCGTTGACGATAGTGATACTAATTTATCGATGGCAGAAGCAGTACTGGAAGATCAATATCGTGTAATGACTATGCCTTCAGCGGCAAAAATGTTTATGCTTTTGGAAAAAATTATTCCCGACTTAATTCTTTTAGACATAGAAATGCCCGTTATGGACGGGTTTGAGACTCTTTCAAAGTTAAAAAGCGAAGTTTTATGGCAGGATATTCCGGTTGTATTTCTTACTGGCCGTAATGATGCGGAAGTAGAAGCGCGGGGTCTTGAAATGGGCGCTGTCGACTTTGTAACAAAGCCGTTTTCCGCTCCGGTACTCTTAAACAGAATAAAAACACACCTGGACATTGATGAAATAATACGTGAACGAACCCATCAATTGCACAGACTGCAAAACAGTATTGTTGCGGTTCTGGCGGATATGGTAGAGAATCGGGATAAAGGAACAGGCGGTCATATCGAAAGGACGTCAAAATATATTAAAATACTGATTAGCGAAATGAAAGACAGGGGTATATACGCTGAAGAAATTCGCGGATGGGATGTTGATAAAATTATTTCATCCGCACGCATGCACGATTTGGGAAAAATTTCGATTACAGACATAATCGTAAATAAACCCGGCAGGCTTACCGAGGATGAATACGATGTTATGAAAAAACATGCCGAAGAAGGCGAACGGATAATTGACGAGATTATTTCCAGAACCGGAGAAGGCGAATTTTTGCGTAATGCAAAGTTATTTGCCGGAACTCATCACGAAAGATGGGACGGCAAAGGATATCCCCGCGGGCTTAAAGGAACCGATATTCCGCTTCAGGGACGAATAATGGCAATTGTAGATGTGTATGATGCGCTTGTTTCCGAAAGACCGTATAAAAAAGCATTTACAGAAGACGAAGCTGTAGAAATAATAATGCAAAACTCCGGTACTCATTTTGATCCAAAAATAGCTGAACTTTTTTTTAATGTAAAAGAACAGATAAAAGCGGCAAAGGCTGGTTTTTAATGAAAGCTGCGCTGAAAAAATTACTGTCAATTATAACTCATGCGCAGGTACTGGTTGTTATTTTGGCATTTACGCTGATGGTTCTCTTCAGCTATAATTTTATGAGCGGTATTGAGCGTAAAAACTTACTAAAAGACGCAGATAATGCAATTTCAAATACTAATCTGATTATCGAAGCCGATTTGCTTGAATCGGAAACAACACTGAGAGTTATTGCGGAAAATATCCGTAATATGATTTTAAACGGTTCAACTTCCGGTGATGTTTATGATTATATAAAATATACAGCCGCTTATTTAACCGCGGATAAACGTTTTAATTCCAAAGCAATCGATCTTTATGGTTATTTTACCGGATTTGACAATATATATATTTCAGGCATTGGCAGGACGCAGCCGGATGATTATGAACCGTTTATTTATCCATGGTATAAAGCGGCAGTCGAAGCGAATGGAGAAGTAGGTTATACAGAACCATATGCTTATATGCCCACAGGTAAAATTGCCATGACATTTTCACGCTGTATTTATGATAATAACGGCAGACTGCTGGGTATTGTCTGTCTGGAAGTAACGCTTGACAGAATTTGGGATACTGTTGTAACAAAAAAAATTACTGAAGACAGTTATGGCATATTAATGGACAGAAATTTTAATGTAATTGCTCATCCAAATCCGGTATATATTGGCGTACATTTAAGTAAAATGAATGATGGTCCTGCCATACAGGAAGAGTTGGAAAAAACTTCAGAAATAATGGAACGAAAGGCAACAGATTACCGTGGTAATCCTTCTGTTCTTTTTGTCAGGATATTAAATAATGGCTGGTACCTTGCAATCATTGAGTATACAAAAAGTTATTATCAGAGCGTAAATAACATAGGATTTATTTTAATAGCTTTGGGAGTAATTTTTGCTGCAGCTTTAAGCGTAATATTGCTGAGTATGGTACACGCAAAAAAGAAAGCCGAAGAACGTAAAAAATAATGCTGGATGCCGTGCCTCTTTGCACTGATTTCTGGGATAAAGATTTTAATATAATAGACTGTAATCAGGAAGCGTTAAAACTTTTTGATTTACCGAATAAAAAAGAATACATTAAAAGATTCTATGAACTTTCACCGGAATATCAGCCGGACGGAAGATTGTCGGCACAGAGAGCTGAAGAAGAGTTAAAAAAAGCCTTCAGTGAAGGTTATTCCCGTTTTGACTGGATGCACAAAAAATTGAACGGAGATTTGATACCAAGCGAAATTACGCTTATCCGGGTTAAGTATAAAAATGAAAATATTGTTTGCGGATATATCCGCGATTTACGTGAAATAAACACCATAATGGAAAAAATGCGCGAAGCTGATGAGCGCGCGATGTTAATGCTTGATGCCGCGCCGATTGGCGTTACGATGTGGGATGAAAATATTAATCTTGTTGACTTTAACTATGAGGCCGCAAGAGTTGTCGGTATACACAGTAAAGAAGAGTACAGGCAAAGATTCACGGAAACAACTCCGGAGTATCAGGCCGACGGCAGAAAATCTTCGGATGTACTTGTAGAATTTTTGACGACAACGATTAAAAAAGGCAGTAATCATACTACATGGAATCATAAATCGATAAACGGCGAAACAATACCGTTTGATGCGGTGGCTGTCAGGCTTGTATTAAGGGAAGATCCTGTTGTTGTAGTTTACTGCCACGATCTGAGGGAACTCAATGTAGCAATTGAAAACATGCGGGAAGCGGATGAATGCAGGCAGGCAATATTTGATACAACACCTCTAGGCAGTTTTATGATTGACAGTTCATTTAAAGTACTGGAATGCAATCAGGAAATTATCAGGTTGTTTGAATTATCTGATAAAAAAGACTACCTGGAAAATTTCTTTGAATTCTCGCCTGAATACCAGCTTGACGGAAAGATGTCAAGAGGAAAGCTTGTAGAAATCATTAATAATACATTTAAAGACGGATTTTACCGTTTTGACTGGCTGCACCGGAAATTAAACGGTGAGCTGATTCCATGCGAAATTACCCTTGTAAGAGTAATGTTCAGAAATGAAGAAGTAGTATGCGGATACATACGCGATTTACGTGAACTCAAATCCATGATGGCTAAGATACGCGAAGCGGATGAATGCGCACAGGTTTTATTTGACAATACTCCTCTTAGCTGTTTTATGCTTGATAAAAACTTAAAGTTAATTGAATGCAATCAGGAAATAGTAAAAATGTATGGATTATCTGATAAAAATGAATTTATAAATCAGATGTTTGACTTTTTCCCGAAATATCAGCCGTCAGGAGTTGAATCCGGAGAACAAATATACAAATATATTGACGATGCATTTGAAGAAGGTTACTGCCGTTTTGAATTCATGCATCAAAAACTGGACGGAGAACAAATACCGACGGAAGTATCATTAGTACGGGTAAAGTTCAAGGGTGAATATGCAGTTGCAGGTTATATACGGGATTTAAGAGAAATAAAAGTCATGATTGCCGAAATGCGAAGAGCAGAAATTGCGGAAGAAAGCAGCAAGGCAAAGAGCGAATTCCTGGCAAAGATGAGTCATGAAATAAGAACGCCAATGAACGCGATACTTGGTATTACAGAAATTCAACTTCAGGATAATACTCTTCCGCTTGTTACAAAAGAAGCCCTGGAAAGAATTTATAATTCGGGTGATTTATTATTGGGTATTATAAATGACATACTTGATCTTTCAAAAATAGAAGCCGGAAAACTTGAACTATTACCGGTTCAATATGATATAGCAAGCCTTATTCACGATACAGTAAAGCTTAATATTATGCGTTACGAAAGCAAACCGATAGATTTTAAATTAACAGTCAGCGAAAATGTTCCTTCCACTCTTTTTGGAGATGAACTGCGTATAAAACAGATATTAAACAATTTGCTGTCTAACGCGTTTAAGTATACACAGGAAGGACAAATAGAATTAATGCTTTCGGCAGATAAGAAAAAAACAGGTTCTGCCGTAAATCTGATAATTCGGGTCAGTGATACCGGGCAGGGTATGACAGTCGAACAGGTAAAAAAACTTGGCGATAAATTCAGCCGTTTTAACATGGAAGCTAACAGAAAAACCGAAGGTACAGGCCTTGGAATGAATATTACGCGTAATTTAATAAATATGATGAACGGGGAAATTTTTATAGAAAGTACTCCGGGCATGGGCTCAGTATTTACAGTTAACCTTCCGCAAAAATGCGTAAACTCAGAACCAATTGGCAGGGATCTCGCTGAAAATTTAATGAAGCTAAACCTTAAGAACACAACAAAAATGAGGAATGCGCAGATTACGCAGGAGTTCATGCCATATGGCCGTGTTTTGGTTATTGATGATGTAGAAACTAATCTTTATGTTGCACGGGGATTAATGGCTCCGTACGGGATATCAATTGATACTGCGATCAGCGGGTTTGAAGCTATTGACAGGATTAGGGAAGGCTCAAAATATGATATAATATTTATGGATCACATGATGCCGAGAATGGACGGAATTGAAGCAGCAAAAATCATACGCAGCCTTGGTTATACCATGCCTATTGTCGCATTAACCGCCAATGCTCTTGCAGGACAGGCTGAAATGTTCCTGAGTAACGGATTTGACGATTTTATTTCCAAACCAATAGATATTCGCCAGCTTAATAATGTATTGAACAGGATGATACGCGACAGACAGACTCCCGAAGTCCTTGACGAAGCGCGAAGGCAAAAGAACAATCTTTATGCGGCAGGTGATCATAATATCGCAATAGATCCTCAATTAGCGGAATTTTTTGTACGTGATGCAAAGAAAGTGATAAATATTCTGACTGCTATATACGAAAACAAAGGACGCAGGAACGATGATATCTCTACATTTATTATTAATGTTCATGCCATGAAGAGCGCTCTTGCGAATGTAGGAGAAAACGAGTTATCAAATAAAGCGACAGAACTTGAACAGGCAGGCAGGGAGCAAAATATCAACGTGATTTTATCATCACTTCCGGGTTTTATGGAGTCTTTAAATCAGGTAATAGAGAAATTAAAAGCTCCTGAAGATGATGATGAAAACGAAGATGAGTATAAAGCCAATGATGCAGATAATCAGGCATATCTTCAGGAAAAACTGCTTGCGATACAGGCAGCATGCGCTTCTTTTGACAAAAGAACAGCCAAGGAAGCTCTGGCAGCTCTTAAACAAAAACAATGGACAAGAGCAACCAGGGACCAGCTCAGTGCAATCGCGGAACATCTATTACACAGTGAATTTGACGAAGCGGCGGCTATTACCCGGGAAGTATACTTTACTTGACAAAAATTCGGGTTTTTTGTACATATTGTATTGACATTTTTTAAATAAAAAGGTAAATTAAATTCAATATAGTTTTTCATTTAAAAAGGGCTCCAAGGGGACCCTTTTTTTTATCCGGTTTTTTTTTGCAAATGAGCTGGATAGTCAATTTAGGGTAGCATATGCGGTATACCGAAAAAGGTACAACGGCTTCTGACAGGCGGTCGGTAACAAAAGAAGGTTTCTCTGCAGAAAACCATGATGTATCTGTTCGTAAGCCGCTGGAAGCAATTCTAAAAGGGCTTGGATTCAATCTTATTGAACTGGTTGTATCAAGGCACCGGGGAAGTGTACAAATCAGGGCTGTTATTTACAATGGTAAATCCATTGGTACAGATGACTGTTCAAAAGTACATAGGGCAATTATGCCGCGTCTGGAACTGGTTTTTGAAGGGCAGGAAATCTATCTTGAGGTTTCTTCTCCAGGGATAGACAGGCTGATTAAGGACAAGGAAGAATTTGTCCATTATAAGAACAGGGGAATTCGTTGTTATCGTACCGATATATCAGACTGGACGGCAGGAATATTGGAGTCTGTCGATGAAAATGGAATTACGATAAAAATAAAAGATAAACTTAAAAGCAGCTTACTTATGAACTTGAAATTTGACATTATAGCAAAAGCCAAGCTGGACTTTTCACAGGAGGTATAAATTGGGAACAGATATGTCGCAGGCAATCCGTCAGTTAAATCAAGATCGCGGTATTCCTGAGGAACTGATACTGCGGACCATTGAAGATACATTAATTGCCGCCTACAAACATCGTTTCGGTAATGCTGATAACGCGGTTGTCCGGTTTAATGAAGAAAATCTGGAAGTATCAATTTTTGCACAAAAAAAGATTGTAGAACAGGACGGCGTTTATGATCCTGTTACTGAAATAGATTTGGAAGAAGCCAGAGAATTAAATCCTGATGCTGAAGTTGGCGATGAAATATTGGTAGAAATTGATCCTAAACATTTTGATCGTATAGCTGTTCAGAGTGCAAAGCAGAAAGCTCATCAGTCAATCAGGGATATACAGAAAGACAGTCTTTATTCTGAGTTTAAAGATAAAGAAGGTGAAATTATTATTGGTTATTACCAGCGTGAACGTAATGGTACTATTTATGTAGACCTTGGGAAAATGGAAGGTATACTTCCAAAAAAGTACCAGTCACCTAGGGAAATCTATCATGCGAATGACAGAATAAAAGCGCTAATTGCAGAGGTAAAAAGGGATTCATCCGGGCTTCAGATTGTGCTTTCAAGAACACATACAGATTTTGTACGTGCTATTTTTGAACTGGAAGTTCCGGAAATTTATGACAAAACTGTAGAGATACATAAAATTGTACGTGAACCCGGCTTTCGGACAAAACTGGCAGTTTATTCAAACCGTGAAGATGTTGATCCTGTCGGCGCATGCGTCGGGCTTAAGGGTGTTCGTATTCAGGCTGTAATAAAGGAACTGGAAGGGGAAAAAATTGATATACTTAAATATGATCCCGACCCAAGACGGTTTATTAAAAATGCGCTGTCTCCCGCAGAGGTGCGTGATGTTATCATCCTTGACGAAGGTAAACATCAGGCGCTGGCGGTCGTGAGCGATTCAATGTTATCTCTTGCGATTGGCAAACAGGGACTTAATGTGCGTCTTGCAAACAGACTTGTTGACTGGAACATTGATGTAAAAACAGAATCACAGTTTTCAGAAATGGATATTGCTGCGGAATCCCGCCGTGCAGTTTCTGAATTATTCGGAGATACAGAATCTTACGACGATGAAATTTCCCGTATCAGTGAATTGCCTGGTGTGGACAGCCGCATTGCAAAAATATTATTCGATAACGGCATTGATTTTATCGAAGATTTCCTTGGTTTAAAAGATGAAGAACTGGAAGTTAAAGGATTAACTTTAGCGGAACTTGATCAACTGCGCAAACTTATTGAAGAATATGTAGAGATAGTTGAAGAAGAAACATATGAAGATACACAGGGAGAAAAGACATCCGAAGAAGAAAGCGAAGACAGCGCTGAACCGGAAGAATATGAATGTCCGGAATGCGGAGCTAAAATTACTGTGGATATGTCAACCTGCCCAAGCTGCGGTATCGGCTTGAGTTTTGAGTACGAAGAGGAGGAGTAAGATAGGATTTATGGCGGAAGAAACTGACAAGACTAAAAAACCAAAAGCTCAGCTAATTAAACATTCTCAAATTGAAGAAAACACCGCAGTGAAAAATTCATCGGATCAGGGCGAACGCCGCAAAGTTAAGGTTGTTATGAAAAAACCTTCTGCGCCGATTGTAAAGAAAACGCCATCAAAAGTCGTTATCAGTACTCCGCTTGTAAAATCAACTCATCCAAAAAAAAGTGAAAATCTCAACGATAGAAAATCAGGACATGAAGGCCATAGTGCAGATTCCGGCAGAATAAGCTCCTTCCCGCAAGCAGCTCGCCCTGCTGCTGCTGCCGGCAGAGTAGGCGGCAAATTGGTTGGAAACCACGGACATTCACAACGTTCGTCACGTCCGCAGCAACCTCGCGGTAATAAACCAGGCAATGAAGGCGCTCATCCAAACAGAAGCGGTTTTGGTCAGCGTCCCGGCGGAGGTCAGGGAACAAGACCAGGATTTGTTCCAAAACCCGGAGGCGGCGGAGGAAGACCTGGCGGCGGTTTTAACAGACCTGCTCCGGCAGGAGGTCCAGGCAGAAGCGGAGCAGCCCCGGCACCAGCTGGGCCGATACCAGAAGGCAAGGGAACAGCAAAAAGAAAGTTTATAGCTAAAAAACCTGTATACAACCGAAAAGAAAAAGAACAGGAAATGGAGGAAAAACTTCTCCAGACAAAAAAGAAAATAACACATATTGCAAATCCGGTTCCAAAATCTATCGACATTATGGAGGTTATTTCAGTTTCTGAATTAGCCAGAAAAATGAATCTTAAAGCATCTGATCTTATACAAAAATTAATGAGTATGGGACAGATGGTTACCATTAATCAGCAGATTGATGCCGATACCGCTACCATTTTGGCTGCCGAGTTCGGCGCGGATGTTAAAATTGTCAGTCTTTATGACGAAACAGTAATTGAAACTGCTTCGGATGATGATGCCATATTGCTGCCACGGCCTCCTGTAGTAACCGTTATGGGTCATGTTGATCACGGAAAAACAAAATTGCTGGATGCAATCCGTAAAGCGGATGTTGTATCCGGCGAATTCGGAGGAATCACTCAGCATATCGGCGCATACATGGTAGAAACCCCTCATGGCAGCCTTACATTCCTTGACACTCCAGGTCACGAAGCATTTACGCGTATGAGAGCCCGCGGCGCTCAGATAACAGATATAGTAATTCTTGTTGTTGCTGCAGATGACGGTGTTATGCCCCAGACAATCGAAGCAATTAATCATGCAAAAGATGCAAAGGTTCCCATTATTGTCGCTGTAAATAAAATTGATAAACCGGAAGCGAACCCTGACAAAGTAAAAAGTCAGCTTTCGGATTTGGGGCTTATGCCGGAAGGCTGGGGCGGGCAAACAATGTTTGTTGAACTCAGCGCTTTGCAAAAAACCGGTATTGATAAACTTATTGAATCTATATTATTAGAAGCGGAATTACTAGACTTAAAAGCAAACTTCCAGTGCAGCGCCGAAGGAAAAGTACTTGAATCCAAAGTAGATCACGGACGGGGTATTGTAGCAACCGTAATGGTAGAAAGAGGAACACTCGCAATAGGAGACGCATTCGTTGCCGGTATCTGGCCGGGCAAGGTTCGCGCCATCTTTAATGACAAAGGCGAAAAAATAAATAAAGCGACTCCATCCATGCCGGTCGAAGTTCTTGGATTTGAAGGTATTCCAAATGCAGGAGATCCTTTGCAGGCGGTAAGTGACGAAAAAGTAGCGCGCGAATTTTCTTCCAAACGTCAGGAATTAAGGCGATTTGAAGATGCAAAGATACTCAGAAAAGTTACTATGGATAACCTGCATGACATGATTAGCGATGGAACAATTCAGGAATTAAAAGTTATTATAAAAGCAGACGTACAAGGTTCAGCCGAAGCTCTTAAATCCAGCCTGGAAAAATTAAGTACCAGGGAAATCAGGCTCCATGTAATACAGGCTCTTCCCGGTCCTGTTAACGAGGGTGATGTGGACCTTGCGATAGCGTCCAAAGCGATTATAATCAGCTTTAATGTCCGTCCGCTGCCAAAGGCAAAGATTCTGGCAGAACAGGAAAAAGTAGATATCAGAAAATATAATGTTATTTATAAAGCTGTTGAAGAAATAAAAGCTGCAATGGAAGGAATGTTAAAACCGGATACAAAAGAAGAAGTTGTCGCTACTATAGAGGTACGGGATACATTTAAAGTTCCAAGAATAGGAACCATTGCCGGATGTTATGTATTAACAGGAACTGTAAAACGAAGCTGTACCGTTAATCTAATAAGGAATCAGGTAGTTGTACATAATGGAAAGATTGCTTCGCTGAAACGCTTTAAAGATGACGCGCGCGAAGTTGCAGCAGGATATGAATGCGGTATCGGACTTGATGGTTTTGACGATATTCAGGTTGGAGATCAGCTCGAAGCTATAGAAATCATAGAAATCGCAAGAAAATTGAGTTCTTAATTTTATGGAGAAATTCAGAACAGAAAGACTGGGACTGATAATACAGGAAAAGATCAGCTCCCTTATTCTTGAAGGCCGGATAAAAGATTCACGTGTTAATTCGTTTATTTCTATAACAAAGGTAAATGTATCAAAAGATCTTTCTTATGCTGATGTTTATGTTTCCGACATACGCGGAAATATTAAAGATAAAGAAGTAGAAGGATTGCAGAGCGCCGCAGGTTTTATTCAGTCTCAATTAGGAGCCGTAATGCACATAAGAAAAATCCCGCGCCTGCGCTTCCATTCCGACACAAGTATCAGCGACAGCTTTAATCTCATAAAAAAAATAGAACAACTTGTTGAAACAGAAAATAAAGAAGATGTATAACCACAGAGTTTCACAGAGTTATGGTTTTAATACGAAATATTCTCGTGTAATTTTTATATTATTATTTTATAAGATATCTAATTAATATGTTTTTGATGTTAAAGTATAATTGCAAATTACGCAAAACACTCTGTGTTCCTCTGTGGTTTATCTTCTTTCACTAATTAGGAATATTAAGTTATGAATAATGGGATTATTCTATTAAACAAGAAGCCGGGGATTACTTCTTTTGATGCATTGCGGGATATAAAACGGGAATTAAAGACAGGGAAAGTCGGTCATACAGGCACTTTGGATAAATTTGCACAGGGGCTTTTGGTAGTTTTAACCGGTAAGGCTTTAAAATTAAGCCAATGGTTTTCCAATTGCGATAAAAAGTATGAGGGCAGAATACACTTTGGCATTGAAACTGATACTCTGGATCCGGAGGGAAAAATAATAGCGGAATCTGATCTTCCAACCCGTGAAAAAATTGAAGATGTATTAAATCAATTTATAGGAAATATTTTACAGCAGCCGCCTTTATATTCAGCTATTCATGTTAATGGAAAACGCGCTTCGAATCTTGCGAGAGCTGGTCAAACACCGGAAATGAAAAAACGTCCTGTAACAGTGTATAAGATTGAATTAAAATCATGGCAGCCGCCATTCGCAGATATTTTTGTATATTGTTCAAGCGGAACTTATATTCGCTCTCTTGCGCGTGATATAGCAGCCGCTGCAGGAAGCAGAGGGCATCTTTGCAAACTGATAAGAACACAGGTTGCAGGGTTTTGTTTGGAGAGTAATGAGAATGAAATGTGTAGTGACAAAAGTGGAGTGATTAATGAAAAATGCAAAAATAATGTTTCTGGTTTTTTGAGGCCGATAGATAAAAGTGTAATTGAGAAGTTGGGGATGTCGTGGTTTGATGTTTTACCGGAAGAAGCTGAATATATTATACATGGAAAACCTCTTGAGTATCTGCTGGATAATAACCCTCTTTTTTCTCCTCTTACTCCGCACCTTTGTGTGAATTCTTCAGTTTATCAATCTGCAGCTGTTTTTGAAGGGGATAATCTTATTGCAGTTGTTGAGAAGAAAAACGGAAAATGGAAGTATGGGTGTGTTATTTAGACTGGTATAAAATAATAAAACCGTAATAAGGCATTAAATAAATCAAATGTCATATATCTTATATTCATTGTTTTTTGTGTGAAAATCTGTTATATATATAGTATAAATAAAAATTATTGATTAAATCTTATAATATATTTTAATTAACTGGGGGTATTTATGAAAAATTATACATTTATTTTTCTTTTCATCATATTAAGTATAACTTTTTCTGCATGTTATACTGCTCCCAAAGATAATAATGACCCGCAAATTTCTGCAATAGGTGCATTAGGCCGGATAGAAGCCTTTTCTGGTCCAATGTATGTTGGGAACGGCGGGCAAGGTATCCGTCTTGCAGTATTCGCGCCAGAAATACAAGGTAATTTACCCGGATATTTGCCTTTGTATATACAAGGTTTATTAAATAATAATTTTAATAGATATTCAAATATTACCGTAATAGATCGTCAGCAATTAAATAGAATCATTAATGAACAGAAATTAGGCATTAATAACCGGCTTTCTGAAAGTGATCTTATAACGATAGGAAATCTTGCCGATGCCCAGTATCTTATTGTTGGAACAATTCAAAGATTTTCCAGGGATAGGGTTTCATTGCAATTATCAATAATCGAGACAAGTAAAGCAGCCCGCATAGTCACTATTGTTAAAGACGGCGTCATTTCTCAAATAGAAGGAAGCGGGACATTAATAAACGAAGCTGCTGCAGATTTACTTGACCAAATGGGTGTTCAGCTTACAGAAACAGGCAAACGTTCATTATTGGCAGGAAACTGGACAGCAGTACAGGCGGAAGCCGGACTTGCCAGAGGTATAACCGCCCAATCAGCAGATTCACAAGTAGAAGCTCTTTTTAATTTTTCCCGGTCAGTTGCCTTTAACCCGTCTCAAATGGAGGCTTTATCCCGGTTTAATTTTATCACAACTTATATTAGCGGAGGGACCATTAGTCAGAGTATATTGAATGATATACAAGCTCGTGACCGATGGATTGAAGCATTCAGGGAAACAGCATTATTTTTTAATTCACATCCTCCGTTCGAAGTTACATTTGATCCAAATCTGATGCAGGAAGGCGAAACAGACTATATAAAGCGTTCAGCACACTTAAAGATGCGTATTTCTCTTGATCCTTCAAAAGCAGGATTTGATGCATTAAATGCTTTATTGGAAGGACTTGAAAAAACCGGACGCCGTGAAACATGGGGTTTTTCCGGATGGCCATTAATGGACATAAATCCCAAAGTAAACGGAACAGTTTTATTTGGAGGAAAAAGATCATTTAGTTTTAAGATAGATGCGGCACTAGTAAATGAAAATGGCAGAACTATAGGAAGAAGCAGCATAACTCTTAACACAGGAACTATTGATTTTTCATCTGGAGATACAAAATTAATTCCTCCTGACGGGGAAATTGGATTTATGGATTTCTTTAATGTGAGAGCAGAAGAAATTACACCTTCTTTAAATATTGTTATTACATCTGTAAATGGAATTCCTCCCGGCAGATTGAACAATTCAGGGAATATAAAGATAGATGCGGGAGATTTAGAAAAAAAATTCTGGATATTAAATGCATTTGTGCTGGTTAACGGCGGAATTTTTACCATGGGAAGCCCTGCAATTGAACAGGGCCGTCTTGATAACGAAGGACCTCAGCGTCAGGTAATGCTGGATTCATTTATTATTGGAAGGTATCAGGTAACACAGAGTGAATATCAGGAAATAATGGGAATAAATCCAAGCAGTATTAAAGGTGATTATCTTCCTGTGACAAATGTCAGTTGGTATGATGCAATTGAATATTGCAATTTGCTTAGTGAACGGGAAGGATTAAATCCTGTTTATACGATAGATAAAGAAAGAATTGATCCAAATAACAGGAATAATAATGATAATATACGCTGGGTTGTTACATGGGATCGTAATGCCGACGGTTACAGGCTGGCAACAGAAGCAGAGTGGGAATATGCCTGCCGTGCAAGAACAAATACAGCATATAATATCGGCAGTAACATAACAAAAGTTCAGGCCAGTTACGAAAGAAGCAATACAACAGTTGCAGGAAGTTATGAACCAAACCCATGGGGTATATATGATATGCATGGCAATGTATGGGAATGGTGCTGGGACTGGTACGATATATATCAAAACATTGCCCAGTTAAATCCTGCAGGAGCTTCTTTCGGAACTACCCGTATAACCCGAGGCGGAAGCTGGAGCAGTACAGCTTCCGCTTTGCGGACAGCGCGGAGATCCAGCAACAATCAGTTCAGTCGTTTTGAAGATGTAGGTTTTCGCATTGTACGCAATGCTCCGGCTGTACAGAGTCAGTTTGAAAAAGATATAGAAGCGATAAGAGAAGCAGGCCCGGGAAATTATACAGTTGTATTAACAGAGAATGTCATACTGACAAATGAATTTAATTTTTCAGGAATGGAATGGAAACAGATAATATTCCAGGGAGATTCAGCAATGCGGACAATTTCAAGATTTACAGACGGTAATATATTTAATATTCCTGTGAATTGCGGAATAATTCTGGGTCAGAATATAACATTGAACGGCAATTCTAGGCCGCATAGTATTGTTAATATTAACGGAGGAATGCTTGAAATGCGGACTGGTTCTGTAATAACAGGCAGCAGTAATTCAGGCGTTTATATCGGAAGCGGCTCATTTAATATGACTGGCGGAACAATCAGAAATAACAGAGTTGGAAACGGCAGCGGTGTATATATCAGCAACGGAACATTTACAATGAACGGCGGAAGTATTACTTATAATACAAGCAATGGAAACGGCGGCGGTGTTTATAACAACGGAACATTTACAATGAACGGCGGATTTATCACATATAATACAAGCGTAGAAAACGGCGGCGGTGTATATAATACCGGAATATTAAACCTGAATGACGGAAATATACTTGAAAATACAGGTAAATACGGCGGCGGTGTTTTTAACAGCAGAGCATTTACCATGAACAGCGGTTCTATAAACAATAACAGAAGTAATGATGACGGCGGCGGTATATATAACACCGGAACATTTACCATGAACAGCGGAAGCATCAACAGTAATACAAGCAGAGGCGCCGGCGGCGGTGTTTGTATTGTTCAGGGGACATTTACCTTAAGCAGCGGAAGTATCAACAGTAATACGAGTACAGGTACCGGAGGCGGTATTAATATAACCAATGGTACATTTACCATGAGAGGCGGAACATTAAACAATAATACAGCCGGTACGGACGGCGGTGGTGTTTTTTCTGATAACTTATCTGCATTTAATAAAACAGGCGGAACTATTAATGCTAATAATCGGGCAAGGCGAAGAGGAAATGTATGGCTTGTAAGAGGTATAAACCGCAGCAGAACAGCAGATCCTTCGGTTAATGCTCCAAGGTGATGATGTTAAGTGATTAATGACGATTAGT
>Ga0123356_10004195_pt1 | contig 14935 bp, 14 predicted proteins | sample TergutEmb28metaG_2_FD_92546 | JGI IMG/M metagenome (GOLD analysis project Ga0123356, IMG submission 92546) | Embiratermes neotenicus P3 segment gut microbial communities from Petit-Saut dam, French Guiana - Emb289 P3 | ecosystem: Host-associated > Arthropoda: Insects > Digestive system > Gut ... | reverse complement strand
TCGGCTAAAGCTTGGGCGTTTTCCTGCGTGCCCATTCCGGTAATAATGGCGCGGCCGTTGGCGATGGTCGAGTTGATGGTCGGCGCGGAGATGGTTTGTTCCTCCCCGCCGACGACGGTAATAATCGAAATGCGTTTGTTGATGTTTTCGGGCCCGGTCGCCTCGGCAAACCTGCGCGTCCCCTCGGAATCGAGGTTCAGCGATACGGCGTACCCTTGGCTGTCCCGATCCCAAACCGCACGCGAGGAGGTGACGTTCCGGCCCGTTAAAACGGTATTGCCGGCCTCGTCCCTAAAAATCAGCTCGGCAGGCTTTCCGATTAACGTAAAAATCTTGCCGGGCTCGTCCACGTCCGGAACCTCGACGCGTAAGCGGTTCGAGCCTTCTTTTACTACGGTAGCCTCCGAATACCCCTTAGAAACCAGCATGGTTTGCAATCGGGCGCGCGTGCCCTCCATGCCGGACGCATTGACACTCGTAGATTCCGATTCGTATACCGCGTACACCCCGCCTTTTACGTCAAGGCCGAGTTTGATGGTTGTTGCGAACGATTTTAAGCTGGTGATTCCAAACGTAAAGGTAGTGAAACACATGACCAAGCCGACTATGATAAAAAAGCCAACAACGGAAAATTTTATAATCGACGATTTCTTTCTCATTATTTAAGCAACGGTTCTCCTTTGGTAGTGGTTCGTGATTCGGTGCTCGGGGTTCGGGGATTTTAGGGTTCGTGATTCCGAGCCTTTTTACGAACCTACACGACAGTATACAATAAAACGGGTGGACAAGTCAACCGATTTACGTAATGAATCCAACGAAAAGTAAGAAACTTGGATATAATTCGACGATTATTTGACGCCGGCATCTCGTCTACTAACAAATACGGGAGTCAGTTGTCAGTTGCCGGGGGTCAGTAGTCAGTGGTCAGTGATCAGTGGTCAGTTAAAAGAAGATGGTTTTGTATCCCGAATCCCGAGAGAACAGGTTCCGGCGGGTCGCCGGGGACGGCGACCCCTACGGGAAAGAATGTAACCAATCCATCCGCCATTCCTAATTCCTAATTCCTAATTCCTAATTCAAACGACCCCCGAACCCCGAACTACCCGTTCTCTACCGCGTACACCGCCAATGCGCACTCGATCCGTTTTTGCATCATTGCGCAGGATAACCCGTGCGGCTGTGAAAGTGCTCCGCCAAATTTAACCGCCGACGCCGCGCAGCCTCCGCTGCAGTAGTATTTGGCCCAGCAGGCTTGGCAGGCGGGCTTAGAGTTTACGTGGTTCCGGGCCCAAAACCTGAGCGGGAGCTCTTTTTCGTAGCGTCCCGTTAAAACGTTGCCGACGAGGTGCGGGGGACTTCCTACGAACTGGTGGCACGGGTATAGGCTCCCGTCCGGCGCAACCGCCAAATATTCGCAGCCCGCGCCGCAGCTTTTTAGCCTTTTGGCGGCGCACGGGCCATTGTAAACATCCATATTGAAATGGAAAAACGTAAACCACTCGCCCGCTGCCCGCCGCGCCAAATACTCGCCCGCCAGCTTTTCGTACTCGGCTAAGATGGCCGGCAGATGGCTTTGGCGGATTGCCAGCGGATGAGTTTCGGGCAAAACGACCGGCTCGATAGAGACATTCGTAAAGCCGTAATCGGCAAGCGCGAGCGCGTCGCCGCAAAAATCTAAGTTTTTGGCGGTAAACGTCCCGCGCACATAGTATTTTTTGTCGCCGCGCCTTTTGACAAAGCTTAAGGCGTTTTTAAGCGAGAGCGCGAACGAGTCTGCGCCTCCGGGGGTCTTACGCACGGAATTATGAACGTTTTCGCGCCCGTCTATACTTAGTACGACGTTATCCATCTCCGCATTAAAAAAATCCGTCGCGTCGTCGCCTAACAGCAGCGCGTTGGTCGTAATCGTAAAGCGGAAATTCTTGTTGTGTTTTTTCTCTAAGACCCGCGCGTACGCCACCGTTTCCTTTACCACGGAAAGGTTTAACAGCGGCTCTCCGCCGAAAAAATCAACCTCCAAATTGCGCGTTTTGCCCAAGTGCGCGATGAGAAAGTCAACGGCGGCTTTGGCGGTTGCAAGCGGCATGTGGCCGGAGGCGGTGCCGTAGAGATTCGTGAATGACCGCTCCGCTTCCCATCCGTCGTTTTTCGTTTTTTGTTTTTCGTTTTTCGTTTCGTCCGCGAAACAATACGCGCATCTCAGGTTACATAGATGCGTCACATTTAAGCATAGCGATTTGACAACCCCGTTAAACTCGGACGGTTCAGAGGCGGCCGGGGCGGAAAACAACACGCCCTCACGCGTCAAGACATCTATCTCCCGGTTTGCGTCCCGGATTTCTTGCGCTGAAAAACGCAAAAAATCCCCCGCCCGGGTTTTGGCGGGGAACTGTCGCGATTCGATTAAAATCCGGGTCAATTCGTCCGTTTCGAAAAACGAACCGCTTTCCGTATCAACCGTAAAATAGCGGTTTAGGCATTGAAAAGTATGTACCATGATTGCAAGTGAAAAGTGAAAAGTTGTGAATATGTGGCCGTCGTTTAAACGCAATTCCCTTTTGTTCCGATGCGAACTATTCGGGTTACCGCTACAGCATCATCCGAAACTTTTCGTTTTTCACTTTTCACTTTTCATTGCGAGCGTATCTCGCACGCGAAATACGCTCGCAGGACTGGTTGCCGACCGTGCAGCTGGTTTTGCAGGCGGATTGGCACGACGAAGCGCATTCGCCGCAACCGGATTGAGGGCCTTTTTTAATCGTGTTTAACGCGATTATTTTGATGTGTTTCATGTAAGGAACTCCTTATTAAATGTAAAATGCGGAATGTAAAATGCAAAATGCGGGAATCCCCGCGGTTTAGTGGCTGGATTTCAGCAGTTGGTTGCGCTCGTTGAGCTGCGAAATAATCCGCTGCGCGCAGGAAACGACGGCCGCATTCTCGCTAGCGTCCAAATGGCCGCGCATAAGGTCTATTTCGGACAAAACGGACGATTCGATTTGCGCGGCGGACGAATCCGTTTTTATGGGGCTCGTGCTGATTAAATCGTATACCTGGCCGATTTTCCGGTTGGTTTGCTTATCGGAAGCGGAGTCTACCATCAATTTAACCTTGGAGGACGCCGATTTAATAAAGTCGATTTGCGGCTGCCGTGCCTCCTCCGCGTCCGCGGTATGCTCGTTGGCTATCAGGTGCAGTATCAGCACCACAAGATAAATGCCCAATGCGACTAACTGCGAAACCCAAGTTACGACGTCATTTTTGGCCGGAATACTCATCATGATAATACCGGCAGTAAGCACCACTATAAAATACACTGTAGAAATGGCATACACCGAGCGTCCGAAAATTGAGGAGCTTTTCCCTTTACGGGTAAAAAACGGCGAGCATACAAACATCAAATAAGCAAAGTGTATAAAGCCGTATGAAATCCACACCGTCGCCGTGCGGTTTTCCGCCTTACTAATCAGGAAAAAACACACGTTAAATATCGCGGGGAAAACAAGGCACATGATAATGTGCAGTATCGTTGTTTTTTTCATAATCGGCCTCCTACATGCGCTTCATGATTTCGGCTTTCTTCGCGTCGAACTCCGACTGCTCAATTAAACCGAGATCCAGCAGCTCCTTTAATTTTTTGAGCGTTGCGATGGGATCCTCGGCGCTTTTTGCCGGTTCCTCCGGCGCTTTTTGCGCGTAACGGCTGGGCGGCGGCGCTGCGGGCGCCTGAGCGGACGCAACCGGGTTGACCGGCGCAAACATTTGCTGCGCCATGCCGGCGAACACGCCGCCCGCCGCCATGCCCATACCAAGCCCCGCGCCCGTAGAGGCCATGCCGCCGGAGCCGGGATTTGCGGCCAGCGTCCCTAAAATATTGGCGGACTGCTGACGGCCCCAATCCTCGCCCAGCGTGCCGAACACGGCCTTGTCGGCTTGTGCGTTGCGAAGCTTTGCGATAGCGTCCATGCCGATTTCGTCGTAGCGGCGACGCAGCTCATCGTCGTCAAGGTCGAGCGCGGCAATAGAAAACTTGATGATTTTTAAGCCGTACTCGCCCAGTGCCTCGCCGATATACGGCGCGACGGCTTCGGCAAACTCGTCCAATCTCGCCTCAATCCCGAGCAGCTCCGTTTGGGTTTCATTGAGCGCGCGCGTAATACTGGATTTAATTTTGCTTTGGAACTCGTTGGCAAAATAATCGTCAATCATCTCCTGCTGGCCCATAAAATTATTGTTGCTGCCGACCAGTTTTGTGAGGAATATTTGGGGGTTAGAAACCTGAATCTTGTACGCGCCCCTGGCACGCAGCTTGGTAGCGATGCCGAGCGTTTTATCGCGCACCTGAATCGGCGAGGCTGTGCCCCACAGAATCTCCATGCTGTGCGACGTTTTGACAAAGTAAACGACGCAGTTAAACGTGCTGACCCCGCCGGAAAACGCGTTTCGCAAGCGCGATATAAACGGGTAGTTCTGCGTGTTTAATTTGTAGGTGCCGTTTTCAAACACCTGCTCGACCAACCCGCCCTTGATGAAAATCGCTTCCTCGCCGGGCATGACGATCAGCGTAGAGTTGGTGTTAAAATCCTCCTCCGGCTGGCGCCAAATCAACGCGCTGGCCTGGCCCGTGTTTTTAATAACGTCGGTCCAGTGCTTTTTGCCGCCGACATAGGCGGACTCGTTTGCATTCTTCTTAAAAAATGACATGGGCGTATAACTCCTTTTATTCTATTTCAGTTTTGCTAACAACTCGGTAAATGTGGAACAAACAGGATCGATTTTGTTGGTTTCATGATCCCAAAATACGACTTTAGCGCCGGAAGCAAAGTCAAAACAGATATAATTACCGAATGAATCTGAAGCAAATGGCACTAACCCCTTGTTTCCGGTAACTGTCCGCGCGCTTTCGTAGGTTTTGAATATGTTCATGCGCTTGCTTTCATCAAACGATAAAAGATTGTTGAAAACATGCTCTACGCCAGACTCGGTCAAAAAGACTTCCTGCACAGGGTAGCCAGCGTTATTTTTCACAGCACATTCGACATAGTCATTCGGCATAATTGCACCTATCATTTTTTCGAATTTTTCTATCGGTGTCTTGTCAACCAAAGGCCGTGCGACCTTCCATTCTAATTCGTTCATATTTATTTCTCCATATATTTACGATTTGTAGTACCGCCACCCCAAACATTTCTACCACCGTAGTGTCGGCAGTTTTCATGTATTCCACTTGGAACAAGCTGCATATGCCCTGCCTTTGTATCGTGATGCCACGTATAGTCGCTTGGCGTTTTACCAGCTCTAATTGCTTCAAGCTGATCCTCATCAAAGCGCTCGGCAGCTTGTGGATTGCTTTCAATATAATTATTCAATCCGCTGTTGCATTCTCTAAATTGTTTCGGGTCGCTGCTTCCATATAAATCTTCCGGCAACTGATGCTCATACTCAGATACGGGCGAAAAATCCGGGAAACCGTCACGATACTCAATACCGTCAACGCCGTACTCTCCCAATTGCTCAGCAACATCCTCTGTCTCAGGTTTCCATGTAGAATTTCCTCGTTCACCGCCCCATTCGCCATTGTTAACCGGAGTAATTTTAATTCTATCGCTTAAACAACTACCATATTCGTCCGGTTCCTCTTCCTCCGACTCTTCTTCTTCCTCCGGTTCTTCCTCCGGCTTTTCTTGTCCCTCTTCTTGTCCCGGTTCTTCCTGCCCTTCCTCTTGCTCCTGCCCTTCCTCTTGCTCCTGCTGTTCCTCTTGCTCCTGCTGTTCCTCTTGCTCCTGCTGTTCCTCTTGCTCCTGCTGTTCCTCTTGCTCCTGCTGTTCCTCTTGCTCCTGCTGTTCCTCTTGCTCCGCTTCTTGTTCTTGTTCCTCGACTTCTGCGTCGGGTTCCGATGATGGATCGTTTATCTCCGCATTGCCCTCTCCGCTACTCATATCATCTCCGGCATCGCCGTTCAGATTGACACCCGCGTCGTCGTCACCCAAGTCCTCTCCTTCGTCCATATCGCCGTCGAGATTTTCCCCGTCATCATCTATATCACCGCCGACATCGCCGCTAAGATCTTCTCCATCGTCCATATCACCGCAATCGCCTCCACCCATATCACCGCAATCGCCGTCGTCCATACCGCCGCCGTCGTCGCCGTTTAAATCGACTCCGCCGCCGTCATCGCAACCCATGTCTCCGCCGAAATCGCCGGTGTCACCGCCGCTGTCGCCGCCCAAATCTCCGCCGCTGTCGCCGCCGAAGTCTCCGCCGCAATCATCGCACATATTTTGTTACCTCCTTAGTAATATTCTTTTTGAGCCTTCGGGCGGATTGCGAGGCCGCCCCTACGGCCTGCACGGCCTACGCTTTCCGAATTGCCGTCTGCCCCTGCACTACTTACGCGCAAAGCCGGAAGCTATGATGGCTTTGGCATTGTCGGGGCGCTCACGCAGCGTGACCAAAAAGTTGTACACGCCTACCCCGTCCATAAACGGCGCGAGCTTAAAGATTGCCTCCGCCGTATAGCCCTCTATCGTCAGCGCGCCCGCTTTGGGGAACGCGCGCGTGTCTATCCAAGCCTCGAGCTCACGGCGGATATCGTCGTGCCTTGAAACCGGCAACGCTATTTTTTCCGCCGCTTCCGGCTTTTGCTTTCGTTCGCCTACCAAATATGCCACAATTTTTTCCGTCATTGTGAGCCTCCTGAGTTAATCCGATCCTTAAAGCCTTGGGCATAATCCCGCGCCTCGGCCTCCACCATCTGGTTTTGATACCCCTCAAAATCGTATTCGGGGCTAATGTAGTTGTCAAAGCCCTCTTGGTACGCTTGGCCTTTTTCGCTGGAAGGATCGAGGGCGCACTGCTGCTGATACGCGTGCCACATCTCGTGGGCGACGGTATCGGCCGCCTCGGCGGAATCGTCCAGCATGTTTTGATTGATCTCCAGCGTGTTGGTTTCGGGGTTGTAACCGCCGTATTCGCCCTCGCCCATGTCGTCTCTAAAGACAACCTCGGGCGGGTTGGCGTTCCCGGTGTCCGCCGCCACGCAATCGGCCAAATCCAGCATGGATTGTTTTTGCTCCTCAAGCGACAGTTCGCTCCAATTCTCCGCCCTAAAATTATCGAGCACGGCGTCTGTTTTGCCCGCGTCCCCGGCGTCCCGGGCATCCCGGCCCGTCTCAACGGCGCCGCCGTTTAAATCGTACCCTTGCTCGCTCGCAAGCTCTCCGCCGTAATCCGGAGCCCGCCCGTCGCCGCCGGCGGCATCGGATCTTAAATCCCGCGCATCCCGGGTTTCATAGCCGCCCGTTTCATAGCCGCCCATTTTGCCTGCCTCCTATGTTTGATAACGTGGCCAAAAAGGTCGCGTCAGAAATTTTTATCTTGGTATCGTACTTGATGCGGCGCATCAAGTGGAGCTCCGTGCACCCGAACAACCTCTCGTCCGGCACCTTCCCCTTTAAAGCCTGCGCTATCAACTCGCGCATTTGCCGGAACAAGGCCTTGACCGGCCTCGAATCTTTGGCATCCGGCCCAAGGTTTTTAGAAAAAATCCGCCGCGCCGCCTCACGCCCCAAATTGCGCGTGTCGTTGTCGCAGCCGCCGCGGCAGCTCTTGCAATACGCGCACACGGGGTACGGGCGCAGTTTTTCTTGCTTGTCGCGCCAATACGTCGATTTTTCGGCTACCTCGTCGTCGCTTATCGTAATGCGGATGGCGTTCTGCGCGCGGTAATCCTCGGTAACGACCTCCTCCGGCTCGTCAAGGCCGTTCATAAACAGGAACGCCTCGCCGGGCCCCAGCTTAGTCAAGCGGTCTTGCTGAACCTGCGGCATGTTGGTCGAATTGGCCAAAATCTCCTTATCCGTTTTTTCCACCAAATTAAACCCGAGCTTAATGTTGGTGAGCTTAATGATGTCGGAGGTTACTTTTTCGGGCGATTGGTCGGCGATGACGATGCCCACGCCGTACGAGCGGATTTCCGCAAGCATCCGCTTTAAAAGCACTTTCGCAATCGCGGCGGGGTTTGCCTCGCCCTCGCCTTTTGAGTCGTTAGAGTCGAGCAGCACGTGCGCTTCCTCTAAGAGCACGACGTTGCGCAATTTGCCCTCGCCCAAAAAATTTGCGTTGACGTAGGACAAAATGTTGAGCAGCAAAAGCGCAATCATCAGCGCCTTTTGGTCGGAGTTTTCAATTGCGGCAAGTTCGATGATGGTCGGGCGGCTTAAAAGATCCTCCATCGGCACCGAATGATAATTGTCAAACAAATTGACGAGCGACCCTAGGCGCACCAGCCCGGCGCGTCCGATGTTTTGCGCCTCGCCGACGTACCCGAGCGCCTCGAAGGTTTCTGTAAAATTCTTAATAAAGTCCGAGATATTAAAAATATCCGCTCCCGAGTCCGTGGTAAAGCTGTCCAGCCACCCGAAATCCGAATAGGTGTTGTTGACCGTTTCCTCAAAAATCTTATCGAGCGGGCTGGTCATCGTTACGCCGGCCGCGAACGCCGTCTTTAACACCGATTTATAGCTTTTGAGCCTGACCTTTTTGGGCGGCACAAAGGGGTTGACGACATAAGGGGAAACCTCGTCCTTGCCGGGCGTAAAGATTTGAATGTCGGGGATGGAATCGATTAACGCCCGATACTCGTTTTTTGCGGGCTCGATGACCAAAAACGGGATACCGCGCTCTTTCCACAGCCGGTCTAACAAACTGACCGAAAAGGTGGTTTTGCCGCTGCCGGGCGTCCCGACCACCAGCATGTGCTTGGTTAAGTCCGTCAACGAGAAGCCGATTTTATCCCGGCCGTTCGATTTTTTGATCGAGCCGACGACGATATCGCCCGTGTTGACCACGTTTTTGCGGTACGCAGAAATGTCCTGCTTGGCAAAATTAACGGTAAACCCGGCGCTTAAATCCTTGCTGCCGATCGGCAGCCGGGCAAGCTCCGACGCCTCGAAGCACGTAATCACGTTGGAAATCCGGCGCACCGCCTCGGAACCGCTTAAATTTACGGGGTGGCTGTAGAGGTGTTTTTCGCTAACGACCTCGTTGAGCGCCCACGGAAGGATGCAAAGGTTGCCCATAAGGTCGATGTCGCGGCCGTCTAAGGGAACCTCGCGCAAATTCACCATGCGCTCCCGCGTGTTGCCGTTGATTTGGCCGAACACCTTGGCGGCGAGCCTCGGCATCTCGGCGGGCGGCGCGTACAAGAGCAGGTTAAAGTGGTACAGCACGGAATGGTTGTTTATGTAGTATGAATACAGCTCGGAATGCTTTTGCGCCAAAGGGTTGGTGACATTGCCGACGGCTTGATCCTGCGTGCCTTTGAACAAGGTGTCAAGCACGGTCGCGTACCGGCCTAAAAATCCGAGCTCCTCGTCGCCGTAATAGGTGGGTATGAGCTGAAACGATACCGCCGACCCCGGAGAGTCGGAAAGCTCCGACACTAAGCTTGATAAATCGCTCTCCGTTTCTGGGAACTTGCCGAACGAATAGCATTGGTTGATATATTGGCTTTGGATGTTCTCTTGGCGATCCTCTTTTACGATTGCCCGAAGCTGCCTGTCCTTAAGGGCCTGGTATTGGGCGGCGACTTCGCCGTCTAATGGCCGATACCCGTAGCGCTGCTTTCTAAGGGTGTCGGCGCAAATGTCCCGTATGGCGGCAACCCGTTCTTCGGCATCCGCTTTGGTTCTGCCGATGGCGCGCACAATGATGCAAAGCTTGATTTTTGCCTTAAAAATTTGGTTTTCGGCAGGAGTCGCGCACCACAAAAATTCAATACTCGCGTCTTGCTTATAGTCTAAGGTATGAAAATGCCGCTTAGAAACCTGATAAATCTCGGCAAGCAGGGTCGAGTATTCTTTTTTGTGTTTGGCTAAATACCGTATAAGGTCTTCCGGACGGTCTCTTTTTCCTTCTTCCAGCAAAATACTAAAGTCAGGGATAGAGGTAATTTCTATCCCCGACATAGTGCAATATTCACCGCTGCCAAGTTCGATATACTCCATACGGCCAAACCTCTTTACGGGTAGTCCTCGCCGCCGTTCCCGAAGTCACGGCAGCGCTTTAGTCTTTTAAGGCCCTTGATGAGCCCCCGGACGACCCCGTACTTTTTTAGGCTGAGGATCATATACTCCGAACAGGTCGGAACATAAAAGCACCGCAACCGTGTTTCGTCGCTCGCCTTGGCTTGGTAGACCAAGACCATAAAAATAAGTATCCGCTTTAGGCTGATAATAAGCAAAAGAAACAGACAAACCGCCGCGCACACCAAGTACACCGCCGGCTCGCTTACGGGATGCTCATAGTACGCACGCAACAAAAAACAGGTGACGTACGAAACCACAAACGAAACCAAACCCGTAATCAGCAAACGGATAAACACGGAGAAAAGCACCGTTCTTACGCGTATTACGGGCCTGCAAATTTCTCTATTCTCTCCGGGAAAAACAGTCGGCTTGTCCAGGATATCCCAAAGCGAAGCCTTATCCTGTTTTTTACCGCTCATTCTTCTTTTCGCGCAGCTTGGCCTTCATCGCCTGCACGCTCTGCTCGATGTCCTGCTGGGTTTCGCAATAGTACTTGTCACCCGGGACAATCAAAGCAAACTGATTCGTGGTGGAAGAAACGACCTTTACGCCGCCCGTGCAGGTAGGCGCATATGCCTGAACTGTTTCGGAGGACGTGGAGAAATTGGTGATGTCCCTGTAAAAATACTCCTCGGTACTCTCCTTTTTTTCGTCGCTGTACATGCAGAAAGAATACCGGTACAAATAGACCTGCGTAGCGGAAAAGAACAGGTGCACGATGGCATATTTGCCGCTGCGCCAACGTCTGTCCTTACCGACCTTGCTGAATCCGGTGACCTCTTTTTTCCACCAGTCAATCTGAAAGCCCTGTAGGCAAACGTCGGGGATTTCTTTGAGCTGATCCTCGTCGAGCCCGATTTTGTTGAGAGCCAACTGACGGGTATTCAGCTTAGAAAGCTTGTCGCTGACCATCTGATCGTATACCGCATCCTTCGGTGCGGTAAGAAAGCAACCGGTAAAATACTTGATTACTTTTTTCTGCTCCGCGTTTGCCGCCTTTTTGAGCAGAGCGAGATGCTGATTCCGTATGATTTGTTCCGGGGATAGTGCAGGTGCCATTTTTAAGTCCTCCAAAAATTTTTTATTTTTTTAATTTATTTGCAATTGCCGTGGCAACAATTACCGTGGTTACATAGATTACAATAATGCCGTGGGCCTTTCTACGCCCAGCACCTTAAACAGTTGGTCGACGTCGTAAGGGGACAGCCCGGCTCTTTTTGACGTAATCAGCAGAGCGGCATAATCCGGCGACATCCTTAAAAACTTGCGGGAATGATAGTCGTACCGTATGTACGCTAAAAAGTAGTGGTAAATCGCCTTGGGCTCGATGGAGAGCGCGGCGTTTATGTATTCCTCTGCCTTATCAATCTCGGCCCGCATATTCAAAAACGCCTTTTTGCCGCCCAGCACGCAGATTGCCGCGTAAAAATACGCCTCGGAGTTATCAAAATTCTCCTCAAATGCGCGCTCAAATGCCGCGAGCGCCTTGTCGTAGAGTTTTAATTTTAAGTAACACATCCCGACGGAGAATTGCACCGCGTCTTGTTGGGGATCCTCGGATAACGTTTCCGTGTAGCTTCTTACGTACTTATTGAGCATCGGCATCGGCATGTCCGCGACGCTTGTAAAATTCGATATGATAATCGGCTGCTTGCAATAGATGCATTTCGTGCTGTCCGGCGGTTGCGGCTGCCCGCAGCCGGGGCATTTCATTTCTTTAATCACAAGATCTCCTCTTTGGATACTAAAATGAGCGCGAATTTTTTAAGAATAAGTGTAGCACGTTTTATGCGAAAAGACAAGCATTTTTTGGCCTACTTTGTACGAAATGACAAACTTTTTTGATTATTTTTGACACATGCCCGTAGTCACGGTTCATTGCCCGCGTCCGGAAAGCGGATTAGGGGATGCACTCCGCAACCGCCGCCGGGTGAAAAAAGGTGCTTTCCGTTATTCCGCAGGTGGAGCATACAAGGTGAGCAGGCCGTCGTAAAGCAGGTTTTCGTACCCTAAATGTGCGCACAGGGCCTTGGATTGGACGTCGAGCGTAAGCCCGTCCTCCCACAACGTAAAACGCACGTCATCCATCCCCTCCCCCCGAGCCGAAAATTCGTTGCCGTATCCGGCCGATATCGTACAAAAAATCGGGGGGACAAGCTGGACGCCCGCTAAATCTGTTGAAAAGAAGCACGCCGTCTTCGCTTCCAAATCAAACACGGCCGCAAAAATAACCTCCCCGCCCCCTTCGATTCTGCTGTAAACGGCCAAATGCTTTAAATCCGCCGGAAACGGAATATCGGGGGCTTCGGGCGGGTCGGTATTTCCCGAATCGGTATCACCGGGGTTTTCCGGCGGGTCGGTATCACCGGAATCGTCGGGCGGGTCGGCCTTACCCGGATTTTCGGCCGAACCTTCGCCGCTACCCGGATTTTCGGTTGAACCGCTATCGCCGGGATTTGACGTGCCGGGTTGTTTAGAATCGGAGCCGCCGCCGCTGTTTGGGGCTTCGGACGGGTCACGGAATACAATTTGCGGCCTATCGGGCTCGGACAGGGCGGGCTGTGGGAACAGCGCATCCAACGAAGAACCCCCGCCCAAGTCCGCCTCGTAAGCATAGTTGTAGGCCGAACCGTACCAAATCAATAGTGATACGATCCCGGTGACCGCCGCAACGTATATAAACGTCGGCAATGCTTTTTTTAGGAAGTTTTTCATTCGTCAAGGCCCAATAGAAAGCATTAAATTTGATTGGAAAGCCAAAGCGCGTACAAAACGGTCCCGTTCGGCGCGGTGCTCACATCTTCCGCCGTATACGCCGCTACTCCGCCCGACTCGGTTGCCCAACCGCCAAAAGTAAAGCCGGCGCGGCACGGGGCGCAAGTGCCGCACGGCGCATACGTGCCGCCGACGGTGGCGGGATTGGTGATAGCGGCCGCGGTTTTGGTAAAGGAAACCACGTAGGATTTATCCGCCGAAAGCGTACAGCCCGTAACCACCGGGCGTCCCGGGTGGTTCCAGTAGCTTGCCGTCCATCCCGTGCCGTCCGTGTAGACCGTCATCGACAGGTTAGACAGCGTATTGACGCTAGATACATAATTTGAGCCGGTATAGCCAAACGCGAAAGTACCCATCGCGGTGTCGGCGGGAACGGTGATGCCGAGTAAATCCGCGCCGTGGAACGCCCTGCTGCCGATCCCCGTAACGCCGGCCGGAATCGCGACTTCCCTGTCGGAGCCGAAATAAGCAACAATTACGCCGCTTGCAATCAGAAATTTGCCGCCGACTATGTTCGATGCGGGCTGCACCTTTGCTGCGTACGTGCTCCACGCGGCTTTGTACGCCGCCTCGGTACCGTCGGGGACGACTATCGCCTTGACGCCGACCGCACTGCCAAAGCTGGTGCTTTGCGTGGGCGGCTGCGTGCCCGCCATAAACACGGTGGCCGCGTTGCAGCCCCGCAGCGCCTCGCTGCCGACCGCGGTGACGGAGGCGGGAATCGTGACGCGCGTGATGTGCGGGCTAAATAAGAAAGCGTTGGCGGCGATGCTTGTCACGCCGGACGGGATATTCACCTCTTTGACGTCGCCGACGTACGCAACCACAATGTTGTTTTCAATAATTAAGCAATCGTCCACTACGGAAGTATCGGGATAAATCTTTGCGGAATACGTTGGCCACGCGGTTCTGTACGCCGCCACCGACGCGGCCGGGACAACGATCGCCCTAACATAGCCGGCGGTTCGAAATACGCTTTGTGCAGGCGGCGCGGCGGCATTTACCTTCAACGACATGTACGTATATTCCGATTGGCTGATGCCGAACGCGCTCGCGCCGATGCTGGTGACGCCGGCGGGGATATCGACGCGCATCATGTTGTAGCAATACTGGAACGCGCTTGCCCCGATTTCCTTAAGGCTTTGGGGGAACTTAACGCTTTTAAGGGTCGGATAGCTGGCAAAGGCGGACGCCGCGATGCGCGTAACGGGCTTGCCCTCATAAGTATCGGGGAAAACAAGCCTGGTGGGCGCGCCGTTCCGCGTGCCGGTATAACCCGTAACCTCGTATTCCGCGTCGGAATTAATAAGCCGGAACGTCAAGCCGTCGGTCACGTCAACCGTGCCGTCGTCATTGACGGCGCCGGGGTTGTCACCGGGGTTGCCACCCGGATTGTCGCCGGGATTGTCACCGGGGTTGTCGCCCGGGTTGTCGCCGGGGTTGTCACTCGGGTTGTCGCCGGAATCCGTCGGCTCCTTAACAATTACCGTTACGGTTTGCGCCGCAATCAATTTAACGTCCTTTACAGCCGCCGACTTGTCGATATACTTTATCGCATCGACGGTATAAGTATAGGATCCGGCAGCCGTCTCGCTTGGCATCTTTACGACGGGGCTTTGCCGCGTGGAATCGCTTTCAAGCACGAAAAATCTTTCGCCGCTCAGCGTAACCAACGCGATTTCAAAATTCTCGGGATTGTCGAGCAAAACCGTAAATAACATGTCCTTGCCGAGCGTGACCTCGAACGCTCCCGAAGCATCGAAAGCCGCCGCGCCGTCCGCATTCGACACCGTTATACCGATGAATGCGGGCACGTCGGCGGAAGGTTGATCGTCCCCGCGCGGCGCTTGCCGGATATTGCAGCCCGCCGCGATACATGCGGCACACAAAAGCCCGATTGCGGCGAATGCGATTCTTTTAATCTTCATGGCAGATGCCCTCCGGATGATGATAATATATTATTATACTATTTCGTGTCTGATTTGATTTTTTCCATAAACCAATCTCGTTGAGTAATTGATTGAATGGTTTCGGGAAGTAGGTTTGCGATTGTGGCGCGTAGGTTGGATATT
>Ga0123356_10004194_pt1 | contig 14936 bp, 4 predicted proteins | sample TergutEmb28metaG_2_FD_92546 | JGI IMG/M metagenome (GOLD analysis project Ga0123356, IMG submission 92546) | Embiratermes neotenicus P3 segment gut microbial communities from Petit-Saut dam, French Guiana - Emb289 P3 | ecosystem: Host-associated > Arthropoda: Insects > Digestive system > Gut ... | reverse complement strand
GCGGCGGAACAGTAACGGCAGGTACAACGGGTGTATCGTTATCGTATTCGGGTACAGCGATATGGAACACTATGGCATTCATCGGTACGGGAGCCACTTTGACGGCGGGTGGAGAGCGTATAGTTGTTGTCGGCGGCAATGCCTTGGCGATAGAACATAAAGGACCGACAAACAATTATGGTATAGAGACAAGAGATGAACTGGATATATATCCGGAAACCGGTTCAAATGTTTATTGGGATATAAACGGTTCACTACATGGTATACGTTATGAAAGAGGCACAAATAACGGCTTTTTCAATGTGCCGAATGTCACAGTGAGACCTCATGGTATCAGTGTCAATGGTGGAGCTTCCATGGACAGTGTTAGTGCAATCCAAGCAGCTATTTCTACAGCACTGGGGGGTTCCGGTGATACAGTAACAGTGACCGGAAAAATCACTGTTGCAACAAGTACACTGAGCATAAATATTCCGGCGGGTAAAACATTAATATGGGCAGCCGAATATCCCGGTAACCCGGGCAGCGGCAACTCTCTTATATCACTCACAGGTACAGGTAGGTTTGAAGTACCCGATGCGGGTACAATCAGACAAGAAGGAACATCCCATGCCATTTCAGCAACATCATCAGAGAACGCACCAACTATTGTTTTAAACGGTGGAACAGTGTTAATTCCCGGCGCAGCATCCACTACACAATATCCAATAAACTCCATAGGTAGCGTTTTAATAGAGAAAAACACAAATATAAGAACAATCAACGGTAACATCACAGTTCAAAGTGGAGTGACACTCACAGTGCCGTCAGGGCAGACATTTAGCATTCCGGCAAGCCGTACGCTTTTGGTTCACGGGACTGTCCAAAATAACGGAACAATTTCCACTAATAGCAGCAGCGCAATAACGATTAACGGAACGATCAATAATAATGGGACGATCAATATTAGCAACGGCTGTACTTTTTCTCTTTACGGTACATTCCAGAATAACGGAACTGTTACCCTCGATAATAACAGCTATCTTATACTGATGACCGGGCACACATATAATGGTGTTTATCCGTTAAATGGACCTCGCATAGTGCGTCCGCCCAATATCACAACAACTTCTCCTCTCCCCGGTGGTACATACCTTACAGCTTACAGTCAAACACTTTCACCTACAGGTGAGGGAACGTATTCATGGGCAGTTACAAGCGGCAGCCTGCCGGGTGGGTTAACCTTAAATACAAGTACCGGTGTTATTTCAGGAACGCCAAGTGCTGCGGGGTCGTTTACTTTCTCTGTCAGAGTTGCGAATCAGGCGGGTAACTTTACTAGGGAGTTTACGATTGTTATCGCCAAAAGAGCGCCGGTTATTGCCGACTTAACCTTTACTGATCCTAATACTATTAAGCATACATATACCGGTCAGCCGCAGGGGATTGGCAGTGTAACGACTGCGAGAGTTGGGTTTGGCGGTATTACTGTATTCTATGAGGGGACTAATGGGACGAGTTATCCGAGGTTAAATGAACCGCCGAGCGGTTCGGGTGAATATAATGTTACCGTGGATATTGCTGAGGGGACGAATTACCTTGCGGTGTCAGCGATTTTCCTTGGGGTTTATACTATTGAGGATAACGGAAGTGAAGCTGTTGAAGCTGCACTAAACGCTCTTACCTGGAATACTATTAGAAATGCGAATACGCTTGAAACTTCAGTAACAAGTAACCTTACATTGCCGTTGACAGGGATACATGAAACAACAATATCATGGGCTTCTACAGAACCGACGATTATATCTTCGACGGGTGTTGTCAGAAGACCTGCATTCGTTAACGGAAACATGGTTTTGACACTGACAGCGACAGTCAGTAAGGGTACAGCGAGTGATACCAAGTTTTTCTTACTGACAGTTCCGTCTACGCCGTTACCGACAGGCACGGTTACAATCGCAGGAACCGGTTGGAACTCGCTACGCAGCAATATACCGTTCGGATTGTTTTCTATTGCTCCGCAAAATGTGACTATATCGGCAACTAATAACGGCGGCGGAGCGGTTACAACCCGTTATCATCTTGCATCGTCCGAGTTGGATGAAGCACAGCTTCTCTCTCTTGCAGAATCAAGCTGGCTGTTTTACACAGGTGCGTTCAGCTTAAGCCAACCCGGCAGATACATTGTATATGTAAGACTGACCGATACAACAGGAAATGTAAATTACTTCAACTCAAACGGAGTTGTTATATATCAAAACAGTACTGCAGTAACAACAAGTATAAGCTTTGAAAAGGGTTCTGTTAATAACATGCCTGCTCAGGTTACATTAAACGGCAATACAATAAACCGTATAATGAACGGTGCGGCAACATTAAATGATACACATTACTCCATTTCGGGCGGTACGATAACATTCTATGCAAGTTATTTAAACAGCTTAGCAACCGGTAATCATTCAATAACAATCCATTACAATCCGAGGGGAGTGGTATTCCCAACGCCGACTCCTTCCGGCAGTACAGCACCGTCGACAACAACGATTGCACTTACAATAAATGAGCAGACTTATTCTGCGACTGTAAGCGGTGGAACAATCAGCGGTGGAGCAAGCACGGGTAATTTCACGGAGGGTACATTTGTTACAATCGTGGCGGCAGAGCCGCCAACCGGGCAGCAGTTTAAAGAGTGGACTGTAAGCTCTGCGGTTCAGTTTGCTGTCGGAACCGGTATAAATACACCGACGGTGAGGTTTGTTATGCCGGCACGTGCAGTGACAGTAACTGCTGTTTATGAAACTATTCCGGTAGGCAGTAATATAATCGCAGTAACGAGTAGCGGAAACGGAGTTGCAAACGCCGACAGAACATCTGCGGCACCCGACGTTATTGTTACATTGACGGCGACGGCAGATGCAGGGCATCTGTTTAAGGAATGGCAAGTAATAGATGGAACTGTTGTTCTTGTAACAAGCGACACAGCAAATCCTGCAACCTTTGTTATGCCGAATACAAGCGTTACCGTTCAAGCTGTATTTGAAGAAATTCCATTCGTTCACACTTGGAACAGCGGGACTGTTACATGTACTTTAAATGCGAGCGGTGTTTTTGAAATATTCCCGAGGGGAAGTATTACAGGGGCGATGGCAAACTATGCGGATGCTGCGGGTCAGCCTTGGGCTGCAGAGAGAAGTCTCATTACTTCAGTAGTAATTCATCCCGGTGTTACATCCATTGGAGATAATGCGTTTAGAGATTGCACAAATCTCACAAGCATCACATTTTCTAATCCCAATGATTTGACCGGTATTGGATTCTACGCTTTCTACAATACAAGGTTGCCGGCGGTTTCTTTACCGGGCGGTTTAAGGAGTATCGGCGGTAATGCATTTGGAGCAAATCCTGCGCTTTTAAGCTTTACGATACCGGGTACAGTCACATCAATCGGGGCAAATCTGTTCGGGTCTGCGACTGTTGAAAACAATACGTTGCAAACTTTAACAATTGCAGAAGGTGTTACACAGCTTGGCAGCAATGCGTTTTCGTATTGTAATGCACTTACAACTATTTCACTTCCGGTATCTTTGCTGACAATAAATGACAGTGCGTTTGCTAACTCAAATCTTGCAGGCTTTACTGCAGGTATCCCCCTTCCTGCAAGCCTGCAAAATATTGGAAACTCTGCATTTCGTGATACCAATATGCCTGCAATTACTTTACCGGGCGGTCTGAGAAGTATCGGGCAGAATGCGTTTGTCGGTACAGAGATTGAAAGCCTTACTATTCCGGGAAGTGTTACAAGTATCGGCGGAGAATCATTCGGGACTTCAACAATTTCGAATGAAACACTTCGTTCTTTAACTATTTCAAATGGTGTCACCCAACTCGGCAGCGGAGCGTTTGCACATTGCGAAGCATTAACGAGTGTTTCACTTCCGAACACACTTACAATTATCGATAACTACGCTTTCCAAAACTGCGTAGCATTGCCAAGTATTAATATTCCGGCAAGCGTGACACATATCGGCAGCTATGCTTTCCAAATGCCGGAAGATGAAGACAGTGCGCTCACTACTGTTACATTCGGTACAAACAGTGTATTAAATACCATAGGTGCTTATGCTTTCAGAAATAGTGAGAAATTAGCAAATATAGTCCTTCCGCAAGGCTTTAGAAGCGGTGCAGGCAGCAGTGTCGGTATTCAGGCGTTTTGGGGTACGGGGCTTGTCAGTGTCACCATTCCTTCGAATTTCACATTCGGTACTTCATCGGGTGTCTATGGTGGTATAAATACATTAGAGACAGTCATCTTTGAAGACGGAAGAACCTCGATTCCTGCCGGTATATTTATCGGAAGCAACAACATTGATAAAATACAATTACCGAACACTGTGACAAGCATAAATGCAGCAGCATTCCCGAAACGTGCAGACCCGGCAGGCAGCGGTGCAAACCTTCCGGCAGTTGAAGCGAGATTTGATTCATTTGCCGTATACTGGGCAAGGCAGGTTGCAAACAATTACCGTGTGGAACTTCTTCCTTACGCAGGTATCATGGAAGCGAATCCTCCCGCGGTGCTGCATAGATTCATTCCTTATGAGTTTACGGTCATAACAGGTGTGCCGTACAATCAGGATATACGGTTCAGCATTTCTCCTGCTCTGCCTGCAGGAATGTTCTTTGAAACAGGTGCCACAACGCAGCAAACAGGCAAACTGCCCGGTACGGTTTATGGTTCGCCTCATGTTTATTCGGGAAATATTGACTTTACCGTAACGGCGCGTCCGATTGCTGTCGGTAGTGATGACAGGTTTGATGCAACGGCGAGCTTTACGATTAATCTTGCCGATATTCCGGAATCCGCTTCACCTGTAATGAACCCGCAGGAGATTCTCACGCATATTGGTGATGAGGATGCCGACGGCAACCGTGTTGTAACGGGCTTTACCGATTTAGTATTCCTGATTTCCCGGGACTTTGATGAAGCAACATGGGCAGGTCTGTGGATTAACGGTATAGAAAAAACAAGAAATCTGCACTACAGCGTAGAAAAAGGCAGTACAAGAGTCACGATTCATACGCAGACAGTCCAGGATTTGGATGAAGGAGACCATACAGTTGCTGCAGCATTCTATTCGGCACCGCGTGAAACAGGCTTGGATCACGAGCAATGGAATGCGGTAGACAGAAGCCGCAATGAATTAAATATCGTAGGTCAAAACTTTACTGTTGCTATCAACCCCGGTGGCGGCGGCGGTGGAACTGACCCCGGCGGTGGTGGCGGTGGAACTGACCCCGGTGGTGGTGGCGGTGGCACAGACCCCGGCAGTGGCGGCGGTGGCACAGACCCCGGTGGTGGTGGCGGTGGCACAGACCCCGGTAGTGGCGGCGGTGGCACAGACCCCGGTAGTGGCGGCGGTGGAACAAACCCCGGTAGTGGCGGTGGTGGCACAGACCCCGGTAGCGGCGGTACAACTCCCGGTGGTGGCGGTGGTACGACTCCCGGTGATGGCACAGGAGCCGGCGATGGTACAACTCCGGTTGATGGAAATACAACTCCCGGCGGTGGCGGCGATACCGGCAGCGGTGGCGCAACACCTTCTGATAATACCAACAATCCCGGCGGCGGTAGCGGCAGTAATGACCCCGGCAGCACCGGTACAGGTTCAGATGACAAGGTCTTCCAAGAGCTAAGCGGAAGCGGAATAACTGCATATGACAATGACGGGAATCCCATAGCTGCTCCGAACGTTGAAGTATTCGGAAATGTTGAGCTTACCGAAACCGGCTTCACCAAAGCCCTCGACGGCAGCGGCACTCCGCTTGAACTAAGATTTGACATCCCCTTTAGCGAATTCACCGGTCTGCATGTTAACGGCATACTATGGGTACAAGGTGTTGATTATACAGCCAGAGCGGGCAGTACAATAATAAGCATACCCGAAGACCGCCTGAAAGAAATCGAAAGCGGCGAACACAAAATGCTCGTAGTATTCAACAATCAAACAGTTGAAGTCAACTTTACCCTAAACAACAACATATCAGACACAAGTCCGGGCACTGAATCAGGCACTCCGGGAACAATCGGCGGCTCACCGGATATAGCACCGGCATCAAGCAGAAACATCATCCTGATAGCAGGTCTGATATTAGCAGTACTCGCAGGTGCAACCGGCATATTAATCATTATCAAACGCAGAAGACAGTCTTAATAGTAAGACAGAGGTAAGACAGAGGGACGGTGTAGTGTCGCAAAATGCGACACTACACCGTCCCTCTGTCTTACGAAAATTCTTGTTTTATCCTGTATAATAATGTATAATTACCTCGCGTGAGGTCGCTGAGGGGGTTACTTATATGAGAAAATTTCTTGTTATATTATTGTGTTTTATTGCGCTTTTTGTGCTTTTGACGGGATGCGACGGTAGAAACGGTGCAGGGAGCGGAGATGAAGGCAATTTATCCGAGCTTCATGTTTTGTTGCCGATACACCCGTATGGTGATATGCTTAAATCGCTGGTTCACGAGTTTGAAGAAGAGACGGGTATAAAAGTTACTATCGAGCAGATTAATGAAGGGGAAATAACTGCAAAACAAAACGAAGGCATAGAAAACGGCGAATTTGTCGCAGACGTATTTATGACCCGGCCGATGACAGAGACACTGACCTTTCTCAATAACGACTGGATGGTACCTCTCGGAGATTTCGACACATCCGACTATCCCGACAATACCCTCGATATCGGTGTTAAAAACAGAGCCCCGCATTTTATCCCGCTTATTGTCGAATGGCAGGTGCTGTTTTACAGAAAAGACCTGATACAGGCAGCGGGGATTAACGTACCGGCAAACTTCGACGAGCTTGAAGAAGCCGCAAGAATACTAAACGCAAACGGAGTTGCAGGCTTTGCCTCAAGAGGAGCGGGTTCACCCGCAGTGTCACAACTGTCAAGCTTTATCTTCAACTTCGGCGGCAGATATATAGAAAACGGCGTTGCCGCATTTGACAGCCCGCAGGCGGTGGAAGCCATAAGCTTCTACGGCAAGCTTCTCGGAATGTACGGACCGAACGGCGTTGATACAATGTCATGGAGCGAAATAATGTCTCTGTTCCACGAAGGAAAAATAGCAATGTGGACAGACGCATCGGTATTCTACAGTCAGCTCATTTCCGCGGATGAATCTTTGGTAGCACCTGAAAACGTAGGTGTTACAAGACTGCCGAGAGGACCCGTTTCCGATGAGCCGTATATACTGACAGCATGGGGAATGAGTATTTCACCAAAAACAAGTGATTTGGCGGCATCAAAAACATTTCTTGAGTGGGCTACAAGTGCCGAAATGGCAAAAAGAGCAATGACAGACAACATCCCGATGGCACGAAGCTCGGTATGGAACGACCCGCAAATAACAAATCATATGAGTCCCGAAATCGTGGAAACAATGATTCACGCTTCCGAGAACGGATATCCCTACGCTCTGCCGCTTATGACATCAATAGTCAGAGCAAGAGAACTCATCGGTGAAGTAATTTCCGAGTCGGTGCTTACAAACGGAATATCCCCAAGGCTTCAAACCCTTGCCACACAAAATGCTGCCGAAGTCAATCTGCTGCTCAGAGCAGACGGCGAGTACGGAACCGCACGATAATACTTTATAACCGAATCAGAAAGGTTATATTCAGCGTGATAAAGAAGAAGTTTAAATTTGCGTCCGGAATAAGAGCAAAAACAACATTATATATACTCGGCTCGGTAATAATAACATTTATTATTACCGGAGCTGTTTTGTTTTATTCATTAACGAGAACACAGCAGAATGCAGCGGCATCGGAGTTTTACAACATTGCCGCAAAACATGTAACGGCATTTGAAAGGGAAATAACCACCGCTCTCGATTATTTATCATCCGTGTCAAGTGTTCTTGAATTTCAGATAACCGAAGAAATGATCGACCGCGAAGCACTTCACCGCACAATGTATTACCTGTTTGACGGACACACAATCGCAAGCTCAAGCATATATTTTGAAGCAAATATGTATGACGGAAAAGACGAAGAATACAAAGGCACAGTATACGGAACAAACCTTTCGGGAAGAATAGCATATTATTTCTACCGCTACAGCGGAAGAACAGGCTACAGGCAGGAAGCGCTCAGAGACGACCTCGGTTTTTCCATGCCTATTTATCTCGAAACCAAAGCAGCCGAGTCACCGACCTTCACATCACCCATTGCTTATGAAATCGGCGGCGTCGAACGTATGATGTTTTCCATAGGTTATCCGATTTTTAACAAGGAAAATGAATTTATCGGAGTAGTAACCGCAAACATTTTTATTGATGATATAAATGAACAGATTCAAGCCGAGAAAATATATGAAACAGGTTATGTAATAATCGTAAACAACAAAGGCTATATGGTCTACAGCCCAAGACCGGAGGACATCGGAAAAGCACGTGCCGACCTCGGTTTTACCTACCCTCTTCCGCCCGACGAAGTGACATCCGAGATTTTTAACGCCCGGTCGATTCTAAACAACCAACCGACGCTTGTAGCAGGGCAAACGCTGTACTTCCCGCAATTTGACGGCAGATTCTATATCTCCGTCGCAGCTCCGCTTTCGGAAATAAACGCGGAGGGAACAAACCTGATCATGATCGTGGTTTCACTCACTATATCATTTATAATTCTGCTGGCAGTGTTCCTGTATTATCTGATAGGAAGGCTTACAAAACCGATAATCGAGTTTACCAAAAACACACAGGAAATCGCAAAAGGCAACTACAGTGTCAGAATAACAGGTGACTATCAGGACGAATACGCTGTATTAAAAGATTCGATGAACAGCATGACGGGGCGTATTGAAAACTCATTCGGGGTTTTACAGAATATTTTAAACGGAATAGGAGCATTTGTATACGTTGTTGACCCGGTATCGGGAGAATTACTTTTTATCAATAATAAAATGAAAGAAGACCTTAACATCAGCGATGATGCCATCGGCAAAAAGTGCTTTGAGGTTTTGCACGAAAACACCGGCAGAATGTGTGAAAACTGCCCGCGCCGCCGCTTTAACAAGGATCAGGATTCTATTGTCCAATGGGAAAGCCATGACAATGCAACAAACCGGTATTACCACAATACAAGTGTGTTTATCGAATGGGGCGATGACGAAAAAGCACATCTGCAGCATTCGGTTGATATAACCGACCTTAAAACCATTACAGAGGAAAAAATCAAGGCTGAGGAAGTATCTCAGACAAAATCCGCATTCCTTGCCAACATGAGCCACGAAATCCGCACGCCGATGAACAGTATTATCGGCTTTTCCGAGCTTGCTCTCGATGATGCCGATATATCTAAAAAAACCGAGGAATATCTGCGCAACATCCATGAAAATTCAAACTGGCTTTTAAATATTGTCAACGATATTCTCGATATATCAAAAATCGAAGCAGGTAAACTCGAGCTTGAAAATATTCCCTTTGATATGCACGAGCTGTTTTCAGCCTGCCGTGTTATGATTGCTCCGAAAGCCGACGAAAAAGGCATTCAGCTTCACTTTTATGCCGAACCGTCTATAGGTACCGTTCCGCTCGGTGACCCGACAAGGCTTCGCCAGGTACTAACAAACATTTTGTCAAATGCAGTTAAGTTTACAAGCAGCGGAATCGTAAAAATCCAATCCGAAATTAAAAACACAACAGATAATACCGTCACAATGTACTTTGAAATAAAAGACAGCGGAATCGGCATGACCGAAGAAGAAAAAGCACGCATATTCGACATGTTTACCCAGGCGGAATCGGGAACGACGCGCAAATACGGTGGCACAGGCCTGGGGCTTGCCATAACAAAGCATTTAGTTGAAAAAATGGGCGGGGAACTGTCTGTCGAAAGCACACCCGGAGTGGGCAGCAAGTTCAGTTTTGAACTCACCTTTGATACAATAATCGCAGAAAAAGACGAAAACCGGGAATCAAAATTAGTATTTGACGAAATGAAAAAACCCACCTTTAAAGGTGAAATACTGCTGTGCGAAGATAACATAATGAATCAACAGGTTATATGCGAACATCTCTCACGGGTGGGGCTTGACTCGGTAGTTGCAGATAACGGAAAAATCGGCGTGGATATGGTCAAAGGCAGGAAACTCGAAAGTAAAAAACAGTTTGACCTGATTTTTATGGATATCCATATGCCGATTATGGACGGTATCGAAGCAGCGGAGAAAATACATAAAATCGCTCCCGACATCCCGATTATCGCTCTTACCGCAAACATAATGGCTCATGACCGCGAAACATACAAAAAAAGCAACATGGTTGGTTATGTTGGAAAACCCTTTACTTCACAAGAATTGTGGCGCTGCCTTATGAGATATTTTGTACCGGTGGAGTGGAGTGCAGAAAGCCCGGTAAAACAGGCAGCAGACGACGGCGAATTAATGTCAAAACTTATAATCAGTTTTGTCGGCAGAAATAAGGATATATATGCCGAAATAGAAAAAGCGCTCGGGGACAGTGACATTAAACTGGCACACAGGTATGTGCACACGCTTAAAAGCAATGCCGGACAACTTAAGAAAAAAGAGTTGCAACAAGCCGCACAGGTTGTAGAAGATGCTCTTGCGGACGAAAAAAACCTCGCAACCCCGGAGCAGTGGGAGAACTTAAAACTTGCGATCGAAGAGGTGCTCGATGAACTTATCCCGATAGCTTCCGCAGCAGAAGCAGAAGCAGCAACGGCTTTAATCCCCGAAACGATGGATAAAGAAGCCGCAAACGAACTGATCCGAAAATTAAAACTGCTTCTCGATGATAACAACTCGGAATGCTTAGACTATGTTAACGATTTGAAAAAAATAGAAGGCATGGAAGAAATAATCCGCCATATAGAAGAGTTCGACTTTCAAAAAGCAGCCGAACTCTTGGAAGAACTTTTGTGAAGCAGGGGGACAGTTATTTAGTACCGATCCTTCGATGAAGCGGTTCTTATACGTCTTCGCGATATGTAGTCAATCAAGACCGATGCGACTTTATCCATGAGGATGTCTTCGTCTATCGGTTTTACTATAAAGCCGCTGGCGCCGATGCTTGTTGCTACAGAGACGTTGTCGATCGTTCCTTCGGATGTCAGAAAGATAATAGGCGTATCTTCGTGTTCGGGTTGGCTGCGGATCAGCGGGACAAGTTCGAAGCCGTGCATTACCGGCATGTGGCAGTCCAAAATGAAGAGGTCGGGCACAACACGTGACAATACGTCCACAATTGCCTGCGGCTGCGGAAGTGTGTAGACTTTGTATTTTTCACCCAATAAATGATTAAGCGTCTGTAATATACTCGGGTTATCGTCAACGGCAAGGACGATAGCCCTGTTTTCTTTGCTGCGTATGGGGTCAAGATGCGATTCGATGTTGTCGATCAGTTTCTCATTACTTATCGGTTTGGTCAGAAAATCGATAGCGCCGAGGCTCATACCTTTATACACGCTTTTTCCGTCTGTTTTGTTTCCGCTTAAAAACATAACGGGAATGTTTGCGTATCGGGCATCCGCCTTTAGTTCGGTTATCAGCTCAAATCCGTTATATTCGGGCATCTGAACGTCCATAATTATGAGCTCCGGGGTGATATTTTCCAAAATCTCATATAATGTTTCGGCGTTTTGAGCGGGATATATTTCGTAATGCTGCTGGAGTCTTGCTTTTATTGTTGCGAGAACATAATTGACATCATCGACGATAATAATTTTTCTGCGGGGTATACCAACTTCGGACACTTCTTCTTCTTCATAAATCACATCGGCCATAAATTTTACTCCTCACTATTAATTATTCTTCTACATTAATCATTTTGATTATTTGCGGGAATTGCATAAGGTCAACGCATTTTCTTATTTTCATCACCAGACCGCCGTCTTCGGTGTACTGATACTGTTCTATTTCCGTCATTGCTTTGTCAACTTCATCCATGCTGTAATCACGGCATGCAAGGCATAATTTTGCAAGCAATACTTCGTCCGGTTTGTCTTTTTTCGGTTTCGGGTTATGTGCATCGATTTCGGAGAGCATTTCTTCAATATCAACTGCAAGCTTATGTGCTTTTTTTACAAACTGCCGGTTATTATTGATAATGAAGACAAAATCACTGTTAACGGCGGCATTTTCCAGGTCTTCGGCACTTTTTGCAATGTCGTTTGCATTCAGGTCATAACTTGCGCCTTTGATACCGTGTACCTTGATTTTATATCCTTCGAGTGTACTTTCATCAACGGTTATGTTTATTTCATCTATTATTGAAAGTGTGCTGGTCGCGTACGCACGTAAGGTTTTTACATAAGCTTCTTCGGCGTCTTCGAAGCGTTTAAGTCCTTTAACCATGTCAAGGCCTTCGATATTTTTACTTAGTAAATAACTTAAGAGCGTCTGCGGTGAACCGGATTGAGTATCACCGGCACCACTGTCACCGGCACCACTGTCACCGGCACCACTGTCACCGGCACCACTGTCACCTAAGTTGCTTAAATAGCTTTTTGCGGCGCTTTCCGCGTCATCATATTCACTTTCCGAGATCAACTCTTTTATTTTTCCCAGCACTTCGGCTGTTTCCGGTGAGCGGTTTTTTATCGATGCAATAGCATCGAGTGCGCCTTTTCTGTCATAGTCTGCGCATTTGCCGGCAAGCTGTTTAAGTTTCCTTTCGAGGTCCTCATCATCTTTACCGTCTCCGTTTTGTATTTTATCTTCAAAAGCACCCATGTTACTCAGCAGTTCGCGGACTTTGTTCATAAGAGCCGGAGTTTCCGAATCTATTCTGTTTGTGTCTTTTTCTCTGCCCGATGCTTCGAGTGATTTGGAAAATACCGACAGGTCGGTTTCTTTTATCCATGCAAGTATTCCTGCAAGACCGTGGACGGTGGTGATATATCTCTGCAGTAAACCTTCGTCTGCATGCCACCCCGCTTTTTCAAACAAACCCTCTAAAAAAGCGAGTGCTTTTTTTGCATCGTCCTTAAATGAATCGAGCAGCTCCTGATCAACTTCGTCGGGGTCGGGTTCGGTATCACTATCGCCCGAACCGGAATCGCCGTCGTTATCTTCATCATCGTCATGTCCTGCGGCTTCGGCTTCGCTGCGGGCTTTTTCGATTACATCGGGAGGCTGCTTGTCTCTTATAAGTTTTAACAAAATGGTGTCCAAATGACGGATATCAATCGGTTTTGATATAAATTCATCAAACCCGTTTTCCAAAAACATATCTGACTGACCCGTCATGGCATTTGCCGTCAGTGCGACAATCGGATGTTTGTAGCCGTGCTCACGCAGATGTCCCGTCGCTTCTATGCCGTCCATCTCAGGCATCATATGGTCCATAAATATTATATCGTATTCTCTGCCGCTTTTTACTAAATCAATTGCTTCCTGCCCGCTGTTTGCGGTTTCTATACGCAGCTTGTAAGGCTCCATAAAACGCATTGCTACAAACAGGTTTGTGTCTATATCGTCAACAACCAAAACACTTCCGTACGGCATATGTTCGCGTTTGAACCTTTTGCGTTTGCTGCTTTGTGATTTTTGCAGCTTAAACTCACAAAGCTCCTGTGCCGCCGCTTCACCGAGAACATTATCGTCAAACAGCCCCTGCGGCAGTCTGACGGTAACCGATGTGCCGACACCCGGTTCACTCTCCACATGCACATTTCCGTGCATCAGCTCTACAAGAAGGCGCATGATTGAAAGCCCGAGACCGGTGCCTTCGATCGAGGGGCGTGTACCTTCGTCAAATCGGGAATACTCATCAAATAAGCTGGCAAGCTGTTCTTTTGACATTCCGAAACCTGTATCGGTTACTATAAGAACAAGTGTAAAGGTTCCGTCTGCGGGATCGGTTTCATGTTTTACGGCTAATGTCACCGTACCCGAGTCTGTGTATTTAAAGGCGTTTGAGAGCAGATTATTAAGTATCTGTTTTATACGAAGCTCATCGCCGATAAGTTTTGCGGGAATGTCTATTGATATATCAAGCTTAAACTCGATTGTCTTACTGCCGATGCGCATAATATTGAGATACACCGAATCGCTTATCATGTCGGAAATATTATACATTGAAGGCAAGATATCAAGCTTGCCGGCTTCCATTTTTGAAAAGTCCAAAATATCATTGATAAGATTAAGCAGCATTTGACTCGAAGCATAAATTTTCTCGAGCCCGACTGTAACTTCATCATTTAACTTATGTTCGCCCTGCAATAAAATATCGGTTATTCCCATAATCGCGTTCATGGGTGTACGGATTTCATGGCTCATATTTGCCACAAATGATGATTTTGACTGATTTGCGGCTTCGGCGACCCGGGCTGCATGACCGAGGTCACGCTGCAGGTTGACGATCTGGATTTGAAGGCGCACCCTGTGCCTTACAACAGTTGCATCAAATGGTTTGCGGATATAATCGACAGCGCCTTTTTCAAACCCTTCGCGCTCTCCTTCAAGGTCACTCATACCGGTAATAAAAATAACGGGGATATGCTGCGTATTTTCGTTCTTTTTAAGCTCGGCAAGAACTTCAAAACCATTCATGCCTTGCATAACGACATCAAGCAGAATCAAATCGGGTATTGCTTCGTTAGCTTTTTCCAAAGCGGGTTTTCCGTCCTTGACAGCATAAATCTTGTAGTCCTGTCTTAAAATACTCGCAAGCTCCATAAGACTGGAAGCATCGTCGTCCACGATAAGCAAACTGTTTTGTTTATCCATGACTCTCCTTACGTTGAAAATTTATTTTTTGCCGCTTCGATTTTATCGTTTATACTGTTAAATACATCTGCGATTTTCGGGTCAAAATGCGTTCCCGCATCTTCCATAATTATACTTACCGCTTTTTCGTGAGAGAAAGCTTTTTTATACGGTCTGTCCGATACCAAAGCATCATAGACATCGATGACAGCCATGATTCTG
>Ga0123356_10004193_pt1 | contig 14942 bp, 16 predicted proteins | sample TergutEmb28metaG_2_FD_92546 | JGI IMG/M metagenome (GOLD analysis project Ga0123356, IMG submission 92546) | Embiratermes neotenicus P3 segment gut microbial communities from Petit-Saut dam, French Guiana - Emb289 P3 | ecosystem: Host-associated > Arthropoda: Insects > Digestive system > Gut ... | reverse complement strand
TTAAGAGCAATTGGAATGGAAGCCGAATTTGGATTTCTGGTTTCGGCTCTATAAGCGCCTAAAATCCTTCTTGCATATTCCAGATCCCTTATAAAAGGAGCAGCCATCCATGCAAGTTCCGGATCTTCCTGAAGTAAAAAAGGAAGTCTTCGCAGAGCAAGCTCTAAAAGATTAATATCGCCGTCAGGGGAAGCTTCCTGCACTCCCAGTATATGCATCTGCTCAATCTCTGCAAATATACCGTCTAAATCAATTTCCGGCATTCTGTTACGTGCATATTCAAAGAAAATATGCAGAGGACGCGGGTCGCGCGGAAACCTGTCCATAGCAATTAACACCTGGCTTCGAAACGCTGCCATGGATTGAACAGGATCGTAAACAGGATCCTTGCTTAAAGACAAACCTTTTAGCGCACGCAGACGCAGCATTGCGGAATCCGCTCTCATTTGTATGCCGGCTGGACTTGATGGACGTGTAACATCAGCGCTGTCAATCTGATCAAGGCAGGCAAGAGCGTTTGCATATTTTCGCAATGGGAGAAACAATTCCGCTTTTAAAAGCAGCGCATGATTTTCGCTGTAAGATACCCAGCGGTTTGTCTGAACAGCAATATCCAAAACTTCTATTATTCTGTCTCTTTCTTCTCCGGACATCGATTGAACAACAGCCATAAGATAAGAGATATCAGAAGATACATCCTTAAAATCCCATGCGCGCAAAACTGCTTCCTGCGCTGCTCCCCATTTATCTTCATTAATTGCCTGCTGTATCCATTCAACGTACCTTTGAGCAGCAGCCGAGTCATCACGCTGTGCATATACATTAAAAGTAAAAAAAATGAAAAATAAAAAAAGCGCAGCTCTTAAACCCGAATTCTTCCCTGCGTTCTCTGCGCCTCTGCCGAACCTTCGGTTCGAAGTCTGCGTGAAATCTTTTTCTATATTTTTTATCATAAAGTAACCTCCTCTTTGGAAGGAAGGCCGATGATCTCGCGCACTTCATCATCTATCAGCGTTTCACGTTCCAAAAGAGCATCGGCAAGTTTTTCAAGGTCATTTTTACGGCTTTCTATTATTTTTTGCGCAGCATCTCTTGCTCTATCCAGTATTTCTCTAATAGCGTTATCAATTTTTTGGGCTGTATCTTCAGAATAATCCTTGTGGCGTGCAATTTCTTTACCAAGGAAAATGGGTTCATCTTCCTGTCCGTAAGCTACAGGACCAAGCTCATCTGCCATACCCCATTCGCAAACCATGTTACGCGCCATTTCTGTAGCCTGTTGAATATCATTTTTTGTACCGGTAGTTGTTTCGTTATAAAAAAGTTTTTCCGCTATCCATCCGCCGTAGCATATAGCTATTCGATCCTCCAGCCAGCCTTTTGAGCGGCTATAACTGTCTTCTTCCGGCAGTGAAACAGCCATAGCTAATGCACGCCCGCGCGGAATAATTGTTACTTTATGCAGCGGATCTGCATTTTTTAAAAAATAATGCAGTATCGCATGCCCAGCTTCATGAAGCGCAGTCATACGCCTCTCTTTGTCTGATATAACAAGAGTACTGCGTGCAACACCCATAAGCACTTTGTCTCTGGCTTCTTCAAAGTCAGTCATTTGAACTTCGGTTTTATCTTTGCGCGCGGCAAATAAAGCCGCTTCGTTTACAAGGTTTGCGATATCAGCGCCGCTCATGCCTGGCGTGGCTCTTGCGATGCGTGCAAGGTCTATTTCCTTATTCAAAGGAATTTTTGCAGAGTGGATTTTTAGTATATCTTCACGCTCTTTAATATCAGGCATCGCAACAATCACCTGGCGATCGAAGCGGCCTGGTCTAAGGAGAGCAGGATCCAAAACATCGGGGCGGTTTGTTGCGGCGAGTATTATAACTCCGTCTTTTGAATCAAAGCCGTCCATTTCAACTAACAACTGGTTTAATGTTTGTTCTCGTTCATCATGGCCTCCGCCATAACCTGCGCCGCGGGTGCGCCCTACTGCATCAAGCTCATCGATAAAAATAATACAGGGAGCGCTTTTTCTTCCCTGTTCAAAAAGATCCCTAACACGGCTAGCTCCTACGCCGACAAACATTTCTACAAAGTCAGAACCTGACATATGAAAAAACGCAACGCCGGCTTCGCCTGCAACAGAACGAGCCATTAATGTTTTACCTGTTCCAGGCATTCCGACAAGCAGTACGCCTTTAGGGATACGAGCTCCCATCTTTGTAAACTTTTGCGGACTTTTTAAAAACTCAACTACTTCTTCAAGTTCATACTTTGCATCTTTTTGCCCAGCTACATCTGCAAAGCAGACTTTCTTTCCCTCGTCATGATAACGTTTAGCCTTGCTTTTTCCAAAAGAAAAATTCCTCATGCCTGCGCCCTGCATATTTCTAAACATCATGAAAATGATAAAAATAATAAAAAACCAGGGAAGCATATCGGCAACCATCCGAAGCGGACTTACCTTTGCAGGAGCGCCAGAAATATTAATGCCTTTATCTTTTAAAGTAGAAATTAAGCCAGGATCGTTATAAGGTATATTTGTTTTAAGCACAGTAGCGCCGCTGGCAGCAGTGCCTCTAAGATTAATATCGATAGTGTCATTTGAGTTAATCGTTACCGACTCTACCTGATTTTGATCCACAAAACGCAAGAATTCAGAATACGTAATATTCATTACAGAGGTGCTATCTCCCCTGAAAAAATAAGTGATAAAGAGACCTACAATCAGAATTATAAAAACTATTGTAAAACCACTTGGGCGTTTGGGCTGAGGCGGCACCTTATTTGGTATATTATCATTAGGATCAAGCATATATTGAAAGTATATGCTATTTTTAAGGCATATTCCAGACTATTTGATTAGCCGTGAAACCCCGCATTCAAAGAACTCTTTATTAGCCAAAGACAGCAGAATTTGCCCGTTTTCGCGTTTTAGCCTTGCAGAACCAAGGTCTGCGGCGTTTACAGTGCCTTCGCAGAAACGTCTAATAACAGAACGTTTAATAGATTTGTTCAAAAAATTCTCTCGCGGAGGCGCGGACCTCGAACCAAAGGTTCGGCGGAGAGCGCGGAGAGCGCGGAGAGAGAATAATGAGTTTAGTCCCTGATAAATGGCTTCTTCTCTTATTATTACTGGTTGCTTAAAGAAATTTTCCTCATCTGTATAAATTAAACCCTCTTTCTTACTCTGTGTCCTCTGTGCCTCTGTGTCTCTGTGTGAAATTTCGGGATTAACTTCCCATTTGATGCGGGTTTCGGCTTCTTTTGCGATAAAATCCGCTGTCATTGCCTGTGTTTGCGCCATTGCTTCTACACCTGTATTCCATGAGGGAAAAGATTCATTTAAAAGCGGCACTAACTTATGACGGATACGGTTACGCAGATACTTAGTATCGGAATTTGAAGAATCCTCACGCCAGGAAATATTTTTAGCAGTTAAATAATCTATTATTTCAGCTCTGGTAACGGATATCATTGGGCGAAAGATACGTCCGCGTCTTATCGGCATGGCGGAAAGACCCGCAGAACCTGAGCCACGCAGAATACGCATTAATACTGTTTCCAGCAAATCGTCTTTTGTGTGAGCAAGTAATATGAGCGTGTTTTCTCCTAATCGCGCGGCTTCTTTGGAAAGCGCTTTGTGCCTGAAATAGCGGGCGCTTGCCGCAATACCAATACCTTTACGCTTCGCATAAGAGGCAATTTTACCAGGCGGAATGTGTTCAACACGGCATTCGATGCCTTTGGTTTGGCAAAAATCGCGCACAAAATCAGCATCACCGCAGCTTTCGTTTGCAGGGCGAAGACCGTGTTCAACATGCAGGCAAAATATATCATGCTGTAAAAGCTCGCGCAAAGAGCACAAAGCCTCCAGCATCGAAATAGAATCTGCGCCGCCTGAAACGGCAACTAAAAAGACTGCCCCTTTTGGACAGTCTTTAATAGCAAAATAAATATCGTTTTCGAATTCTTTAATAATACAGCGTTACTACTTCTTTTCCGGAGCGGCTTTCTTGTCTGCGGCAGGAGCTGCGCCAGCGGCAGGAGCTGCGCCAGCGGCAGGAGCTGCTGTACCAGCGGCAGTTGCGGCTGCGGCAGCATCAGCGGCAGCAGGTGTCGCAACAGCTTCAGCTTTAGCAAACTTAACAAGAGCAACAGTCTGATCAGGATTAGAAAGAAGTTTAATACTCTTGGCAAGAGGAATATCTCTTACGTGCAAGGATTGGTTAGTTTTAAGACCGGAAATATCAATTTCGATTCTTTCCGGAAGATCTGCAGGAAGACATTCAATTTCGATTTCATGCAATGGAGTTTCCAGCATACCGCCTTCGCGAACGCCGACAGGATTTCCTGTAAAAATAAGGGAAACCTTTGCACGCAAAGCAACGCCTGCTTCTACTTCATAAAAATCGATATGTAAAATATTGCCGTCGATTATATTTCTTTGAGTGTCTTTAACAAAAGCATCATAAGACTTGCCGTCTACATCAACCTTTATAATTGTACTTTCAGAAATGCCTTTTGTTCCCTTTATAAAATCTGCAGAATCCAGATCGATAGAAACAGATTTTCCGGCTCTTCCGTAAATAACAGCAGGAATCCTGCCGCTGTGTCTAATGCGGCGAGATTCGGCAGAACCAAATCCTTTACGACTTTTTGCCTGTAAAACAACCTTGCTCATATTAACTCCTACATAACGCGGCATAACCGCACTTAAAAATTCTGGGATTGACCCTACTTGGGACGACAGGATTTGAACCTGTGAATACCGGAACCAAAACCCGGTGGCTTACCGCTTGCCGACGTCCCATCGCTAATACGAAAATACCACAAATTTAGGGAAATGTTCAAGAGGTATTGGAAAAGAGAACGACTAACTTAATTAGTCCTAATCATCAGCCTCATCGGCAGCTACATCAACATCCCCGGACTCATATTTATCCAGAATACGTTTCTGTAATTCCGCCCTGAACTCAGGATGAATAGGATGAGCAACATCCTTATATTCACCAGCACGTGTTTTTCGGCTGGGCATTGCAATGAAAATTCCGGTCTTACCCTCTATGATCTTTATATTATGCACAACAAAACAATCGTCAAAAGTAACCGTCACATAAGCCTTCGGTTTACCACCACCAGTTACCTTGCGGACTCTGATATCAGTTATTTCCATGATTCCTCTCCTCTGAAGTCCTGGGTTGAACCTTTTCCGAGCTTGACTACTCCAGATCAGACGAAGGCTCACCTCTTTTTGAATGCTTAACATACACACGTCCTGGTGTTTTCGACGTTAAGCCTGACCAATTACATTGTAATACTGATTTGTCACGATTGCAAGCGAAAAAGTTGCTTTTTTTTTGATGTTTTTTTTAACGACTGGATTATTTAATAACAAAACAAATAAATATCACTCACAATGAGAGTAGCATAACTGAACAAACTTATATTTGCTGTTAAGAGTTTTTACAGCTTCTTGCACTTTTTCATTTTCTGTAAAAATGCCAAAACATGTAGAGCCAGCCCCGGAAAGGTTCGCATACTGCGCACCCAGTTCCTTTAGCTGGGATATTATCTGGTTATAGGTCGATCTTTCTTCATCCCCAAAAACGTCCAGAAAGTCGTTAAAATAATTTGCAAAAGACCTCTCACAAAGGCACAAAGGCGCAGAGAGCGCAGAGGAATTATTAAGGTATCTAATTCCCTTTTTTTCTCTCTGCGTCCTCAGCGTCTTAGAACCTTCAGTTCTTACGTCTCCGCGAGAACTCTTTAGCGAACGATCCAGGTCAAGCAGGCGGAAGGCAGCGGCGGTATCGCTGTGAAATCCAGGGTTTACCAGCACTAAAGGCATCTTATTGGCTTTTAACGGCTTTATATGCTCTCCACGGCCTGTAACCCAGGCTGCAGGCGTTTTATGGATAAAAAAGGGAACATCACTGCCAAGCTGGGCTGCCATTTCTAACAGGGTTTCCCGGTTTAATGGAGAACCTGCTATTTTATTCATAGACAGCAGAGTGGAAGCAGCATTGGATGAGCCGCCCCCAAGTCCTCCCCCTGGCGGGATACGTTTTTCTACAATTACCTTTACTCCCTGCGAAAAATCGGTTTTATTACGAAAAAGATTTATTGCTTTAAAAATAATGTTCTTTTCTAAGGGTATGGGTGTTTCTAACCCCTCCATGACAATTTCTGTAATATTGTCATTTTCAGTGGAATTGAAGTGTAATGTATCGCCAAAATCGACAGCCAGGAAGATACTTTCCAGATTATGGAATCCATCAGGTCTTTTGTCTTTTATAGCCAGATGGAGGTTTACCTTGGCAGGCGCAAAAACGGTTATTTTATCAAAATACGGCATAATCCCAGAATATCATAAAAAGCGACTTTTTCAAAATTTAATTGAAACCCTGTTGACAAATTAATCTATCCTCCCTTATGTTTCTAGTGTGAGGTATTTTAACCTCCGCTACTCAGTTTAGATTCAAGGGAGAACATTTATGGTTCTGAACGGAGCTATGAAACACACAGCGAGTGAGCAAGAAGAGCTGACACTATTACCTGTTGACGGTTCAAAAACCGCCTACAACTCGGAAGACAGCGCTTTACCGGTTTTCGTTTTCAGCGATGACGATGACATCGAAGATGATGACGATTATGAAGACGACGATGACTACGAAGACGAAGACGATGACGTGGATGATGACGATGACGAGGAAGATGACTACGAAGATGAAGACGACGATGACTACGAAGACGAAGACGACTGGGAAGACGAGGACGACGAAGACGAAGATTGGGATGACGAAGAATAACCCGTCCGCTATAAGTTAGATGGTCAGGGGATTGGAGACCACAATCTTTCTAATTCGTAAAATTCACGTACGCTTGCTGTCATCAAATGGACAATTACTGATCCTAGATCCAGCAAGCGCCACTCATCATCTGTATTTTTCCGCGAGCTGCCAATTAACTCAACGTCTCTGTCGTTACAGAAATTCTTGATGTGCCGCTCAAGCCCGTCCATGTGGGTTCTGCTCGTTACTGTTGCGATAATAAAGTAATCTGTCCAGTTATTAATTCTACGAAGATCCAATACAGAAACATCCTGCCCATTGTGCTCCTGCAGCAATGTACTAATATCGCCTGTTAAATTCACAGTTTGATCTCTAGTTGCCAACAACGTATCTCCCATTAAAATTCCTTCCAAGAAGCAGGGTAATATCTGCTTTATAATCGATAATTAAGCTATCGTCTTCCTGATCTATAACTCTTTCGTTACGAATATTGCCGCAGCGGATTAAACCGGCAAAATCCCTAACCATGCCTTCTTCTCCTGCATGATTAATAATAACGGTACTTTCGTAATTATTACGATCCGCATTTTTTATGGAAATGACATCATAGCCAAAACTGCGCAGCATTTCTGCCGTTCTTCCTGCAAGACCTGTAACAGCAGTTCCGTTTAGAATTTCTACTGTTAGAGAGCGTTCAATTAGATGATCTTCAATTTCACGGGTAAGGGTTGCCAAAGTCTGGCGTACGATCTCTTTAATTAAATTTCCATCCCAATGCGGAATTATCAGCATCTGCCCTGATACTTCTCGGAGATTTCCTCCAACAGATTGAATATTAATTCGGTCTGTATCGATATAGATAAATTCGTCAAACAGACGCATTAACGCCCGCTGATTCAAACTTGTTTTAAAAAGAGAATAATACATTTTGGAAGCTGCAGGATTTTTTAGGTTTTCGTTCTTTTGAATTTGGCGGTTAAGAAAACCTAAAAAGAAACGCTGCCTGCGGAATACTTCCATTTCACTGTCTTCGTGAGGCAAAGTGTAAGTTGCGTAAAGGCTTGCCTTATCACCGTCCAGAACAGTCATGCCCGAAGGAAACAAAATGATTCCGTCATCATCCCAATGAAATACAGGCGATGGTATAAAAATTTCTACGCCTTCCAAAAGATCAACAATAGAAACAAGATTTTCTTTTGTAATAACAACGGTAAAATTTATCTCTACGCCCAAAAGTTTATCTATCTCGTTCTGATAACTTCCTATCCTTGAATGGTCGTATACTCTGTCGATGCGGTCTACACGATTAATTCTGGATATTAACAAACCCAGGTTTCCCGGTATATCAAAGACAGCCGCACGTCTTGTTGCTGGGTAGTACATTAAAAGGTATGTGCTTAAAGGTATCCTGCCTTCTTCCACCACAAACAATACATTTATAACACGGTTTGCAGAAATGGCATCTTCCACAGGGTTACTGCGGAATGAAAATATCGAAAAAACTATTCCAAAAACGAGTAAAAGTACTATTAACGCAAGCAGAAATACAGAAGCATCGCCTTTAATTATTCTCAATTTTACTTTCCTTTTATCTTGTTTAAAAGCTTTAAAGTATCTTCGGATATATCCAAATCTTTTGCCTTTATTTTATGAATAGTTTTTTCAAGTACAGCAAAAAGAATAGTATCCAAATCCGCCTTTACGCACATTTTTCTTAGCGCAGGCTCAATTTTTCTTGTACTGTCTGTTTTATCGGCAATGTATATCACCTTTGCCAATTGTCCCATATTCTCGCTTCCTGATGTATGATAGGCTACAGCTTCCAGTACATCTTTATTATGAATGCAGAATCTATCTCTTAGCAATACTGCCGCAGCCTTTCCGTGAAGAAGATTTGGCTTATCCATTTCCATGGCGGTTATCTTAATTCCTTCGTTATTAATGATTTTTAGCATTTGCTTGTTATCCAGCTGTTTAGCCAAATCATGGGCTATTCCTGCAAGGTAGCCTGCCTGCGGATCTAGTCCAAGACGGCGGCACATATCGTAAGCATGAAGGGCAGTATTCCGTGAATGGACAAAACGATCCATGCTTAATGTTTCCCTCGCTGCAGCTTCTACACGGGTTATATCGGATTCAGAAGGAGATTTATCATCAAATTGATTGTTTTTATCGCTCTTAAAGCCATAAAGCTGCCTATCCTGTATTATTGCCCTTGTGCGGGGGTGAATGAGCGACTGCCAATCTTTACTTGAATCAAACGCTTTTATCTTCTGTCGGATATCTTTTGAAGAAACCTCCATCACATCGTTCTCTATGAGAATATGCGGGAATGGGTATTCAACTGCGGCAGAATTAATTCTGCGAGCTACAGCAATGTCTGCCATTTCAAGAATTTTACCGCTTTCCCGCCATTTTAAAAAATCTGCGGCAACATCGTCGCCAATAATAAGCACAGGTTTTCCTTCGGGTAAATACCTGTCTATAATATCTACAAGCGTATCTACTGTATATGAAACACCCTGCCGCTTTATTTCACAGCTGTCTATTGCAAATCTGGTATCCCCAATAATTGCCGCAGCAAGCATATCAAGCCTGTCTTTTGAATTATCAGAAACATCTTGTTCGCAGGATGCCGCACAACCGCCTTGAGTTTTAAAAGGTGAGCGGTATGCCGGAACAAAAACAAGCCTGTCCAGATTAAGCGCAGAATATGCTTTTTCGGCAAGGGAGAGATGACCTAGATGAAACGGATTAAAACTGCCGCCTAAAACGCCAAGCTTCACATTGTCTCCTTGTTTTCCGTTTCATCTTCCTGCGCTTCTTCTTCGGTTAAACGCAGAAAAGAATAGGACAGCTCTTTAATGCCATCACCTGAAAAAACTGAAATGCCTGTTACTTCTTCTTTGGGATACTTAGCCGCAAGCTCTGTTAATCTTTCCTGCGTTCCTTCCAGATCGGTTTTTGTTCCGACAAGCAGGCGTTTCTTTTTTATTAATTCTTCAGAAAAAGATCCAAGTTCATTTAAAAGAATATCAAAAGCCTCCAAATAGTTGTCTTCACCCAGATCTATTAAAAAGGCGAGCGCCGATGTGCGTGAAATATGCTTTAAAAACCGTATACCAAGCCCTGCTCCCTGTGAAGCGCCTTCAATTAGCCCCGGAATATCGGCGATGATTATATCTTTTTCTCCTGCTGTAAGAACTCCAAGATTTGGAATTTTAGTCGTAAAGGGATAGGCTGCTATTTTTGGCCTTGCGTTTGTGAATCGATCTAAAAGGCTGGACTTGCCTGCATTCGGAAAACCCACAAGCCCAATGTCCGCCATAATTTGCAGTTCTACTTTTATTTTTACAGTCTGCCCTTGTTTCCCTGGAAGCGCCTTTCTTGGAGCCTGGTTTACAGAAGATTTAAAATGAATATTACCCCAGCCGCCATTACCGCCTTTTAAAAAAATAAAATCTTCATGATTCCCTGAAAAATCACGTATTATTTCATTTGTTTCGATATCACGTATTAATGAGTCCGGCGGTAGAGGAATAATAATATCTGCGCCTTGCTGTCCGTAGCGCCCTGAGCCTTCGCCGTCATGGCCGTTTTCTGCTTTAAAAGAGTGTTTAAATCTTAGGTGAGCCAGGGTGCGTAAATTGCGGCGAATGGTAAAAACAACGTTTCCGCCTCTGCCGCCGTCTCCGCCTGAAGGTCCGCCTCTTGGAACATATTTTTCCCTGCGGAAAGCTGCGCAGCCATTGCCGCCGTTTCCCGAGGATACTTCGATTATTGCTTCATCTGCAAATTTTTCCATGATTGATTTGAATTATATCACAGAGACACGGAGGCACAAAGTTATTATCAGGGTAAATTATTCGCTTACAATAGAGGCGAGTTTGCGGCCGCGTCGTTGGTGGAAACTTACTTTTCCATCCGCAAGGGCAAAAAGCGTATAATCACCGCCGCAACCAACATTAGTTCCTGGATGAATTTTTGTTCCTCTTTGGCGTGCAATGACAGCTCCGGCTTTAACAATAGAGCCATCAGATGTTTTTATACCCAAATATTTTGGGTTTGAATCTCGTCCGTTTTTAGCGCCGCTTCCGCCGCGTTTTCGTGCCATATCATTCTCCTTAAACAATTAAAAACTTTATTTTTTAATTGTCAGCTTGCAATTATTCGGGTATTCCTGAGCAACAGACGAAAGTCCGTTAATTAAGAACTCCCCTACGGCAAAAAGGTAATTCTTCCCTTCTGCGTTGTATTCAACTTCCAGCCAAAGCTCGCCTTTTTTAGGAGCGCCGCCCCTAATGGTAATCCCGCTTTGGTTGGATAATACGCTTAAAGCGGTTCTCATAAGCACCGAAATAGCGGCGCATACAATATCGGCTCCAGCTTTCCCCGCTTTGGCATGACCTGATGCTTTACAAGCTCTCAGAACCCCATCGCTATCCAGAACCGCTTCTATCTCAACCACGACTATTACGCCGAAATTTCCCCAATTTTGATAATTGAGTATTGCTGTCTGTGTCCTTGTTTTCTGCGGTAATCTTTCTTGGATTTATACTTGAAAACTATGATTTTCCCGTCTTTACCATGTGATTCAACAGTTGCGGACACTTTTGCGCCTTTAACATAGGGGTCACCTACTTTAACTGCTGCCGCACTGTCGCCTGAAACCAAAAGAACTGTATCAATATTGATAGCTGTTCCAGGTTCTGCGTCAACCAGGTCTACTTTGAGCAGAGAGCCTTTTTCGGCTTTATACTGCTTCCCCTTAAATTCTACTAAAGCGTACATTATCTTCTCCAAAAATAACAAATAGTATTAACTTTTATCTTATTTACCAAAAATAGTCAAGTACTTTATGGGATCTGTTCAGTTTTTTAGTGTAATTATGCCTTATCCGCCTACAAGAAGGCGTCCAATGTTGTAAAGTTCGGGCATTTGGCTGTAAACAGGCGGTCTTTCGTCTCCAACGTCTTTTTTATCAAGGTCTACAAGGCTTATATAGAGTTCATGTAAAAGATCGGCAAAAACCTTTAAATTGGGAGCAAAGTTACTAACTGCCATTTCCCTGAGAATTTTATCAGGTCCTGGAGGTAATGTCGTTAATTTGCTTTTTATTGCCGCTCTATTTCTGGCTACTTCTACAAAACGGGCACAAGCGGCAATTTGACGGTACAATTCGTCTAAATGAAACCCCTGATACCTATATAATTCCATTTTTTCGGTAAGTACTTCTATTTGATCCCATGTGTTTTTATCGATTTGAATTTGCAGTAAAACAGGACGCAGAAACTTATTAGAGATATTTGTACGGTAATGCTCTCCAATCTGCTCAATTAACCTGACAATATGAGGCTCTTTTATCCTGTCCATAAATCAATAATATCACAACAGATGCAGATTGACAAGCATATAGGGGTCAAAATACACTTAATCATGCGCAAATTAATGGCTAGCTTTTTTTTATTGGCAATAATTTTTGTTTCATGCGGTAATAATAATTCGGTGCAAATTTGGACAGACAGACCGGAATTCGCCCTTTACGGTGAGTACTACAATACTGTTCAAAAAAAATACAAAGTTACTGTAAAATACATGGAATTTCCCGCAGAAAATATCAGCAGAAGAGAATCCCCGGATTTAATCGCTGCCAGCTGGTTAAAAAATTCTTCTACCGGATCAAAATTTAAATCTCTTGATGGTTTATTCGGTGCAAAGGGGCTTTCCAGAAGTAATTTTTACAATCGCATCCTGTCAATTGGCAGAATAGATCGCACGCAATACCTAATACCGATTTCGTTTAATATTCCCGCGCTTATATTTTCAAAAGACAGAGCGCCGCAGTTATCCAATCATTTTACAATCGACTTTGACGAAGTAAAAAGACACAGCAGAACATTTAATACGATTAACCGAGACGCATATACACGCATGGGATTCTCTCCTTTATGGAATGACAACTTCCTGCTAATATCGGCGACTTTGTCAGGCGCATCATTTAAGGAAGCAAGTCCGCTTTCCTGGGATTCTGCCGCATTAGAGCGTTCAATGGTTTTTATTAATAACTGGACAAACGAGATTAATACCAGCAATCAGGCAGAAGATGAATTTACATTCAAATACTTTTTTGAACCGCCTGAAAAACTGATACAAAGCGGGCGTATTTTCTTTTCGTACATGGAAAGCAAAGATCTATTTGTTTTAGGTGAAAGTAAAAAAAATAATTTAGATTTTCGGTGGCTCATGGAGCAAAACCGTATTCCTGTTACAGAAGACACTGTTTATATTGGTATTCCAAAAAGAGCCAAAACTCCAAGGGCTGCAAGGAACTTTATTCAATGGTTTTTTAAATTTGAAACTCAAAAAACACTTTTGGAATACTCCAGAGCTAACAGGATAAATGAAAATATTTTTGGTATTTGCGGAGGTTTTTCTTCGCTTAACTCTGTTACAGAACAAATCTATCCGTCGTTTTATCCTGAACTTTTAGGACGCATGCCTCCTTCTGAGCATTTCCTGCTGCATAATATGCTGCCAAGCAACTGGATTATTCTTAAAGATCGAGTGGTACTGCCCTATTTGCATGACCGTGCCCGCAAAGAACACGCAAGCGAAGCATATCCTCTGGAACGCCGCCTTTCTGACTGGATGCGTATAAATCGCTGATTCATATGAATCAACCATTCATTAGACCAGTTAAAACATATATTTTTGCTTTAAAAAGCGGCAAAAACTGCCGATATTTGTAATAGGAGTTTATTATGAGTATCGGGGCAGTATCAAATAGTGCAATCCCAAGCGTTGGATACGCAATTACCGCGTCCAGTCACGGCAGAATGTCTCTGCCTGTCGCTCCAGGTCTCGTAATTTATTCACATTTTAAGCATGTTTCAGGCACTCCAGCCCCGGAAGGCACTCAAGGCATCAATATTTCCAAGTTAAAAATCCTTGATACCATGATTGAGCAATTATCCAAGATGAAAGATCAAAGCGGCATGGATTTTGGAAATCTGGAAGGAACTGATGAAAAACGGATAAATGCTCTTATAGAACAATACCAAAAACAAATTAAAACAGCTCAAGCCGCACCTATTTACACACCGGCAGCGCCTGCTACAGGCTTGTTATTTAATATCACCATTTAATCAATTTAGACTATTTAAACTCAGCATGAAGGGTTGTACCGCCCAATCGACCTCTGCGCTCGCAAACATCGATAAAGTAGATACCTGGGCTTAGGTTTCTTGATATTTTGGCATTTCTACCCTCGCCTGAATCATCATCACGGGCAATAATGCCGCCGTATCTGTTATAAAGGGTTAAATAGCTATCCAGAGTTCCTTCGGTAAAAACTGTAAATGTTCCGTATCGTGTCACTTCGTAAAAAAACCAGCGGCATTGATCCTGTTGTATAAATGAAATTGGAATAGCTTCGTTTATCTTTAAAAGAGCTGAATTAGATTTGCTTGTATTAGGATAATCCCTGCCTGTATTATCCGGTAAAAATCTAGCCATTATACGATACGGACCTTCGGGGTTAGATCCATGGCTGATAACACCCCTTAGCTTAAAATAATAAGTCTGGTTTGCATTAACCAGTAATTCCAACCTTGCATTAAATCTATCGCCTGAGTCATCATCGGTGGACAGCTCTTCCAGAGCGGAGTTATATGCATGCAAAAAAGTATCTGTACTGCCAAAAGTTTCTATAATCACAAAACCATTATTTACAGTTTGCACACTGTACCAGTATTCCTCTCCAAGGTCGACAGCTCCGTAACTCATAGCTCCAAAATGCAGTAAAGTATTCTTTGGGATGGATGTAGCAGGCCGCACAGCAGGCTGCCGCATGGAACTAAGCGATGAAACATTTACAACAGGCGCAAAAGAAACAGGCTCAGAGGTTGTCGTTGCCGCAGCTGTGGTATTGATTGTTAAATTGGCAATCATTGCGCTGGAAGTTATATTACGATTATATTGACCTTGTACTCTTGCTGTTTGCACATCAAGTGCGCTAATTGACATCCTGTGTCCGCTGCCTAAAACTCTGATAGATCCGGATACAATAGTTCTAGCGCCTAAAAACCGTCCTATTGCCAAAGCGGTGTTATCGTCTACATCGCCTGATAATTGAAAATTCTGTTCCGC
>Ga0123356_10004192_pt1 | contig 14942 bp, 14 predicted proteins | sample TergutEmb28metaG_2_FD_92546 | JGI IMG/M metagenome (GOLD analysis project Ga0123356, IMG submission 92546) | Embiratermes neotenicus P3 segment gut microbial communities from Petit-Saut dam, French Guiana - Emb289 P3 | ecosystem: Host-associated > Arthropoda: Insects > Digestive system > Gut ... | reverse complement strand
GCAGCAGCTCGAGCTCCTGAGCGCGCTGCGTCTGGTCCTCCGGTGTGGGCGCCTCCAGGGCGTCTGCCTGGGGCGCGGCGTCCAGCTCAAGTGGCGCGGCCACCAGCTGCGAGAGCTGATATACCTCGCCTTCGTGCAGCTGCGGCGCACGGGGTGCTGCACGGCGCGCTGAACTTGCGATCCGGTTGCGGGCGATACCGTACAGGAAAGCGCGCAGCGAGCCGCGCGCGGGGTCGTAGTTGCGAGGGCGGCGCAGCAGCTCGACAAAGGTGTCGTGCACGATGTCCTCCGCCGCTGTGCGGTTGTTCGTCATGGCCATGGCGAATCGCAGTATCGCGTGACAGTGGCACCTGTACAGCTCGCGGGCCGCCGCGCCATCGCCGCGTGCGATCGCCTCGGCCAGAGACGCATCGTCCATCGGACGCTGGCTCATGCGATCTAGCAGCCCGGGGGTTGCGCGACACTCATCACTAGATTGGCGCGCAGCGCTGCAAAAGTTCCCTTGACCAAGTCAGCATCGTACGCGACACGTCGATCGCAGACAGCACACCGACCGAGGGCGGCGTTGGCATGAGATGCAGGTCTTGCTGCATCCGATTGGCATTGGCGGGCAAACGGTGCCGGGGATGGCTCACCAAGGCCGCGATCGATACCGTGACCGCAGGCGATGCCCCGGCTAGGCGGCCTGCTGGCAGATGTCCATTTTGGGCACGGCCTGGAGGTGGCACGGCCAGAGGTCCGTGCACCGCACCGCTACACACGCGAGTTGAGTTGCCGTTACATTCAGCGATTACTGGCCGTGCTGGGCGGCCGCTGCGCCCGCACCTTGACGATGAGCTCGTTGGCGTGCGCCAGCGTCTCCTGCAAGCTCTCACCGATCACGACGTACCTGCCATCCACCGCAAGGGTCGGAATCTGCTCAATCTTGTAAGCCTGCACCATCTGCTCGGACTGATTCAGGCGGGTGTTGACGCCGAAGGAGGCGAAGGCCGTGGCAAATTTCGCCGCATCGCCGCCGTGCTGTCCGACCCATTGGGTGATGCTGTTCTGATCGAACAGCGGCAGGTGCTCCTGGTGAATGGCATGGAACAGCTCGCCGTCAAGCTTGGGCAGATCCCCGGTGGCATCGAGCGCGTAGTAGGCCTTGGCGAGGTTGGTCCAGGCGGTGCGCCCGAAACCGGTCGCGACCCGCCGGAAGGCGACATCGTGGGGGAGCTTTGCGACCCAGCTGGCAAGCAGCGTCTGGAGCTGGTTGCAGTGGGGGCAGCCGTAGGAGAAGAACTCGATGACCTCGATCTTGCCCGGGCTCAGGGTGCGCTGCGGCGGGTCCAGCGTACGGTAGTCGCGGCCTTCCACGAGCTGTGCGTGCGCCGCCGTGGACAGCAGCAGCGCCGCGGTTGTGAGGAGCAGGGTACGAGGTGACATGACGCTAGTCTCCACTCTCTGACATCTTCAATCTCGCTGGCTTCGCTACCTTGCGCTTAGGCGCGCGTGCAGCCGCGCCGCGCAGTCGAGCCGGGCCCGACACGCACGGCGAGGCCGGATCGAAGAACCTCCAGGGCCGCTGCGCCCATGCTCCGGCATAGTCGATCCCGATGCGTGGGCTTACGGCGATGCGCGGCGGTGCACGCGCCGGTAGCGGTTGCTCGAGCCACAGTGTATTCGCACACAGGTCGATGCCGTTCAAGCGCCGGTCGATGCCCATCGCCCGGCACAGCAAGCCCGGGCCCGCGGTCTTGCCCTGGATGCCGGCGATCGGCTCGAGGGCCCGCAGTAGCACGGCGTGGGGCGTGCCCGAGGCGGCGGTCACAATGTTCAGACAGTTCCAGAAGCCGTAGATGAAATAGATGTAGGCGTGGCCCGGCGGGCCGAACATGACCTCGGTGCGCGGCGTGCGGCCGCGCGAGGAGTGCGCGGCGAGGTCGCGGGGACCCAGATACGCCTCGGTCTCGACGATGCGGCCGATGCGCCGCGTGCCCGCATCAAGGTGCACCAGGTGCATGCCGAGCAGCTCACGGGCGATCGTCAGGGTCGGGCGCGCGTAGAAGTCGCGCGTGAGCTTTACTGCCTTGGGCATCGGATCGAGCAGGATGAGCGCTCTTGCCAGGCACTCTGCTCAGCGACGATTGGTGGGGGTGGTGCCGCGGGGCTGCAAGGACCTTGAGGACGTGGCAACGAGCGCCTCGTTGGGGGAGCCTTCGCGAGAACCGAATAATTGGCGAACGCAGGTGCTGTGCTTTTGTCTACAATGCGGCGAAGTCTACTGCCAAGCCGGCTGCGACCAAAGCACTTGAAGTGAGCATCGTGAGCTCAATCAAGGGGATAGCAGTTTCATCTCTTATCTCGCATCAGCTGACATGAGATATCCCAAGGAACTCGTTCTCCTGTGTCTGGGTGTCCTCGCCACACCTGCGTGGGCCGCCGTCTTCGTGGTGCCCGAGGACGGCTCGGCGGTCGTGGGCCAGGATCAGCACATGAAGACCCAGTTCCAGGACACGCTCCCGGACCTCGCTCGGCGCTACAGCCTGGGATACGAGGAGATCATCCGCGCCAACCCTAGCGTGGACATGTGGCTGCCCGGGGATGGCACCCCGATCGTCCTGCCCGGCCGGCGCATCCTGCCCACGGGTCCGCGCGAAGGCATCGTCGTGAACATCGCCGAGCACCGGCTCTACTACTACCCCAAGCCGAAGAAGCACGAGAAGCCGGTGGTCATCACCTACCCGGTGAGCATCGGCAAGATGGACTGGCGCACCCCGCTCGGGGAGACTCGGGTGATCGCGAAGATCAAGCATCCTTCGTGGTTTCCGCCCGAGTCGATCCGCGAGGAGCACGCCGCGCGCGGCGAGCCCCTGCCGAAGGTCGTGCCTCCCGGACCGGACAACCCGCTCGGTGACTACGCGCTGCGGCTCGCCGCCGGCAACGGCACCTACCTGATCCACGGCACCAACAATCCCATGGCGGTCGGGATGGCGATCACACACGGCTGCATCCGCATGTACCCTGAGGATGTGGCGGCGCTCTTCCCGCTGATCGCCCCGGGCACCAAGGTGTGGCTGATCAACGAGCCGGTGAAGGTGGCCTACGTGGACGGGCAGCTGCTGCTCGAGGCGCATCCGCCGGTTGACGAGCAGGGCCAGACGACGCAGGTGCAGCTCGAGCAGTTCGAGCAGCTGCTGGGCAAGGCGCTCGGCAACACCACCGCGGCGATTCACTGGGACTTCGCGCGCCAGACCTTGCAGACCGCGAACGGCATTCCGACCGTGGTCGGGCTGCAGGCGGACAGTGACAAGCCCGAGAACACGGCTGCGCAGGACATCACGGCTCCCGCGGTGGCCAGTGCACAGCCGGGGTCTGCGGGCCCTGCCGCCGCTGCCAAGCCCTAGAAGCCTCCAAAAAGCTATTCAGCGCAAGCCGGCGCGGATCTCGCGCCACTGCCCGATCAGGCGCACCAGGTGCGATGCCCGCGCCAGGAGCGACAGCGCCCCGGTGATCCAGGCCAGCCGGCCCAGGAGCTTGCGGGGCCGCACGATCAGCAGGGCGAGGGCGAGGCTCACTGCCCAGAAGGTCAGCGGCGAGGTCGCCCGCGAGCGCCCCCAGCGCAGCGCCTTGTCCGTCCAGCGCGACAGCTGCAGGCTCGGCGCGATCTGCTCGAGACGGTACGCGAGCTCGGCGCGCTGCCGCGCGCAGCGCTCAAGCAGGGCGCGGCGACGCAGCTCGAGCAGCTCCAGCTGCGTCATGGGCGCTCACCGCGGGCCTGCCGCTGATCGTGCTCCAGCTGCTGCAGGGTCCCTTCCAGCAGCCGCCGCCGGCTGCGGAACACGCGTGCCCCGATGACGCCACAGATCGCGGCCAGGGCGATGAACACCCCCGTCCCGGCGAGCGAGGCCACGAGGCGGTGCGTGTCCCACAGCGCCACGACGACGGACACCAGCCCGAAGAGAAGGGCGAACACGGCGCAGGCCACGGCGGCTATGCTCCACAGGAGCATCTGCAGGACGCGCAGCAGGTACATCTCGATCTCGACGGTCGCGAGGTCGAGGCGGGTGCGCACGGCATCCACGAAGGTCGCGATCAGACCGCGCAATATGCCGCCGTCTTCCTCCTCGCCTTCGACTTCACCGGCAGAGTGCCGGTAGTCGGCTCCTGCGACGCGCTCGACCATCACTTGCGCCCCAGCAGCAGCCCGAGCACGAGAGCGACTCCGCCGGTCACGGCCACGGCGGCCCAGGGATTCTCCTGCACGTAGCTGTCCAGCACCCGGGCACGCCCCTTCAGGTCCTTCTCCAGGTCGGTGAGCCGCTCGCGCAGCGCGCGCACGGTGTCCTGGGCCTGCGCGTGCGCGTCGGCTGTTTTCTCGCTGCCCTCCACCGCCGTGCTGCGCAGCAAGTTCTCTGCCTCGTGGATAAGCTTCTGCAGATCATCGGCGAGCCTTCCCGCATCGAAAGGCTGGTTCATGTCGGGCTCCTCGTGTCAGATGTCGAAGGAAGGGATAATCCCAAGGATTTACGCACATCCGCGGCCAAACCGCGAGGCTCGACCGTGCGAGCTCCTGCTGTTCACGCAAGCGCGGCAAGCGCTGTGCCCGCCGCGGCGCGGGCAGTCCGAGAAGGGCACTCACGCGGCACCGAGCAGCGCCACGGCCGCCCGCACCAGGATCAACTCCTCGTCGACCGGTATCACGAGCACGCTGACCGTGCCGCGTTGCGTGTCGATCCGCGCCTCGGCCCCGCGCGCGGCAAGGTTGGCGTGCCCGTCGAGCTCGATCCCGGCCCACTGCATGCCCGAGAGGATGCCCTCACGCACGCCGGCCACATGCTCGCCGACACCGCCGCCGAAGGCGATACCGTCACAGCCGCCGAGCACGGCCAGGTAGGCGCCGATGTACTGGCGCACGCGGTAGCAGTAGAGCTGCACGGCGAAGCGGCCCTGGGCGTCGGCCTGCGTGAGGAGCGTGCCGGGGTTGCTGTCGTGACCCGACAGCCCCGCGAGCCCGGACTCGCTGTTGAGCAGGTGGATGGCCTGCTCGCTGCTGATTCCGAGTCGCTGCTGCAGGTAGGGAATGACAGCGGCATCGATGTTGCCCGAGCGCGTGGCCATGACCAGCCCTTCGAGGGGCGAGAAGCCCATCGAGGTATCCAGCGGCCGGCCCTCCTTGATAGCGGCGATGGAGCAGCCGCCTCCGAGCTGCAAGCTGATGAGCCGCCCGCCGCCTGGCAGCTGCGGGTGCAGCTCGCACCAGCGGCGCCAGAGAGCCTCGTGAGCGAGCCCATGAAAGCCATAACGGCGCACCCCGACGTCGGTGCCGAGGCGGGCGGGCAAGGCATACTCGGCGGCCACGCGCGGCAGCGGGGCGAAGAACGACGTGTCGAATGCCGCCACGTGCACCGCCTGGCTGCCGCACACCGCGCGCGCCGCCTCGATCCATCTGAGCGCCGTGGGATTGTGCAGGGGCGCCAGGTCGGAGAGTGCGGCGATGGCGGCGATCGTGTCCTCATCGATGCGTGCAGGACCTGGGAAGCGGGTCCCGCCGTGCACCACCCGGTGCGCCACCGCATCCAGCGGTGCGCTGAGCCTTGCGAGGAAATCCTTAAGCACGGCACGCGGGTCGGCGCCGTCACCGGTATGGCGCGCGCTCGCCAGCTGCTGCGGGCCCGGGGTGCGATAGGCAGCGAGCTTCACCGAGGTGCTGCCGGTATTCAGGGTCAACACGATCATGAGCCGCTCTCCCTCCAGCGTTATCGCGCCCCGCGAAAGCCCCGCCCCACACCCGGTGTGGCCCTCGGCTCCTTGCTCGAACAGGGCAGCTCGCCTCGAACAGGGTAGCTCGCCACGTCGGCATCCGGAAATACGCGCTTGCCGGAATGCTTCCTGCTGGCACAGCAAGGTTCACCCTCACTCGTTTGCGCACGCCCGTGAGCCTCTCTGCCAATCCGCTCCTCGAGCTGCACAGGCTCGGCCAGCGCCTGTGGCTAGATGGCGTCGGCCGCGAGCTCATCGCCACCGGGAGCCTCGCCCGTCACATCCGGGAGGAGCGGCTGGCCGGGGCCATCGTGAGTCCCGCCCTCGGGGTCGAGCGCATGCCTGTAGACCCTGAGGCGGGGGAGGGGCTCGCCGCCTGCGAGGTCGCCCGGCTCGATGCGGCGCGCGAGGCGGCCGACTTGCTCGCCGAGATCTATGGCGCGAGCGGCGGCGCGGATGGCTTCGTCGGCCTCACGCTCGCGCCGTACCTGGCTCACGACCCGGTGGCCACGCTCACGCAGGCACAGCGGCTGTGGGCGCGAATCGAGCGCCCGAACGCGATGATCCAGATCCCGGCAACCCCGGCCGGGCTGACCGCGATGCGTGCCTGCATCGCCGCGGGCATCAACGTGAACGTCACCTGGCTATTCTCGGCGGTGCGCTATCGTGCGGCAGTCGATGCCTATGCCGCCGGTCTCGAGGCGCGCGCGAGTGCGGGGCGCCCCCTCGCCGCGATCGCAGGGGTGGCAAGCTTCTGCGTCGCTCCCATCGATGCGCAGGTCGACCGGGTCCTCGATGGGCTCGCGGCCCACGGCCAGCCGGCCGCCCGCGCGCTACGTGGCAAGTCGGCCATCGCGAGCGCCTGCCGCATCTACGAGATCTACGAGGACTTCCTGGCCTCGCCGCGCTGGCAGGACCTCGCCCGGCAGGGGGCACGACCGCAGCGTCTCGCCTGGGTGGGGACTGCGAGCGATGATCCGGGCGCCTCGCCCGTCAAGTACGTGGAGGCGCTCATCGTCCCCGACACGATCAGCACCTTGGCCCTCGAGACGCTCGGGGTTTATCGACGCCTCGGCCGGCCGCAGCTGCGCCTCGAGCGCCACATTGCCGGTGCATGCGATCAGCGCGAGGGGCTGGAGAGGCTGGGGGTGGACCTGGAGGCAGTGGCCGAGCAGCTCGAGCTGTCATGCCTGGCGCAGCAGCTGGCGCCCTTCGAGCGCCTCGCGACCTCGCTCGGGGAGCCGCACTGAAGGGCTCGCCGCTTCTTAAGGAGGCTGCTCCGGGTCCGCATCGAGCACCATGCGCACCAGCTGCGCGAGAGAGCTGGCGCCCATCTTCTCCATGACCCGTGCGCGATGGATCTCCACCGTGCGCTGGCTGACGCCCAGGTCTGCCGCCATCACCTTGTTGGGCTTGCCGCTGGTGACGAGCTTCAACACCGCGCGCTCGCGCGGGGTGAGGCTCTGCATGCGCTCGCGGATGCGGTCCTGCTCCTTGAGCTGCTGCCGCGTGGCGCGGTCGAGCTCGAGCGCCCGCTGTATGCGGTCCAGCAGATCCTGGTCGCGAAATGGCTTCTGCAGGAAGTCGAAGGCGCCGTGCTGCATGGCCTCGACTGCCATCGGGATATCCCCGTGGCCGGTCACGAAGATGACCGGCACGGTCGCCCCGCGCAGGTTCAGCAGCTGCTGCAGCTCAAGACCGCTCATCCCCGGCATGCGCACGTCGAGCACCACGCAGCCGGGCTGACTGCTGTTGTAGGCGGCGAGAAAGGCTTGGGCGCTCGGGTAGGTGGCCGCCGGCAGACCTACGGACTTCAGCAGAAGCTTGAGGGAGCCACGCACGGCCTCGTCGTCATCGACGATGAATACGCACGGCTCAGGCTGCTGCAAGGCGGCTCCCGCCGCGGCGTGCGCTCAGGAGCATCCGCCCGTGGCCTGTGGCAGCCGCATCACGAAGCGCGCGCCGTGACCCTCCGGGTCGTAGCGCAGCGTGCCCTTGTGAGCATCGACGATCGAGCGGCTGATCGCGAGCCCCAGCCCCGTGCCGGTGGGCTTGGTCGTGCAGAAGGGATCGAAGAGCTTGCCGAGGATCTGGGGGTCCACGCCGGGGCCCGTGTCCGACACGCTGATCTCCAGGTCACCGTGCGGGGACAGGCCGGTTCGCAGGCAGACCGCGCGCTGTCCGGCAGGCACCTCCGCGAGCGCTTCGATCGCGTTGCGCACGAGGTTGAGCAGCACCTGCTGGATCTGCACCGGATCGACACAGACATCCGGCAAGTCGGAGGCCGGCTCGAACAGCAGGCGCACATCATGCAGCTGGGCATCGGTCGTGGTGAGGGAGCCGAGCTCCTCGATCAGCGTGTTGACCTGCATGCGCACGCGCGCCGTTTCCTGCTTGCGCACCAGGCTGCGCAGGCGCCGGATGATCTCCCCTGCGCGCAGCGCCTGGGCCGCGATCTCGTGCAGGGCGCCACGGATCTCCTCGGTGTCGGCATCGGGGTGGCCCAGCAGCCGCTCACACGCCTGGGCGTAGTTCGTGATCGCCGCGAGCGGTTGATTGAGCTCGTGTGCGATGCCGGCGGCCATCTCACCCATCGTGGCGAGCCGGGCCACGTGCGTCAAGCGGTCCTGGGTGCGGCGTGTCTCCTCGCGGATACGCCGCTCCTCGGTGATGTCTTTCAGGAACCCAACAAAACGCGGCGGCTGCGCGCCGCTGACCTGTCCCACGGCGAGCGACACCGGGAACGTGGTGCCGTCGCGCCGCACCGCATCGACCTCGCGGCCGATCCCGATGATGTGCGCCACCCCGGTCTCGAGATAGCGTGTGATGTAGTCATCGTGCTGCGCGCTGTGGGGTGGTGGCATCAAGCGGCTCACGTTCTGTCCCTGGATCTCCGCCTGGTTGAACCCGAACAGCTGCTCGGCTGCGCGGTTGAAGGTCTCGATCCGACCCTGGTGGTCGATGATGATCACGGCGTCCACGGCTGCATCGAGCAGACCCTGCAGCTCGTGTGGAAAGTGAGAGCTCGCCGGCACCTTGGAAATCCTGGCACGACTTCTGATGGCCAGGTGAGTATGTGACAGAGTGCGCGCGGGGTGCTTTAGGTAGTTTCCGCAAGGCGGACGCACCGGCTGCGCGCTTAGCTTGCTCGACACCGCGCGCGGGTGCGCCGCCCGTAGCGGTGGCGCCTCGAGTCTGCGGCCAACCCTCAGGCGACGTAGCGCAGGCCGTCAGCCGATGCGCAGCTCTGGGCGAGGAGCATCACCTTGCCGCTCGCCCTGACGCAGTCAACGGGTGCCGGCGCTTGCCAGCCTACGCAGGTGCCGTCCGGGATGTCGAGCCCCGTATCGATGATGACGCGCCGTAGCCGGCAATTGGCGCCGATGCGTGCATTCGGCAGGATCACGGCCTCATCGACCAGGCTCCCCTCGGCGACGCACACGTTGCCCGCGAGCACGCTGTTGGTCACCGTCGCACCGCGCACCAGCACCCCTCCGGAGAGCAAGGAGTTGGCGACGAAGCCGTGGCGGCCGGAGTCATACAGGAGCTTCGCAGGCGGCAGCTGCTCGGGCTGGGTCAGGATCGGCCAGGCCGGATCATACAGCTGGATGGGCGGCTCGGGCGTGAGCAGGTCCATGTGCGCCTGCCAGTAGCCATCGAGCGTTCCCACGTCGCGCCAGTAGCCGGGCTGCCCGGCGGCGTTCACGAAGGGGTAGGCCGAGACCTGGTCCTCGCGCACAGCGTCCGGGAGGATGTCGCGGCCGAAGCCGTGCGCGGAGTCGCTCACCAGCGCATCGCGGTGTAGCCGCTCGGCGAGGTAGGCGGTGTCGAACACGTACACGCCCATGGAGGCGAGCAGGGTGTGCTGTCCGAGCGCCACCGGGTGGCCCGGCTGCGGCTTCTCGATGAAGCTGCAAACACGCGAGTCCGCATCGATCCCCAGCACGCCGAAGGCGGCGGCTTGCTCGACCGGCACCGGCACGCACGCGACCGTGACATCGGCGCCGCTGGCGGCGTGGCGTGCGATCAAGGCGCGGTAGTCCAGCTTGTAAATGTGATCACCGGCGAGCACGAGCGTGTAGCGCGTGCGGTGCTCGAGGATCAGGTCCAGGTTCTGATACACGGCATCCGCGGTGCCGGCATACCAGGCGCCGTGCAGCCGCTGCTGCGCCGGCCACACCTCGACGAACTCCCCGAGCGGGCGGGCGAGGAAGCTCCAGCCCTGGGCGATGTGGTTGATGAGGGACTGCGCCTTGTACTGCGTGAGCACCGCGATCCTGCGCACCCCGGAGTTGACGCAGTTGGAGAGCGTGAAGTCGATGTTACGAAAGCGCCCGGCAAATGGGATTGCCGGCTTGCAGTGCCAGCGTGTCAGATCGCCGAGTCGGGTACCATTGCCGCCGGCGAGAATCAACGCGAGCGTCGCGCGCGCCAGGTCCGTGTCAGATCGATTCTCTGCGGGCATGAGAAGACCCCTGAAGCAAGGCTCATTCCTGGGATCGGATCACCGCCGCGAGTCAGGGCGCGGCGGGGGCGGAGATTGAGTGTCGAAAGTATCCCATCCTCCCTCGTGTTGTGTCGAGATCCTTCCGGTGTTGCGGTGCGCGGTGTGAGACGTGCGCGCGGTCGCGGCCTTGAGGCGGCAGATTGCAGACCCCAAGCCCGCCGCGACCCGGTTGGCGTGCGTCGCAGCACAGTGGTCTATTCTATGGGCAGCAGGCGCTTGAGGTGGAGCGCAGGAGCGCGGATAAACCCTTTAGCTCGCGGGCTGGGCGGGCTCGTGTTGAAGGGCGGTCCTCGAGCGACGGTCTGGCCAGGTTCAAGACCCACCCGGGGAGATGCCGGGGAAGCCCGCGGTCCCGGTGCGATGCGCGCGCTGGGTTTTTTTCGCACAACAGGCGCGTAGCCGGTATCTCGCGCCGGAGAACACCATGAGCGAGAAGCGTGCTGGCGCTTTATCTTGCGGCCGTCCCCGGGGGCGGGCCAAGGGCGGTGCGCCCGAGAAGACCCCCGTATCCGTGCAGCGCCCCCGGCGCATACGCCGCGGTGGCACGCCATGAGCGCCCCGGGGAGGCCCTCCGGTGTCATCACCGTCACCACCGACTTCGGCCACCAGGGACCCTTCGCCGGGGTCATGAAAGGGCGGATCCTGGCGCGCTTTCCAGCCGCCCGCATCGTCGATCTCACGCACGAGATCGTGGTGCACTGGCCCGCCGAGGCCGGCTTCTGGCTGGCGCGCTCCTTCGAGTACTTTCCATCCGGCACCGTGCACCTGGCCGTCGTCGATCCGGGCGTGGGCACAGCGCGGGACATCCTGGCCGTGAGCGCCGGGGGACATGTCTTTCTGGCACCCGACAACGGGCTGCTGGCCCCGATTGTCATCCGCCATCCCGGGGCGCTCATCGTGCGCCTCGATGCCGCGCGTCTGGCGAGGTTCGGCGTGCAGCGGGTCAGCGCGACCTTCCATGGCCGGGACATCTTTGCGCCGCTCGCCGCGGAGCTCGCCGCCGGCCGCTGCGAGCCGACGGATCTTGGCCCCGAAGTCAGCACGCTCGTGCCGTCCTGGGTCGATGAGCCGGTAGTCAAGACCGACAGCGTCAGCGGCGTGGTGATGACGATCGATAACTTCGGCAACCTGATCAGCAACATCGAGGCGCCGCTCCTCGAGCGCTTCCGGCTGCCCGTGGTGCTCGCCGGCAATCACGCCTTCGCCCTGCTGCGCACCTACGGCGACGTGCGCCCCGGCGACTACCTGGCGCTCATCAATTCCTTCGGCGTGGTGGAGGTCGCCCGGGCGCAGCAGAGTGCGGCCGAAGGCCTGGGTCTGTCGCGCGGCTCACCGATCGTGGTGCGCGACCGGGCCGGCCAGCCCTAGCACGACCTCGAGCATCCGTGGCTCCCATTTGAGGGGCTCCCCGGTGCCGGGGAGCCCTTGAACCTTGCTGATATGGTCCCCAAGGAACGGCAATGTTCGCCCCGAAACCCGGGGCGGTTGATCCGCGCCTGGAATCCGCTATAGTTCGCAGCCTTGTCCCTTGGCGTTTAACTCACATTAGTCCTTGAATTACTTCAGGATTTGCACCGCTAGATGTCGGAACGAGACAACGAGAGCTTCGATCTCGACGATGAATTCCTGAGCGGCGCCACGGAGGATGGCACCGACTATGACCGCTTGCTGGATCGGGTGGATCGACGTGCCCGTAACCAAGGCAAGCGTGGCAAGGCCGCCTGGAGCCGGCTGGAGGAAGTCCTGGCTGACAAAAAGCTCGAGAAGGACCTGCGGGATTTCGACGAAGAGCTCTGACCCTACGATAGCAAGAAGCCCCGGGTCCGCCATGGTCCAGCGTGACCAGGCGTCCGGGTGCCCGAGAACCCCATAAGTCGCAAGCGGGCCGGCGGTGCGAGCGGATCGTTCGCCCGTCGCCTTCGCAGCGCGCCCGGCGCGCGGCGCCTTCTTTCCAAGGCTAGCTTAACTTCCCATGGCCTCCTCCTGGATCGTCCTCAAATTCGGCGGCACGAGCGTCTCCTCGCACGCCAACTGGCGCAACATCGCTCAGGTCACGCGCGAGCGCCTTCTTCGGGGGGCGCGGGTGCTCCTCGTCCACTCGGCGATCACGGGGATCACCGATCGGCTCGAGAGACTCCTGGCGGCCGCGCTCACGGGTGCGCAGGGGCCGGAGCTTGCCGGGATCGAGGAGCGTCACCGGCAGCTGGCCCGCGAGCTGTCGATCGAGCTGCCTGCCGGCACGGAGCGGCAGCTGGAAGAGCTCAAGCAGATCGCAGCGGGCGTGGCCCTCATCGGGGAAGCGAGCGACCGCACGCGCGCCAGGGTCATGGCGAGCGGCGAGCTGATGGCCACGGAGCTTGGCTTCAGCTACCTCAAGAGCCAGGGGCTCGCCGTGGACTGGGTCGATGCGCGCTCGATGCTGCGGACCGAGGAGCGCCGCAGCGTCTCGGCCAAGGCGAGCATCCTCTCGGCCACCTGCAACTTCGCACCGGATGAAGCGCTGCAGCAGCGCCTCGAGGGGCTAGCGCCCGTGCTCATCACCCAGGGCTTCATCGCAAGCGATGAAGAGGGCAACACCGTGCTGCTGGGGAGAGGCGGCTCCGATACCTCCGCCGCATACCTCGCCGCGAAGCTGCGCGCCGAGCGTCTGGAGATCTGGACGGACGTGCCGGGGATGTTCAGCGCCAACCCGCGCTCCACCCCGACTGCGCGCCTGCTGCGCGCGCTGCACTACGATGAGGCCCAGGAGATCGCCACCAGCGGGGCCAAGGTGCTGCACCCACGCTGCATCCTGCCTGCGCGCCAGTACGGCATACCGCTGCACGTCTACGCCACCCACGTCCCGGAGCTCGAAGGCACCGTGCTCAGCGCCGCCGCCGAGGGCGCCGCCCAGGTGAAGGCCGTGTGTGCGAGGAAGGGCATCACCCTCATCTCCCTCGACAGCCCGGGGATGTGGCACCAGGTCGGCTTCCTCGCCGACGCGTTCCAGGTCTTCAAGGAGCACGGCATGTCCGTGGACCTCGTCTCGACGTCGGAGACCAACGTGACTGTCTCGCTGGACCCGGCCGCCAACGCGCTTGACAGCACGCAGCTGGCGAACCTGGTGTCGGATCTTGGCCGGCTGTGCCGCGTGCAGGTGATCGGGCCGTGCGCCTCGGTCAGCCTGGTCGGGCGCAACATCCGCGCGATTCTGCATCGCCTGGGCGGTGCGTTCGAGCTGTTCGAGGAGCAAAAGATCTATCTCGTCAGCCAGGCGGCGAATGACCTGAATTTCACCTTCGTCGTGGACGAGGCGCAGGGTGATCGTCTGGTCGAGCAGCTGCACGAGCTGCTGATCCGGCCCGTGGCGGGTGACAAGGTGCTGGGCCCGACCTGGGAGCAGCTGCTGGCCAAGCCCGCCGCCAGCACCGCCGGGCGCGCGGCTCCGTGGTGGCGGGGCAAGCGCGCGGAGCTCCTCGCCTGCCTGGGTACGCGCGATGCGGCATTCGTCTACGACCTTGACACGGTGCGCGCCGCCGCGCGCTCGCTGCGAGCGCTGGACAGCCTTGCTCGGGTGCATTACTCGATGAAAGCGAATCCCCACCCGCAGATCCTTGCGGCCGTGGTGGGCGAGGGCATCGAGCTCGAGTGTGTCTCGCGCGGTGAAGTTGCAAGAGTGTTGCAGCTCTTCCCGGAGCGCGAGCGCGCCCGTATTCTTTACACGCCCAACTTTGCCGCACGCGATGAGTATCTCTGGGCTCTCGAGCAGGGCGTTCGGGTGACCGTGGACAACCCCTACTGTCTCAGCGCCTGGCCCGAGATCTTCGCGCGCCACGAGATCTTCGTCCGGGTCGACACCGGGGTGGGCCGCGGTCACCATCAGCATGTGCGCACGGCAGGCTCGCAGTCGAAGTTCGGGGTGCCGGTGAGCGAGCTCGGCTTGCTGGCGCGGCAGGCCGCCCTGGCAGGTGCCCGGATAGTGGGGCTGCAGGCGCATGTTGGCAGCGGAATCTTCGATGTGACGACCTGGGAGCGCACGGCGCGCCTGCTTGCAGAGGCTGCCCGGCATCTGGATGCGGTGCGGGTGCTCGATATCGGTGGCGGCCTCGGGGTCCCGGAGCGCTCGGGGCAGTCGCCCGTGGACCTCACGCAGCTGAACACGTTGCTCACCGGCGTGCGCGCCGAGTATCCCCATCTTGATCTGTGGATGGAGCCCGGCCGCTACCTGGTCGCCGCAGCCGGTGTGCTCCTCGCGCGAGTGACGCAGCTCAAGTCGAAAGGCGAGATTCGCTACGTGGGCGTGGCGACCGGAATGAACTCCTTGATCCGTCCGGCGCTCTATGGTGCGTACCATGAGATCAGCAATCTGACCCGACTCGATGAACCCGCCACACAGCTCATGAACGTGGTGGGTCCGATCTGCGAGAGCGCCGATGTGCTGGGGCATGATCGGCTGTTGCCGGTGACGCGGGAGGGAGATGTGCTCCTCATCACCAATGCCGGAGCCTACGGGCAGAGCATGAGCTCACACTATAATCTGCGCGACCCGGCGGTGGAGCTGCTCGTCGGATAGATCTCCTTCAAATGGACGCGGGCGCGCGCAGCCCACGCCCCGCAACACCCAAGAAGCGCCCATGGCCCGATCCTTCTACTCCCGCTACCACCGGCTCATCTGGGGGACGGCTGCCGTGCTCGGTATCGGCTTGCTGGTGCT
>Ga0123356_10004191_pt1 | contig 14949 bp, 10 predicted proteins | sample TergutEmb28metaG_2_FD_92546 | JGI IMG/M metagenome (GOLD analysis project Ga0123356, IMG submission 92546) | Embiratermes neotenicus P3 segment gut microbial communities from Petit-Saut dam, French Guiana - Emb289 P3 | ecosystem: Host-associated > Arthropoda: Insects > Digestive system > Gut ... | reverse complement strand
TAATACTAATACTAATACTAATACTAATACTAAATATTACTGATATACTCATTAATATTTTTAATTACTTCGTCAAATTCGCTATGAAGCAGAAACCCGGCGATTTTACTGAATAATTCTCCGGTTTCAGGCGGCCAATTCATTTCTTTTAATTCCGCGAGTAAATCCTTTGCCGCTTTTTTGTTGTAAACACTGCACGCCGCTTTTATCTCCAGAAGTTTTTCTTTAAGGAATGTGTTGTTGCCTTCTGCATTTATTTTTTCTTCTTTATATTTTATTTTTGCTTCAAATCTGAAAATTACGTCATATAATTTTTCCAAAAACCTGGGAAGTTCAGAAATAATTAATTTAATATCTCTGATACGTCCGGCCTGTTCCAGTTTAGATGCTTCAACAGACAAATCATCTTCTCCGACATTCGCAAGAGCGCTCTTCATGGCGTGAACATTAATAATAAACATGGAAATATCATCTGATCTTTTACACTTGTTAATATATATCGCTTCAAGTATCGCCGCGGCTTTTTTTACATCGCGGATAAAAAACTCCGCTAATTGCGAATCTATGGAAGTTTGATGATGTTTGTCATTGAATTGTTCTTTTTGCTGACGCGCCGCTTCAACAACATCTGCCGGATATTTGTCGCGTATCAATTTATTTAGCATTAAGTTTAAATGCCGGATATCAATCGGTTTGGAAATAAATTCATCAAAACCATTACTAAGGAACATTTCCGCCTGCCCTGAAAGAGCATTAGCTGTTAATGCGACAATAGGATTCGAATAACCAAGGTTACGGATAATTTTTGCTGCTTCAATGCCATCCATTTTTGGCATCATATGATCCATAAAGATAATATCATAAACAGCGCCTTTCCTGATTTTATCAATAGCGTCAAATCCGCTCATAGCTGTATCTATCGATAAACCATACGGCGCCATTAATCCGCCGGCGACATATAAATTGGTTTCTACGTCATCTACAACCAGAACTCGGCCATAAGGCATGTATTCCCGGTTTATCTGTACTGTTTTTATTTTTAAAGCGCTTGCCAGATTCAACTGCATTAAATTTTCTGCCATTTCTTTGCCAATTGGATCGGTGTCAAAACATTTCTGCGGCAAATAAACCGTAAATGTTGATCCCATGCCGGGTATACTGTCAATTTCAATTTTCCCGTTCATCATATGCAGAAGATTGCGCGTTATATTCATGCCAAGACCCGTACCCTCTGTCTTGCGGTTAGCATCTATGTTAAAACGGGAATATTCTGTACCTAATTTTAACACCTCTTCAGATGTCATTCCCTGTCCGGTATCGTTGACACTGAAAACAAGCGTTACATCAGTATCATTATTATTATTTTCAGATTGAGAGTATATAGAAAGGGTTATCATTCCTTCGTGAGTATATTTAAATGCGTTGGAAAGCAGGTTATTTAATATTTGTTTAACACGCAGTTCATCACCAATAAGCATAACAGGAATATTTTCATCGACATTCAGTTTAAACTCTATAGGTTTACTTTCATAACGCATAATATTTAACTGGACAGTGTCATGAATGAGGCTTGCTATATCGTATCTAATTGGAATTAACTCCAGTTTACCGGCTTCTATTTTTGACAGATCAAGTATGTCATTAATAATACCCAGAAGCAGATCAGCAGAACTGTAAATTCTTTCAAGTGCATCTTTTGTATTCTGGGGAAGCGCCTCATCCTGAAGCTGAATTTCTGTAATACCCAAAATAGCGTTCATTGGAGTGCGGATTTCGTGGCTCATCTTTGCAAGAAAATCACTTTTAGCCTTACTGCTTTCTTCGGCAATTTCCGCTTTACGCATTTCGGCAATCATCTTTTTTTGTTCGCGTAAATCCCTGATGTACTCAATAACGGTAAATTCACCCCTGTGCATAACCCGCACGCAGGTAATTTCCGCGGGGATTAATTCACCATTCAATTTTTGATGCATCCATTCAAAGCGGCTGTAACCTTCTTCCAGGGCTTTGCCGACAAGAGCTACACCTTTTTCAGATGAAGAAATTCCGTCAGGCTGATATTTGGGTGACAACTGAACAAAATTAGCGATAAACTCCTGTTTGTCTATCATTTCAAACATCTTTACCGCTTCTTCATTACAATCAATAAGTTCCAGATTTTTATCCCAAAATATAGCGCAAAGAGGAGCAGCATCGATCATTATCTGGGTCCGCTCATCAGCTTCGCGCATTTTCAATATTTGACTGTTACGATTTACAGCAAAACTCATCATCAATCCCGCGGAGGTTAAAATACCTACTTCTTCCGGAGAAAAAGTGCGTTCGCTGCGGCAATCATCAAGGCTAAAAAGACCCCAAAAATCACCATGTAAAAAAATCGGAATAATAATAATGGATTTCATTCCGTAGTATTTCAAAAACTCCCTGTCTTCTTCCGGTAATTCAGATAACGGCGCGTTAATACTTCTTCCCGTCATAAACGATTTTTCCCATTCTTTTTTAATGTTAGAGGGAAAACGCAATCCGTATGGAAATTGCCTGCAGGTTTTACCAAAATCGCTTAACCATTCATACCGGAGAACAAAATGCTTTTCATCTTCTATTGTTTCATTACACCAAATTTGAACGCGATCAACATCCAGACAGCGTCCTAATAATTCAAAACTTTTTAATAATGTGGTTTCAAAGGAAACATTATCACTGCTCGACATTAATATTGTCGCGGCTGTATTAACCGAATCCAGTAAACGAGTCTGTTTTTCCAATGGATTTGATTTTGTCTTAAAGAACATTACAACTCCGACCTTACCGCTTTAAAAAGATCCCGGGATTCATAAAAAACATCCGCGATTAAAGGGTCATAATGAGAACCCGCGTTTTGCATAATAATCTGTACAGCTTCATCATCTGTCAGCGCTTCTTTATAAGGGCGTTCGGAAACAAGCGCGTCATATACATCTACAATTGCCATTATCCTGCCCTGTAACGGGATTTCTTCTCCTTTTAATCCATGCGGATATCCATTCCCGTCCCAGCGTTCATGGTGGTATCCGGCAAATAACCTGGCGTTACGTAAAAATTCACCTTCGCCGGTTCTGGCGATTATTTCATCGATTATCCGTTCACCTTCCATTGCGTGAGTTTTCATTATTATATATTCTTCATCAGTCAGTTTACCGGGTTTGTTAACGATTATATCAGTTATAGAAATTTTACCCAGATCATGCATTCGTGCGGAAGAAATAATTCTTTCGATATCCCACTCATCTATTTCATTGATATATATTTTGCGTTTTTTCATTTCGTTAATCAGGATTTTAATATATGCCGATGTACGCTCAATATGACCGCCTGTACTTTTGTCGCGGTTTTCTACAATATTCGCGAGAACAGAAATAATGCTGTTTTGCAGCTTATTAAGCTGAGCGGTACGCTCCCGGATAATATCGTCAATATCAAGGTGGGTTTTTATCCGGTTAAGAAGAACTGGTACAGAAAAGGGCTTTGTAACAAAATCCACCGCACCCATTTCAAAACCATGCACTTCTATAGCCGGGTCAGTACGGCCTGTTTAAAAAACGACAGGAATACTCGACCATAAAATACTGGATTTTAGCAATCCAAGCGCTTCAAACCCGTCCATAACAGGCATTTCTATGTCCAGTAATATTAGATCCGGGATAACTTTATCCAAAAGCATAAACATTTTTTCCGCAGACGGCATTGTCATTACACGGTAATGATTTTCCAATGCCGCTTCTGCCATTGAAAGGTTTGTGTCACTGTCATCTACGATAAAGATTGTCTTCATAGAATTTATATTCTCCACCTGATTAATGGGTTTATGTTTCATTAAATCGTATATATAAGAGAATTATACAATAGAATTCAGTTTTTGAATATATGAGAATGAGTAATGTCTGGCATCCTGGAAGAAAATTATCGTACAATTCAACAATTGTCACGTTTAGGAGACTTTAAACCGGGAAACCTCTTTCATAAGGGCTTCGATACGTTCACGGTTTTGGCTGGAAATGTCATTTACATGATTAACAGCTACATTTATTTGATCCGCTCCTGAAGCCATTTCGTTCATGCCCATGGTAATTTCCTGGGTAAGTTTTTCAAGACGGGTGCTTTCATTTATTACTTCTTTTGCTCCGCCAAGCATTTCATTAGAACCGGTTTTTACCTGACGTGTAATTTCATTTACCTGGCTGACGCCTTCAAGTATCTGCTTACTGCCGGTTTCCTGTTCTTCCATAGCATTCCGGATACTTCCTTCCTGCTCCGCAACAACCCTGACACTTGAATCAATCGCACTGAATTTATTAATCACATTTTCAGTTTTATGCGTAATACTGTCGATAGAATCTTTAATTTTCTTTAACACAGTTCCAATAGTCTTTGACTGCTCACCTGAACTTTCTGCCAGCTTGCGGATTTCATCCGCTACTACAGCAAATCCTTTCCCTGCTTCTCCCGCATGAGCCGCTTCAATCGCCGCGTTCATTGATAACAGATTGGTTTGACTCGCAATATTGTCCATTACCAGGTTAATCTCCTGCAGTCCTTCTGATTCACGGGCAATCTCCTGAATGTCAGAGGCTACAGTCTGTAATCCATATCGTCCTACTTCAGAAGCTTCGCTAAGATTCTTTACATTATTGGTATTTTTAATAAGCGTATCAGTAACTGAGTGAACATTAGCAACCATTTGTTCAATAGCCGATGATGCCTGAGCTATATGCGCGCTTTGATCTTCAACGTGTTCATTGAGTTTATGAATATTTTGGGTAACCTGCTCCATAGTCGCGTTTGTCTGTGTAACGCTTGCGCTTTGATTTATTATACGTCCCTTAATACTTTGAATATTGGATGTTATTTCATTTACAGCAGCAGCGGTTTCTGTCATATTACTGGAAAGAGCCTGACCAATATCCGATAACTTAACCGCTTCAGCTTTAATATTAATAACAAGGTTTTTTATTTTATCCAATGTATTATTAAAGTAGCGGGAAAGAGCGCCTACTTCATCCCTGGAATTGTTTTCAATTCTTCTGGTTAAATCCCCTTCACCTTCGGATATATCCTTAAGCGTATTTGTTACACTGACAATCGGTTTAACAACACTATTAGCTACAATGAATGTAATAACCGAAATAACAAGAAGGATTATCGCCGCGAAAATAACAGCGAACCATATCATTTCCTGAACCGGTTTATTAATCTCATCCATTGGAATACCTAAAAGCAGACTCCAGGGAGTATCCATATCATCAACAAATATCGGTTCATAAATCAAATGTAATTCAGTTTCCATAACCGGTGAATAACGCGTAACAACAACAGATTTTCCGTTATCCCCGCCGTTTTTAATCGATTGAACAATACGATTATGCGTTTCTCCCAAAAGAACCTTTTCTATTTCATTGGTTTTAATATTATCTTTAATACAATCTTTATCATAATGCGCAATAATTACACCGTCATTCGTATAGACCGCGGCAACTCCTTTTCCGTCGTATACCTCCTTGACAATCTCATCGACAATTACCTGCATGCTGCTGATATAATTAATTCCAACAAGACCTACAGGTTTGCCGCTGGGATTAATTACCGGATACATTACAGAAACAATTGGAACATTTCCATGACCAAAAATATCTCTCCAGACAGGAGAAGCAATATCAGGCTTCTCGGTCATATTCGCCAAATATTCCTGCCAGCCTTCATAACCATCGATTAAATGTTCTACATTACCTGTTCTTCTGCGGGTATAAAAAGTCTGATACTGACCTAATTCAGAATCCCGTCTGTCAATAGTATTTGGAAGCCAGGCAGTCCATATACCTATAATCATTTCATTCTGCTGGATTGTACTGCGCAGAAAATCATTAAAATTATTCCGCCGTGTGTTTTCCGCTGTATTTTCATAATCGTTAAATATTTGCGCAAGTGATTTTGCGTATCCTGTAAATATTTCAATCCGCCGTTGAATTTCTATTGAATTGGCCCTTGCCATTTCTTCGGCATATTCAAATGTAGTACTTCTCAGTAATCTACTGGAGCGCATAAGAGTAATAACCGATAAAATAGCCATTACAGCCAAAATCATTATAAAAATAATCGATGTTAATTTAATTCTAAGACTCATAGGAAACCTCCATAATAAAAAATTACTGATAATCCAGTGTCAAATAATTTGCAAATGATGCTGTGATAAAATCAAATATAGAAAAATTAAGGCAGAAAGAGCAAGGAAAAAAAGCAGTTATAAACATCTAATGATTTTTTCTTAATAAATAAGAGTAAAATACTGAAAAAATTACATGAGAAGGATTTTGAGGAGATAAATAATTAACAATTTATGGGAACAAAAAAAAGCCCGGAAACGCCGCATAGACATTCCCGGACTTTTCATCGCTTTACAAATAGTGCCGGTTTATGACACATAATCAAAGCAACTTTTCTCGTCAGTTATTTGCAATACTGTCCCTTAATGGGACCCTGTAAAGAAAAAATTATTACTTTTTCTTCCAAATGCTGTTATCTTGTTCTTTAAGTGTTTCTTTATCAATAATTTCGAATGTTCTTTTCCAGGCGCTGCCATCTTCATATTTCGCATCAATAGATATTACTTTATCTTTTACAGAGAATGTACCAGAGAGAGCATATCCTCCGTTCTTCCCTTCAACATTTTTCCCCTTAAAAGTAAGGAAATAACTATCTTCATCAAAAACATATGTACCGGACACGGACGGACCGCAGGATACAAATACCATTGAAACCATGATTAAAGCAGCAATCGCAATAATCCCAAAAAGCTTTTTGTTCTTCATAAAAAACTCCCATGTGTGACTTATTGTCTATTTTAGACAGGTAATCACTGAATAAATTATATATCAACCTAACAGGCCGATTTTTTAATCATATGATAAAAAGTAAAAACAGTCAAGCTATTAATACAAAATATCAAAAACCTACACTCTATAATCCAATGGCAGTTTACAACGTTCTGCCGCAGGTAGAATGTAGTGGCGCAGCCGCTGAAAAGCAGCCAAAAACCCGCAAATGCACACGCTCACAGGTTTTAAAGTCACTACACACTATATCCAATGGCGGTTTACGACGTTCAGCCGAAAGGCTGAATGTAGGGGCGACGCCGCTGAAAAGCGGCCAAAGCCCCGTAAACCGCAGCTAGAATGGTCTTTCCGAAAGATACTTATACTCTTTCCAAACCCTTTCAGCCTGCGCTTTCGCAATTGCGAGAAGTCTGTCGGCCTCTGCCTGGTTGGCAGCTTTAAGACTCTTGAAGCGGTTTTCTTTGTACATAAAATCTTCAAGACTTGTTGTCGGGTCTTTGGAGTCAAGCTGGAACGGATTCTTGCCCTGGTCTTTGAGCCTTGGGTCGTAGCGGTACAATGGCCACAAGCCGCTTGTTACTACTGCTTTACCCTGTTCTAATCCCTTACTCATGTCGATGCCGTGGGCAATACAATGCGAGTACGCAATGATAAGCGATGGACCGTCATAAGATTCCGCTTCGCGGATAGCTTTGATGGTCTGCGCCATATTCGCACCCAATGAAATCTTAGCGACATAAACATAACCGTAACTCATTGCAATCGCGCCAAGGTCTTTCTTTACGATAGGTTTCCCGCCGTAAGCGAATTTGGCAATCGCGCCTACAGGGGTTGCTTTGGACATTTGTCCGCCGGTGTTGGAGTAAACTTCTGTGTCCATACAAAGCAGGTTAACATTTTTGCCGGAAGCGATAACATGATCCAATCCGCCAAAACCAATGTCATAAGCCCAGCCGTCGCCGCCGAAGCCCCAAACTGATCTCTTAATAAAGTGGTCGGCAAGTGAAAGCAATAATTTCGCTGTCGGCTTACTGTCTTTAGCGAGAGCAGCTTTAAGTTCATCAACATTTTTGCGTTGTTCTTCGATAGCAGCATCGTCTGCCTGATTATTGTTTAAAAGTTTGTCGATGATGTTAGCTGCAATTCCTTCGCCTTTGGCTTTAACTGCCATTTCACGGGCATGCTCAGCAAGTTTGTCACTTGTAAGCCTGAAACCCAGAGAGAATTCCGCGGTATCTTCGAACAAGCTGTTGCACCATACAGGACCGCGTCCGTCTGAACGCTGACAATACGGTGTTGTCGGCAGGTTTCCGCCGTAGATTGATGAACAACCGGTGGCGTTACCAATAAGCGCTCTGTCACCAAAGAGCTGTGATATAAGTTTAATATAAGGTGTTTCTCCGCAGCCGCCGCAAGCGCCTGAGAATTCAAATAACGGACGTTTATAAGCAAGCGCTTTAGGATTGCCAAGTTCGCCTTCTGCCGGTGTTTCCGGTAAGCTTAAGAAATAATCCCAAGCTGCAACTTGTTCAGCGCGGAATTCAGGAGCATCTGAGTATGGAACATATTTCAGAGCCTGCTTGCTGCCGTCTTCTTTACACATCGGACAAGCTGTAATACATAATCCGCATTCATAACAGTCTTCATAAGCAATAGCCATTGTTGCTTTCATTCCGTCTATAGCTTTTGGTTTAACATCGACATTAAGGAAACCCTTAGGCGCTTTGGAAGCCTGATCATTGGAAAGATTCTTCATGCGGATACACGCATGGGGGCATACCACAGAACAAATACCGCATTGAGTACAATCATTGGGATTCCATAAAGGCACGCGCTCTGCAACTGAACGTTTCTCGTACTGGGATGTCGCTGTCGGGAAAGTTCCGTCCGCGGGAATCTTGCTTACAGGCAAGTCCGAACCAAACTGGAACGAAACTGCTCCAAGTGTTTCCATAATCCAGTCTGAATCACCGCGAGAATCGTTCTTTGCTGTGGCGAAAGGCACTTTCATATGTTTATTGCCATCGGCACTTGTGTACTTGACTTCTTCTACTGCTTCCAGGGCAGCTTCTACAGTTTTATAGTTCTTCTGTACGACATCAGTACCTTTTTTGCCATAGGATGATTCAATATGTTCTTTCATGCGCTTAACAGCTTCATCCCGCTGCAGTATGCCGGAGATTTTAAAGTAGGCAGCCTGCATAACTGTATTGATGAGGTTACCCATTCCGGTGTTACGCGCTATTTCAGCGCCGTCTATAACATAGAATTTCAGTTTTTTGTCGATGATCTTCTGTTGTACTTCGACGGGAAGTTCTTTCCATACATCAGCCGCTTTGTAGGGGCTGTTAAGAAGGAATGTTCCGCCTGCTTTAACTCTGGGGAGCATATTATACATTTCCATGTAGGAAAATTTATGTACGGCAAGGAAGTCAGCTGAATTGATAAAGTATGGACGGCGAATCTTATTTTTGCCGAAGCGAAGGTGAGAAACTGTAAAACCACCTGATTTTTTTGAGTCATAGGAAAAGTATGCCTGTACATTAAGTTCAGGTTTAGCTTCGCTGATAATCTTAATTGAGTTCTTGTTCGCACCGACAGTACCGTCCGCGCCAAGACCGTAGAACAATGCTTCGTACATACCTTCTTCGTCAAGAACAAAATCAGGATCATAATCAAGGCTCTTGTTTAAAACATCGTCTTTAATACCAACAACAAAGTTAGCTATTTTTTTACCGGAAAGGTTATCGAATACCGCTCTTACCATTGTCGGGGTAAATTCTTTTGAACCAAGTCCGTAACGTCCGCCAAGAACAATTGGGTTCGCGGAGAAATCACCTGATGCCTGCATTTCCGCTATAGCTGTACGAACATCCTGATACAAGGGTTCACCGTTAGCTCCAGGATCTTTTGTGCGGTCAAGAACCGCGATTGCTTTAACCGAAGAAGGTATAGCCTTTACAAAAGCCTTTGCGCTGAATGGACGGAACAAGCGTACTTTTACAACACCTGTTTTTTCGCCTTTACCGTTCAGATAATCAATTGTTTCTTCGACAGTATCAGCGCCGGAACCCATAATTATAATGACTTTTTCCGCGTCTTTAGCTCCGTAGTAATCAAAAAGATTGTATGCTCTGCCAGTTAGTTTGGCGTATTTATCCATTTCTGCCTGAACAATGGCAGGTGTTGCTTCGTAGTATTTGTTTACGCCTTCTCTTCCCTGGAAATAGGTATCAGGGTTTTGAGAAGTACCGCGAATACTTGGTTTTTCCGGGGTTAAACCGCGCGCTCTATGCGAGGCGATAAGGTCATCATCTACCATCTGGCGCATTAAATCATAAGAAGCTTCTTCGACTTTCTGCATTTCATGACTTGTGCGGAAACCATCAAAAAAGTGAAGGAATGGAATGCGTGAGCGTAATGTGGAAGAATGGGCGATAAGCGCTAAATCCATAACTTCCTGAACATTGTTCGAGGAAAGCATTGCCCAGCCGGTCTGCCGGCATGCCATAACGTCCTGGTGGTCGCCGAAAATACAAAGGCTTGATGTTGCTAAAGCGCGCGCAGATATATGAAATACTGTTGGTGTAAGTTCACCTGCAACCTTATACATGGTAGGAATCATGAGCAGTAAACCCTGAGAAGCTGTAAAAGTAGTAGACATGGCGCCTGTCATAAGCGCTCCGTGTACCGCTGCCGCTGCGCCTGCTTCGGACTGCAATTCTATAACATCGGGAACTGCGCCCCAAATGTTTTTTCGCCCCTGCGCGGAAAACTCATCAGAGAGTTCCCCCATTTGGCTGGACGGGGTAATCGGATAAATCGCGATTACTTCGCTAAGCGCGTGCGCTATATGCGCTGCCGCAGTGTTACCTTCAATTGTGACATAATTCTTGTTTGACATTTTATTCCTCTGCTTTTTGGTGGATTATTATTATAGAAGGATTTTAGCATAGATATGGGGGTTGTTCAATAGGATATATTTAGTTTTAAGGTAAAAGGCACTTCACTTAAACATTGAAAATTGACAAAAAGATAATAAATGCAATATTTAAAGAAAAAAGGGTGGATATTTTAAATATTAAAGATTAATCAGTATTACCTTGGAGTATCTTTTCTATCCTTTTTTTCAATTCTTCACCGTTGTATGGTTTAGTAATTAAATCAGCCGCACCTATCCTGGACGCGTACATTTTTTCTCTTACTCCATCCAATGAGGTTAAAAAGGCAATTGAAACATTCCGTAACAAACTTATACCTTTAATTTTATTATATGTTTCCCAGCCATCCATATCCGGCATTAAAATGTCCAATAAAATAAGATTCGGGACATAACCTTTAGACAAAAGGGTTACCGCGTCTTTTCCGGATTTAGCGGTATTTATTTCGTAATTTTCCTTTAATATGTTTTCGGCAATTACAAGATGTACTTCATTGTCATCAACTATAAGGATCTTTTTCATTACATTATTTTCCATATGAACCACCCTTTTCTATAGTTAATTATCGGTAAGAAAACTGTTCCGCACAATAACCAATGTATAAATAATATAAGTCTTTTCCAGGGGAAAAGCAAATTAAATATCATTTCAGAATAATCAGGCTTTATATTGATATTTGTACTAGTCACTAACCGTCATATAAGTTATTATTTTAGAATGAAATATAAACATTTGTTAATTTTAGCGGTTTTAACCGCGGTGGCTTTTTTGGGCTGTAAAGGCAGCGAATCCGGTTCCATAGAAGGAAAAGAAGTTTTAGATAAAGACACTTCATACGCTATTGGTTTAATGATTGGATATAGTAACCTTGAGGGTATGGAGGAAGCCGGCTTTATCATTAATACTGACGAGTTCCTTAAAGGAATGACAGATTACGCTAAAGGGAAAAAAACACGTTTTACCATCGATGAAGCTGAAGAGGTAATAGAAGCTGCTTTTAATGCAATAAGAGACAGAAGAAATGCCGCAACAAGACAGGAAGAAATTGATTTTCTGGCAGAAATCGCCAGAGAACCCGGAGTCATAAAAACCGCGAGCGGATTACAATACAAAATAATAACAGAAAAAGACGGACCAAAACCTACGGTGGAAGATACTGTTTTAGTTCATTTTACTGGACAATTGGCAGATGGCCAGTTTATTGACAATACATATAATAGTCAGCCAGTACCAATGGAATTTTACCAGATGGTTCCAGGGTGGGATGAAGGTTTATTATTAATGAGTGTTGGCAGCAAGTACAGATTCTACGTCCCTTCACATCTCGCGCTGGGTGAAGAAGGTTTTGTAAACTGGATGACAGGTGAAGTTGTAATACCTCCGTATGCGACATTAATTTATGAAGTAGATCTTCTTGAAATAAATCCAAACATTGGAGGACAATAATGAAAAAAACAGCTGTTTTTCTATGTATATTCCTGGCTGCGACGGCGTTATATGCAAGAGCGATTCAGGAAGATTACAGAGCGTCTGAAGAAAAAGCCCGCGTAAGTTATGCATTTGGCATGATAATTGGTTCAAATCTCAGCACAGCTCCCATTGAGTTCGATTATGATGCCTTTGCCGAAGGAATGAGAGCTTCCATGGAAGATTCTATACAACCTTTATTCAGTGAACATGAAGCGATGGAAATTGTAGAAACCGCTTTGCACAGAGCCATGGAAAAAGCGGCGGAAAGCAACTACATGCTTGAAATGGAATTTTTAGTGACAAACAGTCAACGTCCCGAAGTACATGTGACTGCCAGTGGTCTTCAATATGAAATCATAAATGAAACAGAAGGAGAAAAACCAAACGTTAAGTCAATTGTCAGGGTAATTTATGAAGGAACATTTACTGACGGAAGGCCTTTTGACAGTTCCTCTGACGAAAACGGCGCGTATATCCCATTGGAATTGGTTATCGCCGGCTGGACTGAGGGATTAACATTAATGAGTGTAGGCAGCATATATCGTTTTTATATTCCTTCGAACCTGGCGTATGGCAAAGACGGCATACAGGGAATAATTCCGCCATATTCAACATTAATATTTTTGGTTGAGCTGCTGGAAATAATTAATGAACCACAGGAATTTTAATTCTAAATACTGATCCTTCACCGGCATAACTTTCCATTTCGGCATTTCCCTTATGTAATAAGGCGATATGCCGGACAATGGAAAGTCCAAGACCGGTTCCTTCACTGCTTCTGGCGCGGTCAACCCGGTAAAACCTTTCGAATAATCTATCTTTATGTTCAGCTGAAATCCCTATCCCTTTATCACGAACTTCAAATATAAGTATATCGTTTTCCAGAAAAGCGTTAACCCAAAGTTTGGATTTTAGCGGTGAATATTTTATGCCATTATCAATCAGGTTTATCAAAGCCTGAATAATTAATGAGCCGTAAAGTCTAAAGCTTAATTCTTCCTTACAGTTAACAAAAACTTCTATTTGTTTTTTCTTAACCTGTAATTCCAACGAAGAGACTGCCTCGTTAATAATGGGTGCGATTTTTAATTCTTCCATATCGCGGGTTGCATTACCGGTGTTTTCCAAATCGGCAAGTATTAAAAGATCATTTGTAAGATTTTCCATTGTACATGCGTTCTTGTTAATAATATCAATAAAATGAATAATTTGTTCTTTATTTTCATTATCAATATCAGATACAGTATCAAGCAATGTTTCCGCGAACCCTTTTATAAGATGAATGGGAGTACGCAGTTCATGTGATACATTAGCTACAAAGTCTTTGCGAATTCTTTCCAGTTTTACAAGCCGTGTAGTTTCCTGAAGAACAAGAACTAAACCTTTATTATTGCCATCATTATTTTCATTGTAAGATTCGGTATTTAACCCGGTATTTATATTATCAAGCGCTGGAAGAGGAGAAACATATACAAGAAACTGCTGTTCATTACCTGTATGAAAAGTTAATTCGGTTTCCAGAGGCACACCGTCAGAAATTGCTTTTTTGGCGATTTCCGCGAGTTCTGTAGAACGGGTCGCTTCCAATAAAGACATAGTTTTAATATCGCGGTTTCCAAGATTAAAAAGTTCTCTGGCTTTTGGATTTACCAAATGCAGTTTAAGCAAACCATCCATAGCAAAGACCGCTTCCGACATTCCATTAAGAATTGCTTCCAGACGGTTTCCTTCGGATTTTGCCTGTTGAAAACGCTGGTTTGCGTCCAATGTAATCGCCCGCAAAACCCTTTCCAGCTTTTTAAAATCCATCGATTTAAAATCCACTGTTTCAGAATCCGGCAATAACGAAACACCCAACTGCGCGATTTTTACCAATCTCCCAAAAGAAATAGAAAGATATAACGAGAACTTAAATACCGCAAACAAAACAACAATTAAATAAACAGATAAAAAAATAATTAATAACCTGGACGAACCAAAAAGAAAAACAATCATTACAAGCAATAAAGAAAAGGTAACCGCCACCAAACTTAAAACAAGAAAACTTCTCTTATGCAAATTAAAACCCTTCCCCATCTCTGACTAATGACTAATGACTAATGACTAATGACTAATGACTAATTACTAATTACTAATGACTAATTACACATTACTCATTAGTCATTAGTCATTATATAACCCTAAACCTATATCCAACGCCGCGAATTGTTTCGATCATGTCTCCGGCTTCTCCAAGTTTTTTACGCAAACCCAGTATTTGCACATCGACTGAACGATCCGTAACAGGATAATCCGGTCCGCGTATAGCGGCAATAATCTGGTTACGGGAAAATACAATATCAGGATTGGATAAAAAATGTTTTAAAAGCGCGAATTCTGTAGCGAAGAGATCAAGCTGTTTATCACCGTAAAACGCGACATGGCGGGCAGAGTCAAGCTTAAGATCGCCCTGCTGCCAAACAGAAACAGAAGACGGCAAACCTATTTCTTCCTGCCGCCTTAATCCCGCGCGTATTCTCGCGATCAGCACTTTGGGACTAAAGGGTTTTACAACATAGTCATCGGCGCCAAGTTCAAGCCCGGTAACAATATCGGCTTCTTCTCCTTTTGCCGTTGTCATAATCACAGGAATATTTTTACATTGTTCAATTTCTTTTATTTTTTTTAGTACT
>Ga0123356_10004190_pt1 | contig 14949 bp, 14 predicted proteins | sample TergutEmb28metaG_2_FD_92546 | JGI IMG/M metagenome (GOLD analysis project Ga0123356, IMG submission 92546) | Embiratermes neotenicus P3 segment gut microbial communities from Petit-Saut dam, French Guiana - Emb289 P3 | ecosystem: Host-associated > Arthropoda: Insects > Digestive system > Gut ... | reverse complement strand
ATGAGCTATGTTCTCGCCATTATAACGGCATTCTCAAGTGGTGCCCAAAAAGAAATTACTCTAAAAGCAAGAGGCCAAGCAATCACCACTGCAGTTGACGTCGCTGAAATTACTCGAAGCCGCTTCATCAAAGACCTCAAAGTTACTAAAATTGCAATCGGAACTGCCGAGATGCCGCCGCGCGAAGGCGAAAACAGATCCCGCATGGTTTCCACGATAGAGATAACTCTATCTAAAGCGTAACCATAAAGGAAAAGCTTCAGCTCTCCTAATTTTTTACATTATTTTTTTGAACTCAACCCCTTGAATTCTTCAAGGTTACTACCGGTTTTTGTTGAGAAAGATGTCGACTAGAAAACCCAAGGATACTTTCTGCGTACGACTTCAACGATAGTTTGAGGTGCGATTATGCCTTCTTCGCAGATTAAGCCGTGGATATAGCGGTTTGGGGTAACATCAAACGCGGGGTTGTGCACGATTAGTTTCGCTGGGGCTTGACTCCAGATCTCGTTTGGGTTGCGTTGCTCGATTCGTTCATATGTGCCGCTTAGTGTTTCAGGGTCGAATTTAAGCAGTTCTGAGACTACATAGAAGGGTTTGCGGGCTTCATGCGCTAACACAGCAATGCCCCCTGTCCCAATTTTGTTAACCACATCACCCTCAGAGGTGATGGCGTCTGCGCCCACAACCACCAGATCAGCTTTCCCTATAAAAGTACGGACGGCTGAATCAACAATAAAGGTAGTCTCAATACCCTGTTCAACAAGTTCTTTGGCGGTTATTCTTCCTTGAAAGGCAGGACGAGTTTCAGTGCATATAACCTGAAAGTTTTTACCCTGCTCTTTGGCTTTGGCAAGCAGATGCGTTACCGTTGAACTGTTACAGTGTGTGAAAACAACTGTGTCGTTCTGGATACGGTTGGCTCCGATTTCGGCGGTCTGCTCTCTTGAGGTGTCTAGATCTTTGAGGAATTTGTCTGCGTTTGTATTTACCCCTTCTGTGAGGGTGTCGATGTTTTGGTCGGGGGTGTTTTGGGCTTGGTTAATTATGCCGCGTAGTGCATTACGCATCAGCGGCTCAGTTTCCCTAGAGGCCGCAAAGATGGCTTGGGCTTCTTTGAGTTCTGTGAGAAATTGAGCTCTGTTTTGAGCTTTGGTATGTATTGCGTGAGCTTGGAGAGCTTCTACAGCAGCAATGGCGACGTTTCTTGCACCCTTAACTTGAAGATTGCGGATTTTCTCTGCTGTAACTTGGATAATATCTGCCATATTCTTATCCTGCTATTGATAGATAGTATTTTACGGTGAACCATATAAGCGATTCATAGAGTAAGAATCTTGCATTGTTATTGTTGAGAGTAAAAACCGCACAAACTATTCGGTTTTTTGTTCCACTACTCATTCTGTGCTTTTGTTGTCCGTGGATGGCGGCGTGCAATCACGGCCATATAGACTGCGCTGGTTATGATGATTATGCCGATGAGGAGCAACATTATAGCCCAGTTTTGTCCTGTATTTGCTGTATTTGGGCTGCTTATTTGTATCACAGCAAACACGCCAAATGTGATTAAAATTAATCCACCTATGAGATAACCCAGAAATCCTCTCTCAACCTTCTCTTGCTTCTCGAGGCTATCTTGCTTTTTTTGTTCTTGTGCTTCTTCGCTTTTCTCTGTGTTTCCTTCCCATTGGTATGGCTCTTGGGCCGATGAGGACGGTTCAGTTTGACTGGGGTCTTCTGTATGGTTTAGGGGAACTCCGCATATGGGACAAAATGTCATGGTATCTTCGGTTGGGTTACTGCATTGTGGACAAACCGTCATAATTTCTTCCTAAATAATTCTTATATTGCCAGTATTTAAAACCTGCACTGTCTTGCTGTTTAGGGGAAACATATATCTTGGAATTCTGCCAAATTTTTATGGAGAACACGGCGTGTTTAATATCGGCAAGAAATCTGAGTTAACGGCAAATAGGCAAGAAACCCTCTTTACAGCAGTTTACATAGGGGCTGTTCTTATCTCTTTAGCGGTCATATACATTAGTCATCTTCCCTACAGCCTCTGGACCAGCATAACTGATTTTTTTATGACCCTAACACTCTCACCTGTTCCCAGCGCCGGCATTGCCCTGCCTGCCCCTTCTAATCCGGCGGCCCACGCCAACCTCTACCTAGCCGGTTTCCAGTTTGCCATAGCTGTTGGTATCATCGAAATTATCGTCTTGTTCCTAAGAATTATATTTCACTCATCTATACAGCGCAAAGCCGAAACCATAGAGAACATTGTTTTTTGGTTAGGCGCAAGCTATTTAATAACAACCTATCTGATGAATATGACCATAGCTGCTGAATGGTTTGTGTTCTGGGCAGGTATGATATTGATTTTTGGGTTGGCCCTAGTTGCACGCGCTTTTGTTCTCCTATCTAGCAGACGCTAACCCCCTACTCTAGTTTCCACCAAAGGGCTAGAATCTGCCAAAACATGTTCCAAGAATCCTTTACCAAGTTAACTTTAGTGTCTCTGCCGCTGTGCCATTCTACTGCGAACTCTTTAATCCTTAAACCTTCTCGATGGCCTCTAACCATGACCTCTGTGTCCCAAAACCAATGTTTTGCTTCTACTTTGCCTATCAGGTTTAGAAGCGGCTCTCGTTTAAAGGCTTTAAAGCCGCATTGATGGTCTCTGAGTTTAGAACCCAGTAGACGGCGCACCAAAAAATTATATGTTTTACTGCTAAGGCCCCTGCTAAAGGTGCGCTCTGCTTCACTTTTAGGCATCATCCTTGAGCCGGTTGCAAAGTCATACTCTTCCACTGAGATAGCCTGGATTAGTGGTTTTAGGTATTTGAGGTCGGTAGCTAAATCAAGATCCATATAAACTAGAACTTCGCCGTGGCTCTGCTCAAAAGCGTTGTTTAGAGCTGTTCCTCGTCCCAGTCGCTGGGTACGGTGAATATGTTTGAGACAGGGATATTTCTGAGTTAATTCTTGGGCGCGTTCTGCGGTTCCATCGGTGCTTCCGTCCTCGGCGATGATTATTTCATAGGTATCTGTGAAGCTGTTTAGGGTCTGCATGGTTTTTTCTACCGCAGGCTCGAGATAGGTAACTTCATTGTAGGCGGGAAGTACCACTGAAACCTGCAACAAATCCTCGGTTGTGCTTTGGAGCGTTGTCATGGTGCAAAGAACCAGCTCTTGAACCATTTAAGCTGATGAATATACTCAGTTGAGGCAGGTGCGCCAGAGATTACTGGATAAAACACAATAAACAATACTACAACCGCTGCAAATATAGTTATGGCTGCCACTTTTCCCATGGATTTATGCCAGTAGCGGTTGATGAAATATGTTATGGCTAGACACAGCAGGGGCACGCTTAGGTAGAAATGGTAGATGTAGGTTGCACGTCCAATTAACACATAGGGCAACCAAGAAAACAAAAACACAACCCCGATAAAGATTGCCGCAGCATCCCAACCACTACCTCGAATACTAACCCGGGGCAGAGACGATTTTGAAAGCCGGCTTTTCAAATTTGACAGCACCCCCTCCAAATGGAAGGCCTCAACCAATAGACCAATCATGGCCACAAATCCTACCCACCAAACCGCCGGATTCCCAAACACCGTAATAGTCGACACGATGTTGTTTGGCAGATAGGTTATGTCAAACCATCGGGGCACAGTTGAACCATCAAACCGAAACATAAACGGCCACGACCACCAAGGCGCCGATGAGGTATCAGTTACTGTGCCTCCATGAAAGCTAAACATAGCATTTTGCAGATCAAAAATGGTCTTTGGGGAGTTACCCATAAGCAACTCGGGGATATAGGTTGCAAAATAGATAGCAACAAAAACTCCAACAAACCCAATCAATAACAAAAAGGGACGATCAAAAAACGCTACATATTTCTTAGTTAGGGTACCTTTTAGGTCTTTAACTTCTCTTAATCTAAGCACCACAAGCAATGCAAGCATACCCAGAACACCAAAAAGTGAAAACCACTTTGTCGAAAACGCCAACGCGGCAAAAACCACTGCTAAAAACAGCGGCAACACCGATGTCTTCCAGCCATCTTTTAGCACTCTTGCAAAGTATACTAAAAAGAACAACTGGGTAAGCAACGAAAAAAACACCACATAGGTATCCACCGTACCGATGCGTGCCATCGTGAAATGCATAAAATCAAAACTGAACAGAAACGCCGCAGAGAAACCCCCAATCCAGGTTCCAAACAGCTTCTTGCCCAAAAGATACATCAAAGGAACCATCAACATACCAAATACTACCCCCACGATACGCCATCCAAAGGGAGTTTCTCCAAAAGCCAAAACCCCAACAGCCTGGATAAGTTTACCCAAAGGAGGATGGGTCCGCTCTAGGGGTATTTGATGGTTTGCCAACTCTTCAGCAGAACGAGCAAAATATACCTCATCAAAATACATCTTTGACATGTAAGTAGGTGGAATCTGAAGCACAGCTTGTTCATCAACCAACGCCCCAAGCGTTGTATCCGTATTGTTTAAACCACCAATGGATGCTATGACAATCTGGGTGTTGCTGGGGTCTGAGAGACCGATTTCTGTTAACTTGATATAGGGTGAGGGATCTTTATCGGAGGGATTTGTTATGCCCCAGTCAGCAAAGTTCGGCCGCGAATCATAAGTTGCCGCCTCCACATCGAATCGTAAAAACTGGGTTTCAGCATTTACCGTAAAGCTTGTCTGAATAGAGTAATCTGTGCCTCGAGGCGCAAGCGCCACACTCCCCAACTCACTCCAGTTGCCACCCGGCATACCTGAGTAGATGGTAACCGAAGCGTTGCCGCTTTTAACCCAGAAATAAGCCGTTTGAATATACTGTACCGAACCCACATCGACATAAAAACTTGCCTGAGTGGTACACTCCCATCCTGTTAGGGGCGCTTGGATTTCACCTAAATTCCAAGCCGCTATACCAAAGAAGAGCGTCGAGAGCAAAACAATGGTTAAAACGTCTTTCTTTGTTATTTTTAAGTCAAAGATCACTAAACTCACTTCTTTTTGCAGTTTGGTTTAACGGTTCGGCGGTTTTAAACCTTCGTTTCCACAACAGTTCCCTCCAAAGAATCGACAACGCATAGAGAAACAGCCCTAAATTAATAATACCTACCAACAAAACCACCCCATCGAGTTGTGGAGGATTGACCATCAGATTATGATTGATGAATCTACCCGCATTCAAAAAAGACAGTACGTATGCTTGATTGATAAGCAAAGTTGCGGTTAACCCCGCGTAGAGGAGCCGGATTTTTTTAGAAAACGGTAACAACAGTACCAACATGCTCAGAGCTGGGAAGAGATAGCGTTCATGAATTCTTGTGGGCAATATAAAGAAAGCAAACAGAAGCAAAAACGCCCCAAACACTGCCAAAAGTTCTCCTGAAGCCTGGAACCGCTTATGGAGAATATAGAGGGTCAAAGCTGAAAACACGCCAAATAATATCCACCCCACAATGTAGAGCCCACCGTCGGGAACCCAAAGCCCAAACAAACCCCACAAATTAAACGCATTAATCGATGTATACTGGTATCCATCATAGGCACCAAAATAGATGTTGCTCAAAAAATTCACAGGACTCCCGCTCCATTCAAAGGGCAAAATAACTACAAAAATCGTGGTGACAAAGGCCACAACAGACGTAACCAGCCTCTTTAAGCCGTCCTCTTTGAAAATCACAAATACAATCAGAGGTAACAATGCTATGGCCTGTGGTTTAGTTAACAATGCAATCGCAAAAGTCACTGCTGAGACTTCCGGTTTTTTCTTAAGCGCCAAAATCAAGGCTAGCACAAGGAAAAATGTGTATATAGCATCAAACTGTCCCCAGATGGCAACATTAAAGATTATAGCTGGGTTAAACGCATAGAAAGCGGTGGTTATGAGGGTTCCTCTAAGGCTTAATTGTCTGCGCAAAAACAAATAGATGAGCGTAACGGTGGCAAGATCAAAGATGGTTGGGGCTAACTTGACAAAAAACACCGGATCAACCGATGGCAACATTTGAGCCAGGGAGCCAAACACCCAAAAGATATAGACGTTAAAAGGTGGATAATCAATCCAGCCTGCATGCTGTAGCACATAGGGATAGAAGGAGTGGATGCCCTGTGTTGCGGCGGTGTTAAACCAGTACTGGTAGGTTGCCAGATCGTTTATATAGCCTTGAAGAGGAAACAGAAAAAGCCGCAACGCCAAAGCACAGCCAAGTAGCACAGCTAAACCTTTGAGATCTTGCCGATCAAGGGAAAAATTAACCATGTTTCCTCTCCTATGGATACTGTTGTTTGTGCATAAGAAGTTTTTTCCAAAAACTGTCTCTTCTGTAAAATTAAACTGCTCGCTAATTCTTTATTTGTCGTTTGTATGGGAGGTAAGTGCTTATAACTCTGTTTATATTTAGTGTCTGTGGTGATTCTAAATTGACCAAGACCGATGAAAATCTAAAGGCTGCGTTTGCAGGTGAATCTCAAGCTAACCGTAAGTATCTCGCGTTTGCTAAAGTAGCAGAAGCAGAAGGTTTTCCTCAAATTGCAAAGCTCTTCCGGGCTGCCGCAGAAGCAGAAACTATTCATGCACTCAACCACCTCCGTGTCATGGGCCAAGTTAAATCCACTGCTGAAAACCTTGGCGCTGCTGTTGCAGGAGAAACCTATGAATTCGAATCTATGTATCCCCAATTCATAGAAGACGCCAAAACCGAAGACAACAAAAAAGCACTTCAGAGCTTTGATATGGCCAACAAAGTTGAGCATGTCCATGCAGATCTCTACAAAAAAGCAATCACTGCCATAAAAACTCAAACCGACCTTCCCCAAACTGACATCTACGTATGTCCCGACTGCGGAAACACATTCGATGGCGAAGTACCAGACTTCTGCCCCATCTGTGCAAAACCCAAATCTGCCTTCACAAAAATCGCCTAACTAAGCATCTTTTCTTTTCCTATATTATTTTTTCTTACCTGCCCGTTTGTCCTGCCAGTTATTGAGTGACTTAGCGCAAGGTTACTGAAATATGGCGATTTTAGATATGTGTAATTGTTAGATAAAACAACTTTTAACGATCATAGTATGGAAAATGATATAAATATGGTGGGTATGGTTAATTGTTTAGGTGTGATGTATGAATAAAAAAACAATAATTATTGTATTGTTATTAATTATTGCGGTGTTATTTGCCGCATATTTATTGCGTAATAACTCTCAAGTTACTTTCATTTTCCAATGGGGCAATCACTCTGCCGAAACACCCACAATAACAGGCTCACCAAACCTGCCGACAGAACCTGACGTGGTAGGGGTTCTAGATGTTATCGTCTTCGATGTGGGTCAGGCCGATTGTATTCTGCTAAAGACAGATGATCACGCTATGTTGATAGATGCTGGAAACATTAATCAAGATAAGCTTGTCCTTGGCTATCTCGCTGAATATGAAATAACCGAACTGGATTATCTTGTGGCTACTCATCCACATGCTGACCATATTGGATCGATGGCCTCTGTTATAATGGCGATGGATCGCATAGACACTGTGATTATGCCCAACAAAGCACACACAACAAAAACATACGAGAATCTAATGGCTGCTATTGAAGAAAAAGACATACCCATGACCATACCTACTCCGGGAGATATTTTCCAATTGGGCAACGCAAACATAGAGGTTGTGGCTCCAAATAGTGCATCATATAATGATGACATTAATGAGTACTCAATTGTTCTGCGGGTAGAGTTTGGTGATACCTCTTTTCTGTTTACCGGTGATGCCGGCACAACCTCGGAGAATGAGCAACTATCCGCTGGGTTTTCACTAAAAACTGATGTGCTCAAAGTTGGGCATCACGGATCACGAACAAGCTGTACACAAAAATACTTGGATGCTGTTGCTCCAAATTATGCAGTGATATGTTGCGGCATAAACAACCCCTATGGACACCCGCACCCTGACACCATGACCCGCTTAACTGGAACAGATGCCCAAATCTATAGAACCGACCAAAACGGCACCATAACTTTCACCACCAACGGAACAACCATAACCATATCTGCAACACAAACCCCAATAACCCCTGACTTCCCAGACATCCCCACCGAAGGCTACATCGGCAATAAAAATACCTTGGTCTTTCATCTACCCTCTTGTAGCTCACTACCTAGTCAACAAAACAGAGTATACTTTGACACACGCCAAGAAGCAATAGACGCCGGCTACAGACCTTGCGGAAATTGTAAACCCTGACAATGAACAATACTCAACGATGATCGTTTACAAAAATTGAGATAACCATCTATCAAAAAATCCTTCTTTATTTTGTATTTATTTTATTTACCTGTTAAATAATTTTGAATATTGATTACAGCCAGTAGGCAGTAAAAGTAGTGCATGCTGGTGATTGATTGTTTCAAAATAAGTAAAATTAGATCAGGCACTAAAACGCCAAAAATGGTGACAAAAGATGGGTATGGCGGTAGATAAAAGAAAAATGGGCCCCAAATCAGTCCCTGAACTGAGCAATTCAGCGGTTATTTTAAACACCGAATATTCCCTAGTGTTTTGTCAGTTTATCTATGATGCTTTGGAAGATGAGCTTTCCATCACCATACTGTAGCATCTGATTATGGCGGGTCCAATCGGGTTGTTGCCACCAATATAGCGCCCGTTCAGGATGCGGCATCAAACCAAAAATGTTGCCTTCACGGTTACAGATGCCCGCTATGTCATGAAAACTGCCATTGGGGTTTGTGGGATATAGACCATCTGCGGATTGGCCGTCTTTTGTGCAGTAGCGAAATACCAACATATCCGCATCAATAAGCCGCTTTAGCAGGACATCTTCTTTTTCTTTAGGAAACAGCAACCGCCCCTCCCCATGTGCGATGGGGAGCCGGATAGTTTTACCCATAGGAATGGCAGAGGTGAAGACACATTTGCCTTGATTTTCCTGTTTTAAGTAAACCCATTTACATTTAAAACCCGCAGGTTCATTAGTGGTAAGCGTGGCTTCAGGGATTGGACTTATGCCCTCAAACCCTGGCAGTAAACCATATTCAACTAGAATTTGAAAGCCGTTACAGATGCCCAGAATCGGACGGCCCTTATCTATGAAGCTCTGCATTTCTTTACCCAGATGCGCAAAGAGGTGCCGGGCAAATATGGCACCGCTACGCACATAATCTCCATAGGAAAAGCCGCCTGGAAAGACCAATACATCATAGTCTAGGAGGTTGCGGTGTTTGACTAGTTCACTGATTTGAAGCGTTTGGGCTTGTACACCGAGTTCTTGGAAGGCGCGTTGGGTTTCGGCATCACAGTTGGTCCCACCGGCCCGCAATATGCAGACTTTGATATCTTCTGGGTTCATTATTCTGTCTCCTTGTGGTTGAGGGTTTTTTTCCAACTCTGCCGCAACATATCAACCGATACGTCAACTGCGATTTTACCGTTTAGGCCTTTTATGTGGAGTTGGGGTTCTTTTGTAACTTTGCCAATTTTCACACAACCCTTCCCCTGCATAAGCGTCTCAAATTCTGCTTTATCTGCGTCTGCGACCTCGATGAGAAAACGGCTGTTAGACTCTGAGAAGAGCACAAAATCATCCCGCTCAAGATCTTTGGCAGGAACTTTTTGGAGATCAAGCGTTAAACCCAAACCGCTTGCAAGCGCCATCTCTGCGGCTGCAACCGCCAACCCGCCTTCTGAGAGGTCATGACAGGCTTTGATTAAGCCGTGGTCGATGGCTTTGGTGATGGCTTTAAAGGTGCGCTTCGCCTTTCCGCCTCGCACTTTAGGCACCGATGTGCCTAGGGTACCTTTGAGTTTATAGTATTCTGAGCCGCCAAGTTCGGGGTAGGTTTTGCCTATGAGGTAGAGGGTATTGTCTTGTTTTTTGAGGTCCATAGAGGTGGTATGTTCGATGTTGGGTATGATGCCGACTGCGGTTATAAGAAGAGTTGGTGTTATGGGGCCCAGTGGGGATTCGTTGTAGAGGCTGTCTTTGCCGCTGATAAAGGGTGTTTTAAACAGTGTGGCGTAGTCGTAGCAGGCTTCGCAGGCTCGGACTAGTGCGCCGAGGCGCTCGGGTTTTTCTGGGTTGCCCCAGGTGAAGTTGTCTAGGAGTGCGATTCTTCTGCCGCCTACTGCGATGTTGTTGCGTATGGCTTCGTCTATTGCAGATGCGGCCATCCAATAGGGGTCGATTTTGCCATAGTTGGGGTTCATGCCGCAGCTAATCACTAGCCCCTTTAGGGATTGATCGAGGGGTTTTAGTACTGCCGCATCGTTGGGGCCCGCGTAGTCTCCTTGGAGGGGTTTGAGCAGGGTGTTACCTTTGACTTCATGGTCATAGGTGCGAATCACTGATTCTTTGCTGGCAATGTTTGGTGCTCCAAGTAACTCTATTAAAGCCTCGGTGAGGTTTGTGGGTTGGGGGAATTGGGGTTCTTCTGTGCGTTTGGGTGTTTGAATGAGGGCTGTTTTGGTGCTCTGAGGGGGGTTGAAGAGTAACTCCATATCCAGATCAGAAACTAGTTCGGTGTTGTAGCTGAGTTTGAGTCGCCGTTGAGAAATGAGTTTGCCAATGGCGGTTGCGGTCACATCTTCTTTTGCAAAAACGGCTAATACATTCTCCAAGTTTTCGGGGGTGCATGTGAGTAGCATGCGTTCTTGAGATTCGGAGAGATAGATCTCCCAGGGTGCTAGCCCCTGATATTTTAGAGGTACCGTCTCTAAGTTTACTTTGACGCCACAACCAAAGCGTTCTGCGGTTTCACCGACTGCTGAGGATAGACCTCCACCGCCGATATCGGTGATTGCTGAGCCAAGTTGGCGGTCGCGGATCTCTATTATGGCCCGTTTGAGTTTTTCTTCTTCGATGGGATTTGCGATCTGAACGGCGGGACGGGCGATCTCTTCAGATTTTTCTGTGAGTTCTGCGGATGCAAAGGTGACGCCATGGATACCATCCCGCCCGGTTTTGCCGCCTGCCAACACAATAATATGGCCCACCTGAGCATTTTTAGCATATTTACTAAGCGGCAACAAACCAACACAGCCACAATAAACCGTAACATTGCCTGTGTAGGATTCATCAAAGTATATTGCGCCATTAACTGTTGGAATGCCCATGTTGTTACCATAGGTGCTGATGCCCGCGGTGACGCCCATATAGACATATTTGGGGTGCTTAATACCCGCAGGAAGTTTGTTGTAATCATAGTCAAGTGGCCCAAAACCCAAAACATCAGTACATGCAATGGGGTCTGCCCAAACCCCCAAGATATCGCGAATGACTCCGCCCACACCAGTTGCTGCACCGCCAAACGGTTCCACTGCCGAGGGATGATTATGAGTCTCAACTTTGGCGGCGATACCTTGGCCTTTATCGAATTTAACTATACCCGCGTTATCTTCAAATACGCTCACACACCAAGGCGCCTTGATCTGATTGGTGGCCTTGGCAATGTAGGTTTTAAATAAACTATTGATTGTTTGACTGCCTTCGATTTTGATTTTACCCTTAAACGTTTTATGACAACAATGTTCACTCCAAGCTTGACCGATAGCTTGAAGCTCCACATCAGTGGGATTACGATTTTCTTTTTTAAAGTAAGCCTGAATAACCTCTAGTTCCTCAGCACTAAGACCCAAAGCAAGTTCACTGTTAATCTCTGATAGCTGGGATTGTGTAGCATTTGCTAGTTGGGCTTCTATAACTGGATTGGTTTGACGTTTGATCAAGAGGTTGGGGTTCATTTTTTTTCCGCTACGCTGATTGTATAGTCATCTTTTGTGGGGTTTACCAGCAGACGTTTACTCATTTCCTGCGCTTTCTGCTCTGCCTCAACCATGTTTGAGGCCTCCAAAACTACCGTGTAGACTTTACTAACCTCGACTGCCTCGACACTGTAGCCAAGCTCAACAAGTAGTCGCGCAGTTGTTTCGCCTTCCGGATTACTATGCCCGGGTTTAAGGCTGACCTCAATTTTAACAGCGTATTTCATAGACCTCTAAATTAAGCCATAGAGATTTAAACGCTTTCATCACAAACAATACAAAACCCTACTACAAAATCAACCCTTTCTCCTCATACTCTATCTCAACAATGCGTTCTCTACTTGTAACCCTGCCAATTCTCTGCACACCACACTCCCCATTTGTAGTATGCTCCAGTACCCCCAGCGCTGTATCAATGTCGGATTTATCTACGATGATACCAAAACCCCAACCCATATTAAAAGTTCGAAACATCTCTTCATCCGTTATAGTATACCCCAATTCGACCGCGGTTTTTTGAATTAAACCAAAAATCGGTTGCGGCTCAAACCGATCAAAACAAAAACCAATACCCGGAGAAAAAGCCGTCAGATTGTTAAATTTGGTATAGCTATCCCCTGTTATATGCACCGCTGCTTTAACTTTGACTTCACGCGCCAGTTCAAGAAGTGGCTTCACATAGATTTTGGTGGGCTCCAAAACTTCTAGTGCAATCTCTTGTGTCAGTTCTTGGGGAACATCAGTCGGTTCATATTTACCGCCCCATGCTTTGAAGAGAATTTTTCTTGCCAAAGTTATGCCATTGCTGTGCAAACCGTTGCTGGCTAAACCAATGATGGGATCCCCGGGTTTTATGTCTCTGCCCCCTATGAGACCTTGACGCTCAACTTGGCCCACACAGCAAACAACCATATCAAACCCCGAATTAGGCCTAAGACCTTTGATGATTTCTGCAACATCTCCTGTTTCACCATTTACTACAGGACACCCCGATTGTTCTGCACCCGCAATTATACCCTTGAGCCATGCATTGACCAGTTTAGGAACACTGGCCACGGCATGTATGTTATCTGCAAGGCCAAGCGGTTTAGCCCCACTGCGAATAACATCATTAACCACCATAGCAACTGCGTCTACGCCGATGGTATCATACTTGTCTGCAAGTTCCGCGACTAAAACCTTGGTGCCAACTCCCTCGATTTGGAGATCCAAAAACGTATTCTCACCAACGGGAAAGACATTGCTATAAGGTAGATGCATGATGCCACCAAAACCGATATGTCTGTAGGTTTCTCTAAGACTTGCAAGCTCTTTTTTTGCCTCCACCCGCTGACCCCGATTAACGCCTGCATCGGTATAAGTATAATTTTTAGACATCATGTTCCCTTACAGCTAAACTTGGGGCTACTCTCTGATAACGATTTTGTTTTATCACCTACAATAGACGCACAAAAACGTTCAAGCAACAAATCGTAAAAACAAGAGGCATAACTGAGGCGTAAACTCAACAAAAAAGCGAAATTAAGTTATATTATTAAGCCGTAAAAATCGACAAAATATCTACTTTTCTCATTTCAACACTTGGAAAATGTTTTGATGAACGAATTAAATGGGCGGTAACCATTACGGGTGCTTAATAGTCCAAAATGCCGACGTCCAAATAGCAAGGAATTAGACAAAAGCTTTGTCGTCGAGTTTTTGGAAGGTCTATCTGATTGTTTTTTAGAGGAAGGTTTTTGAGTTTTCAGGCAGGACTATCATTGATTGCTTTGCCTAATCCCAAATACCATATATACATCGAATATAGTGAACCTGACAAGTCAGGTGTTCGCTTCAATCTCTCTAATGCTGAGGTAATCGGAGCATTCCAAGAACCGTTTGCCAACGGTGACCCATTCTGGTTTATAGGGCGTTTGCTCAATCCCATCAAAGTCGCCAAAGTTGTTATCTTTTGGTCCTACCAAACAGCTGACAAACTACGCCTGCCCAACAATGAGAGCATAGTTACAACTAAAGACAAAAAATACCTTATCGAAAACATTCTTAAAGGCAAAGTCAAAGGCACCTACGTATGCACCGAAAACTTTGTGACGATAACCCAAAAAACAAACTCAGCAGTCCAACAAGCCCAACCAGTCGCTTTAATACCAAACGGTACTCCCAGACGGATACTTGTGGTTTCTGGAACCGATGAGGTAATGAAGCAAACCCTCACTTTGGCTCTAAAAAAACTCGGACTAGCCGCTATACTCATGAGCGAACAACCCAGCCACGGCAAAAAAATAATTGACCGCTTCACAGACTACAAAGACATAGACTTCGCAGTGGTACTGCTCTCACCTGACATCTACGTCTATCCAAAAGGTGAAGAAGCAACAAAACGCCAACGCAACCCCCGCCAAGACGTGACTTTGATGTTTGGCTTTCTGTTAGGCAAACTTGGAAAGGAACGAGTGCTTGCCTTCTATAGAGAAAGCCCCAACTTTGCAGTTCCCATAGACTTTGAAGGCATAAAATTCACCGCCATAGACGACCGCAACAGTTGGAAACTCACCCTCATACGAGAACTCACCGGTTGCGGCTACACAGTTGACGCAGAAAGACTTCTAAGATAAGCGGGGCATCTGATTTTTGAAAAACAGAAAACCCTGACTACAACTGCATACCGGTATACTTTCTGCTTCTGTACTTACTGTCAAGATAAGGTTTATACTCCTCAAAATCAACAGTCTTATTTCAAACCAGTTTAGGTTGCTTAGGAATAACACTCTTAGAAACAACCTTAGAATTGAGTATGGTGTGCGGTTGTAGTCTAGCTCGGTAGGACTCCAGCTTCCCAAGCTGGCTACCCGGGTTCAAATCCCGGCAACCGCACTTATTTATGCCATTCCCAGTAACTTAGAATAGACGGTATATAACTCGATAAGTGCAACTCTTCGTCTACTATTACCCTATACAATCAGAAAAAACCGGCGTATTTGTTATAACGTTAGCTAATGCGGGACGCGAAACTATATACCTGACTTTTTAGCTGGTTTTATACACTAGGTTTTCATCGGTTATTTGATGGTGATTGTCCATTGTTTTGGGTTTGTTTCCGAAAAAAATTTAAACCTAGTGTACAAATTATACACT
>Ga0123356_10004189_pt1 | contig 14952 bp, 11 predicted proteins | sample TergutEmb28metaG_2_FD_92546 | JGI IMG/M metagenome (GOLD analysis project Ga0123356, IMG submission 92546) | Embiratermes neotenicus P3 segment gut microbial communities from Petit-Saut dam, French Guiana - Emb289 P3 | ecosystem: Host-associated > Arthropoda: Insects > Digestive system > Gut ... | reverse complement strand
CCATGACTATTCTAAGCAGGGGCAATGTTGATGTTGGCATTAATATCGAAGTAAAAATAGGAACACAAATATTAAGCGCAGGTGATTTAATGGGCATGAACGAGCCTGTAACTTTTTCATGGCGTACTGTTTTAGCAGAAGATGATGTCAAGGAACTTAAAACTTTTTATGATGAAGAAAAAAAACAAATCAAGGTAGAATGGGAACTGCAGGAAGACGCTAGTCCGTTATTGTTCCTAAGATATAGAATTAACAACGATCCTATAGATTTGGCAGATATTGCCGGGACAAGCGCGGTAATAGAAAACGTCTATCCCCCCGACCATAGCGGCGTAAGAGAAGGACGATCAATAACCGGTGTGAACAGTTATTCGTTTTTTTTGGATTTTGAGGACAATACAAAAACAATAAGAATCTGGAACATACCCGGTATGAGTGCAAGCGATGCTAATCCAATAACAGAAATAAATTCACCGGCTGGTCTTGCTGCGATACCGCATGGAGCTCAAGGGCAGTATGTGCTTCTAAGAAATATTGAGATAGAAGAGCATACACCTATACAAAATTTTACCGGCAACTTCTACGGTAACGGACATACGATTACGATTAACAGTCTTGGCGGCGCGGCGATGGACAGCAATCCTTCGGATTGGGGACTGTTTGGCGCGGTATCCGGCAACGCGATAATCCGTGATTTAACGGTTGAATATGCCGACACACAGACAATCAGTAACCCCACGTCAGGCAGTTTTAACAATATCCGCGGAACAGTTATTACCGGAAGTTATGTCGGAGGCATAACAGGACGTGTTACAGGAAATACAAATATACTCAATTGTATTGTGCGTGGAGTAAACTCGTTTGACACGCTAACAGTGAACGCTTCAAGCGGCAGCCATACAATATGTTTAGGCGGCATAACAGGATATTTTGAGGGAAACGGCAAAATTGAAAACTGCCGAGCCGCGCTTTCTGTAAAATACGAAGCGAAAGACGCACACACAGGCAGTGTCTATATAGGCGGCATTGCCGGAGGAACAGATGCAGGCGGCGATGCAAATAAACTTTCCATAAATAACGGATACACTGGCGGGACAGCTGCGCAAGGACCCGATGTTACCCTTGAAAGACTGCTTATAAACAAGGTAACCATAACCGCTGATGTAATTGCCAACAAAGACATAAGAGCCGGCTCAATAAGCGTTGGCGGCGCGGTTGGCAGAAGCGGAGAGATTATTTTCAATAATTTTGTCAGTCAGCCACGGAATACGATGAATGAGGTTGAGTATATTAACGGAACAGTTTCGTTTTATAGAACTTCTAGCAATGGTAGTGGAAACGATTTTGGAGGTATTATAGGATATGCAAGAAATACGAACATTATAGAGAGCCAGTTTTACGGCAATATTGGAACAATTGATAATGCTCAAGTTTCAAGCCCTACATCTCTTGGTGGATTGATAGGTCATAATAGAGGTGCCACCGGTGTTTATTTTATAAACAACTGTACGGTACGAACCAATATTGAATATAACGGTATTACAACTAAGCGAATTGGCGGAATTTTAGGAGAGTCATATTTTTCTTCAGGCTCTTCATCAATAATTACCAACTGCTTTTTTGAAAGAGGAAATATTAATGTTAGAGGACCCGGGGGTAACGATATAGGCGGTTTCATCGGTATGATAAGTTTAGGTACTCATATATTTAACAACTGCGGCGCTAAGGAAGGGACAATAAACGTTGAACAATCAATCGGCTCAATTTCTGTTGGAGGGTTTGTTTCCACATTAAGGGGGAATATTTCCAATTGTTTCAGTAATATGGATATTATAACAAGTAGCATAGGCAGAACCAGTGTGGGCGGATTTATGGGTTATTTGTATGAAGGTACTATCAGTAATTGTTATGCATCAGGAACCGTGCGTGTCATACAAAATGATTATACTGATCATAATGTAAATGCCGGAGGCTTGGTAGGTAGAATTGGAGGTGCAGATAGAGGTGCAAATCTAGGTCCATATGCAGGTACAATAGATAACAGTTACGCTTTGGGAAATGTAATTGGTGACAAACAAAGCGGGGAAGGAAGATTGCACGCAGGTGGCCTTGTCGGCTGGAATGATAACGGAGATATAAGTAACAGTTTCGCCGCAGGGCAGGTTATCGCCCAGTCCGCATCAGATGAAGCTTATGCCGGCGGCCTTGTGGGGTACAGTACAAGAGGTACAATCAGCAACACTGCCACCTTGGGAGCAACCGTAACTGTCAAGAACGCAAGTGAAAGAGGTATTGGGCGCATTTACGGGTTTCCTGAGACTAATGTTGGCAGCAATAATTATGCGCGTAACGATATGCGGCTCGAATTAAGTAATGATTATTACACTTTTTCTTTTCCTTTCTGGGATGGCAACAGTACTGCTCCATCAACCTATTATAGATATCCTGCTGCGTCTGCTATTGGTCTTACAACCCAGCACGGCGAAAACGCTTCGTTAAGTACCTTCCATAGTCAATCATTTTGGCTAAGCGGTCTTGACAACCTTGGCGGTGATATTACTTTTCATGATTCTGAAGACGCACTCATAACAGGCGTGGCTCTCGGCACACCTATTACTGTTCGTTACAGCGGCACAGAAAATGTTACCTGGCAATGGTATATGAACGGAAGATTTATATCGAATACGTCGGGAAGGAGTACACATACACCTGAGCCAAGTTATTTAAATCCTGGAACTGGAAGTTATACGGTGATACTATATAACAGCAATTATTATCCTTTAACAAGTGCGTCTATTACTGTTGTTGCTAATTCAGGCAACCCTTATCTGACAGGTAATTTAACAATTAGTCCCAAAACAAATGTTATCGGCTCTGTTCTTACCGCCGATTACAGCGGAAATGAAGCTGTTGCTTACCAATGGCTTAGAGATGGTTTAGAAATACCAGGAGCTACAACTACTTCATACACTGTGGATTCACCCGGACGGTATACTGTAAGAGCAAGTTCCGGAACGCTTACTGCAATTACAAGCCAGAGTCTTACCTTTGCCGATAAAGATTTGGGTTTTAGCTCAGAACACTGGGATTTTAGCGGTCTTGTACGCGAAGGCTTCCCACGGCTTAGAGGAGTAAGCGGACAGTGAGTGGACGTGCGCATTAGTATCAAGTACCACTTTTCCGTGGTGTGCCTGTAGCACCGTGAGACCAAAGGGACTAGACGCTGAGCCTGTCGAAGCGTCCACTTGTGAGCCGTGAAAACGCGGCTTGTGCATAACGGCGGCTCCCCTGGATTTTTTGCTTTTCAAAAAATGTTAAAAAAGCTTGACAAATATTTAAAAATGACTATATATTAATTAAGGACATTAAAAAATGGGCAGAACAGTAATTAGTGATGATGGACGTTTTGAATGGGATGAAGAAAAGGATAGACTTAATAAAGCTGATCACGGGTTGTCTTTTTCTGAAATCCTGCCTGCTTTTGATGATCCTTACCTATTAGAATTATATGATGAAACCCATTCAACTTATGAAGAAACACGATTTAAGGGTTTAGCAGAATTACAGGATTTTATTATTCTATATCTATCTTATACTGAAAAAGCAACAGGTCGTACTAGAATAATTTCAGCACGACCTGCCGAACCTATTGAGGAGAAAGCATATTATGAATGGCGTAAAAACTTTATCGCTTGAAAGAATTGCCGAAATAAAGGCTTTTAAGAATACCTGTTTCTCTGATTGCCCTGTAATGACAGAAGAAGAACTAAGAAACCTACGCCCTAGGTATCCAGAAAATTTTATACAAGAAAAACAAACCGAAAAGCTTTCTTCAAAAATTTCTGTTAGCACTTTATCTTAAATAAAATAAAAAAAACTGTCCCAATTTGCCACTTTTCAGAGGGAAGAATTTTTACCACGAACCAAACGAACGAACACGAACGGGGGAAGAAAAATTGCTAAGACTCTCGCGAAGGCGCTGACCGCAAACCAAAAGTTTAAAGGAGGTAACTTTGCCGTATAGTGCCTGTTACTGTTTCCACTTTTTCAACAATACCAAGCAACGGGAAGGCGGGGCAGCCTGCGGGCGCAGAAAAACATCTTCCGAAGTTCTCCGGCGGAGAGACCGAGCGTAGCGAGAGGCTCATAGCCGGGCTCTTGAGGAGTTTTTCTGCGCCCGCAGGCTGCCCCGCCTTCCCGAATCCTTTGAATTGTAAAAAAAGCTTAACATAAATCAAAAACCCCCTGCCCCCTGCCTCTTGAAGAACACGCATTTTTCCTATACCATTAAAACAGGAGATAACCATGCTGCTTTCTGAATTGGGCGCGCCCGTTAACGATTTGTTTAAAAAAATTAATGAAACCTGGAGGCGTCTTTGAAGATGCTTCCTTTGCGCAGAAAATAGCGGAACTTGAGGCGAAGACTGCCGAGCCGGGTTTCTGGAATGACTCGGAAAATGTCGAAAAAACAATGGCTTCTTTAAAGGGGCTTAAAAACCGGTATGAGCCGTGGAAAGCGCTTTGTGATGAAATTGCCGATTTACAGACGCTTTTTGAGCTTGCCATGGAAGCCAATGATGAAAGCGAAAGTTCCGGTATCGAAAACTCCTTAAAAAAATTGACAGCCCGCTATGAAAAACAAAATATTTTTGAGCTGATGGCGGGCGAAATGGATAAAAATGCCTGTTTTCTTACCGTTCATTCGGGAGCAGGGGGGACAGAAGCCTGTGACTGGTCGCAGATGCTTTACCGTATGTATCTGCGCTGGGCTGAACAAAAGGGTTTTACCGTAGAAGAAGTTGACAGACAGGAGGCGGAAGGGGGGATAAAATCCGCTACCTGCAAGGTGGAAGGGGACTATGCCTACGGTTATTTAAAGGGCGAGTCGGGCATTCACCGGCTTGTAAGGATAAGCCCGTTTGATTCCAATGCCCGCAGGCATACATCGTTTGCATCGGTTTACCTTTTTCCTGTTATTGATGATACAATTGAAGTAGAAATAAAACCTGAGGATTTACGCGTGGATACCTACCGTGCGGGAGGGGCAGGAGGTCAGCATGTTAACAAGACGGACAGCGCTGTGCGATTTACGCATCTGCCCACGGGGATAGTGGTTGCCTGTCAGAATGAACGCAGCCAGATAAAAAACCGAGCGATTGCGATGAGCATACTTAAAGCGCGGCTTTATGAACATTACAGGCAGGAGAAAGAAAAGGAAAACGCGAAATTTTCACAGGAGAAAAAAGATATTTCCTGGGGGAATCAAATCAGGTCGTATGTGTTTCAGCCGTATACAATGGTAAAAGATTACCGGACAAAGGCGGAAAAAGGGAATATTCAGGCAGTGATGGACGGCGATATTGACCCGTTCATCGAAGAGTATTTAAGGTTTGCATGGCAGAACCGTGAATAAGAGAGGAATATTTTTGAAAAGGGTTGTATTTGTAATTTTTCTTTTTATCTTTTTTTGCGCGCAGCTGTTTGCGTCAGGAAAAAAAGATGAGACAGCAGTTAAAACATTAAATGATGAATGGGTATTGTGCATTACAAATATTGACGCCGGCACTTTGGGCGAAGGTAAAACAATTATAGTAGATTTTATATTAAAAGAAATAGTCGAGCGGCTTAATGCAATTGGGCATCGCACCCGTATATCTGTCGAATATGACTACTATGAAGAGTTTGCCTGGGCAGGCGCCCGTTCAACGGCGGCAAGAGCGCTTTCCGCAAAAATGGAAGAGCGTTCCAGATTGATTTATCAGGGGGAGCCGGGTTGGAGATACCGGCAGAATATAAAAAAAATTGATGCTGATTTAGTCAAGTTAAGAGACAATCTTGATGAGATAGATAAAAACGCTCCTCATATAAATAAACTGCCCGCTTTTAAATTAACAACAGGTAATCTTGAATTAAACTTTCCAACTCCGCCTCTTGCAGGCGGCGAAGCCAGATTTTGCACCGCTCAAAGGGCAGATGCGTTTCTTTCCGGCACCATAATTGATTTTTACGGAAGATATTTGTTATCTGTAAAACTTTATACAGTTTATACCAGGTCTTTTATTTGGGAAGACAGTGTTATATTTTCACATAACGATCTTGATGAAGCGATAACAGAACTTACACGGAAAATGATCATCGTGCTTTCCGGTAATGAGCCTGCTGCCATTGCGATAACGGCTGACCCTGAAGAAACATTAGTGTTAATTAACAGGGCTTTTGCGGGCAGGGGAAGCGCAGAGTTAACGGAAATTCCGCCTTCTACAGTTACAGTAACGGCTTCCGCTCCCGAATATGAAAGTATCAGTTTTGAAACTGAACTAAACGCCGATGAACTTGCTATTATTAATTTATCTCTTACCCCTATAAGATATGTTAATATGGATATTTTCGCAGACAGAAGCGGCAGGGTTTACCAGGGCGCTTTATATGTGGGGGAGGCTCCCTTAACGCTGCGCCTGCCTGTGGATCAGCTTGAATATCTGGAATTCGATACTCAAAGTTCGTACAGGGGAACAATAGTTTTTAAAACTCCGGATAATTCTGATTTTATTACCAATGCGACAATTAACACCAGAGTGCTTCCCAGAAGAGGCACTGTAGACAGGGAGAGGCGTGCTTTTTACTGGGCTTTCGGCACAGCGTGGGTAACAGGAATTGGTGCATGGATTGCGGATTATTCGTTTAAGGGTGTTAGCAGAGCTTTTTTTAATCAATATAACGCTTATGGTTCTGTAAATCAGGGATTGGCAGATGAATACAGGATATGGAGCGGTATAAACATTGGAACACTAATTGCTTTTGGAGCTGCTGCCGCGTATACCGTTTACCGCGCGGCAAGATATATTTATTTTGCTAACAGGCCTTCGACACCCATTGTTGTGCCTAAAGCTTCCGAAGTATCAGGCGGTGAATAAATGAAATTCGGCGACAGAATAAAAAGCTTTTTTCTTGGTAAAACCAATATAGACGAACAGGTTATAGATGACCTCTGCGATCTTTTAATAGAAGGTGATTTTGGCGCCGCGCAGGCATACAAGACTGTAGAATTGTTAAAGGACAAATGCAAAAAAAACGAGGGCAGCATACCGCAGATACTTGCGCAATTACTGGAAGATGAGCTTGGTAAAGCAAAAAATGCCTCTGTGCCGCAAAAAGAACTAACCGCGATTTTGCTTTTGGGAGTAAACGGCGTTGGTAAAACCACAACCGCGGCAAAACTCGCAAATCTTTATTTTACCCAATACAATAAAAAATCGATTCTTGCTGCTGCCGATACTTTCAGGGCGGCGGCTATTGATCAGTTAAAAATTCACGGGCAGAATTTAAATATGCGCGTGGTTGCGCATAAGCAGGGAGGAGATCCGGCAGCGGTGGTTTATGACGCGCTGGATGCAGCCGGCGGTTCGGGTATTGTTATTGCTGATACGGCGGGAAGAATGCATACAAAGACAGCACTTGTAGAAGAACTCCGTAAAATTGACAGGGTAGTGGAATCAAAAGCCAAAAACGATATTAGTTATCTTAAATATCTTGTATTGGATGCAACAACAGGAAGAAACGCTTTTGCGCAGGCGGAAATATTTCATTCTGCCGTAGCGCTTGACGGAGTAATACTGACAAAATACGATTCAAGCGCAAAAGGCGGAGTTGTTTTTTCTCTTGCTTCAGAGCTGCAGCTTCCTGTAGTTTATGTCTGCACAGGGGAAAAATATACAGATATTGAACAGTTTAACCCGAATAAATTTGCAAGGGAGTTTGCGGGAATTGCTTAAAAAAATAATACCTTTAACTGTTTTTGTTTTACTTCTCATGTTTGCGGGTTTTATTGCCCTGACGCAGGAACTGGATGAAACATTAACAGAAGAAGAAGATCAGGAAATTGAAGATATTATTGCCGAAGAAGAAGAAGAGGAAGATACAAAGCAAGGGATAGGATGGATTAGGCCAATCAGATGGTTTCGCTCAAACGCGGGAGGCATGGCGCTGGAAGAAGCGCATTCACGGTTTGTAGCTTTGCGTTATGAATACGCTCTTGCCATTGATTCCGCGCATCATGACGAGCTGCCAGAAGATATGCTTGAATTTTATATAGGCGAGCTGTTTCCTGAAGTTCGGATGTTGTACAGAAATACCAAATTGATTAGGACGCAGTGGATATTAAGAGACGAAAAAGGGACAACAAGGGTAAATGCGGTTTTTATTGAACCAAAAGAAGAGCCGCCGTCAATAATTGAGTATACGCAGGAAGAACCTGAAATAGAATATGAAGCAGAAGAAGAACAGGAAATAATAGCAGAACATCCGCAGGAAGAGCCTGAAGAAATCGTTGTGCATCCCGCAGAAGACAGGGAAGAAGATACGGAAATAGCAGCCGAGCATCACGAAGAAGAAGTTATTGAAATTGCAGAAGAAACAAAAACAATTATCGTAATCGAAGAAAGCGCTCCGCAAGTGCCGCAAATATCGGGATTTATCGAATTATTCGATGAAAACTCATTTTTAACAACAGAATACAGATTTTATGTAAGCGGCAATAAGCTAAAAATAGAATACGAAGTTAATAAAAATCTGCTTATTGGAGCCAGGTTTTTTATTTGGGAAAATGATGATTATGTTTTATCTTTTAGGGATTTTTACAGATATAACCGAGCTTTGTCGCTTAGATCTGTTGAGCGGGTATTTTACAGGGATATGACAGTTCCTGTTTTAATTGCTTTTCCAAGGCATTTAATGGATGCGGTTAAGGATGATTTTTTAACGGGACAGAGAATAAATGTATATCCTGAATTTTTCGGCGATATTTTTCTTCATATAGATTCAAGGATTGTTTTTAACAGCGATGAAAGAGGCAGAACGCTTAAACAAACTTTATATAACGACAGAGATGAAGTAATCTGGGTAATTGACAATATATGGCAGGGAGATCGTATAGTTTCTACAGAAATGACAGAAGGGAATACAATACTTTTAGCAGAATTTGAATATGATTCAAAGGGAGATAAAATACAGGAAAGGAATTTCCGCAATGGTAATCTGGAACGGATTGTTTATACAGAAAATAAAATCGATATAGAGGAACTTTATTTTAATAATATACTGGTACTTAGGGCAGTCTGGGAAGACGGCAGAAAAATTTCTGAAACAAGGATGAGATAATTGAAAAAAAACTGGATATTTTTTGTTGCATCACGATATATTTTTAAAGGACGCGGAAATTCGCCTGTATTATCCGTTTTGGGGATAGCTTTCGGCGTACTTGCGCTTATCGTAATTATTGCCGTTATGAACGGGTTTCAGCTTGGCTTTATCGAAAGTATTCTGGAAATATCTTCGTATCATCTGCGACTTGATGCTGTTCCGCAGGAAAAAGCCGCAGAGCTTTCAGATTATATGATGTCGGTTTCCGGCGTAAGAACGGCAGTGCCGTTTAAGGAATTTCAGGCTCTTGCAAGGGGCAGAAGATCAGGGCAGCATGCGGTCATTGTAAGAGGACTTGGTGAAGATACTCTTGTTATAGACAAAATGATGGAAAGCAGGCTGGATTTTGAATCGGGTTCTTTTAATATTTCCAATCCGGGTTCTGTATTGCTGGGCGCGGAACTTGCCCGCAAGCTCGGCGTTGGAATGTCGGATACGATTACTTTATTTTCCATCACCGGTATTTTATCCGCAGAAGATGAAGCCGGGGTAGAAACATTTACGGTTAGGGGAATATTCAGAACGGGGTATTATGATTATGACAGCAATTGGGCGTTTATCAATATAAACAGCGTGCCTTTGCTGGATAACGAAAGTAATTTAATTCTGGGAATAAAACTTGAAAATCGTTTTCATGACAGGTTTGCGCTGGATCAGGCTGTAAAAAGAATGCCGGATGATTTTAAAGATATAAAAATATCAAGCTGGCGGGATTATAACCGTTCATTTTTCGGCGCGCTTAGAACAGAAAAACTTTTTATGTTTATACTTGTAGGATTGATTTTTATTGTTGTTGGACTAAATATTTTTCAGGCGCAAAGAAGGGCAGTTCTTCAGAGACGGGAAGAAATCGGATTATTGCGCGCTGTAGGCGGAACACAAAGATCGGTGCGGTTTGTATTTATACTTGACGGCGCGATAACAGGTTTTACAGGAGCGGCTATCGGGCTTGTTTTGGGGCTTTCGATTGCGTCCAATATTCCGAAATTCTTTTCTTTGGTAGAAAATATAGTTAATGCGTTTATAAGCGTAATTAATACAATAGCAGGTTTTTTTGGATTGGGCTGGTCAGAAAACTTTTATGTTTTTTCGCCCGCTGTTTTTTATATAAAGGAAATACCGTCAAGAATAATTCCGCATGAAATAATAATTATTTTTATGTTTGGTTTTTTATCTGCGCTTGCTGCATCATGGTTTGCATCAAGAAAAATATCAAAAATACAACCGGCGGAGGTGTTGCGTTATGAGTGATATTATGTTAAAGGTGTCCAATATTGTTAAAAATTATATTTCCGGCGCCGAAACGCTTCATATTTTAAAAGGAATTAATTTTGAAATAGAAAAGGGTTTGTCTGCCGCTATAAGGGGTATAAGCGGAAGCGGTAAAAGCACTTTGCTAAACATTATAGGCGGTCTTGATCGCACAGATGAAGGAAAAGTATTTATAGGAGGCGATGAAATTACATCTCTTTCTGAAAAGGAAATTTCCATGTACCGCTCCAAAAAGGTAGGTTTTATTTTTCAGTTTCATTATCTTTTAAAGGATTTTACCGCTTTGGAAAATATTATGCTTCCCTCCTACATTGCCGGAATTAAGAAAAAAGACGCCTATGACAGGGCACGATCACTTTTGGCTGATGTTAATCTGGAAGACAGGGCGCATCATTTTCCGTCTCAATTATCCGGCGGGGAGCGGCAGAGGGTAGCGGTAGCGCGTTCAATGGTAAACGATCCTTCCATTATTCTGGCAGATGAGCCTACAGGAAACCTTGATCCGCAGAACAGCGAAATAGTAGCAAGCCTTTTATTTGAAGGCGCTCAAAAAAGAGGCAAAACATTGATTGTTGTTACTCATGATAAAAAAGTGGCAGGCAAGGCATCGGTACAGCTTGTTCTGGAAAACGGACAGTTAATAGAGGAATCATTTTGAAAAGTAAAGCTGCTTTTTTTATTGCATTAAGATATTTATGGGCAAGAGCGCATGAAGGCGGACGTTATCTGCGCGGGGCTGCCGCGGGAATAGCTGTAAGTTTAATTCCCATAATTGTTACGCTTATTGTGGCGGACGGTATGATAAGGGGAATCATCGATCGTTATCTTGAAGTTGGAACAGGGCATCTTCAGGTTTATGAAATAATGAGTTACGGCGATACAAATCTTGTTAACAGAATAAAAGAGCTGGATTTTGTAAGAGGAGTATGGCCTGAAAAAAGAGGAATGGGTGTTATTGCCGGAAGAAGCGGAAGAACAGGCGTTACGGTACGTTCTATCGACCCTTCGTTTTGGGATGATCCGGGCAGCTTGGAATATTTAAAAATAATTGACGGCATTAACAAACCGGAAACTGACCGCGATATTGTTCTGGGTCAGACACTTGCAGAAAATATCGGCGTGCGCGCGGGTGATACTGTGCGCTTAATGACTTTAAGGGACGGAGATTCGGGGCGGCTAAGCCCAAGGATGGCAACTTTTACCGTTAGGGGCATTTTATCATGCGGTTATAATGAACTTGACGCGTTATGGTGCATTATAAGCTACGAAGGCGGAGAGCGTGTTTTTACTTCGGACAATACCCAGCAGAGCATAATTATAAAAACAGACGATCCGTATAAAAATATAGATAATTATTCATGGGAAATATACATTAAAGCGGGAAGCAATTACAGCGTTTACACATGGAAGGATTTACTGCGTTCCCAATACAGTTCCTACGAAACATCAAGACAAATTCTGTTATTCATAATGACACTGATCGTGATAGTAGCCGCTATCAATGTATCTTCCGCTACAAGCATGCTGGTTCTGGAGCGCCAGAGAGACATTGCCGTTTTAAAAGTAACAGGCGGCAGCGTTATGGGCGTAACCGGTATTTTCCTGTGGGGCAGTTTTTTAACAGGGCTTGTCGGCAGCATTATCGGCATCACTTTAGGTTTGCTCATTGGTGTAAACATCAATTTTTTAATCAGATCCCTGGAAAAATTCTTAAGTTTCTTTACGGGTTTATTCAAAGGGGAAGAAGTAAAAATACTTGATCCCGGCTTTTACCTGGAAACAATACCCATCATCGTAGACTGGAATATGGTATTCCTGATAGGTCTTTTCGCGATTATTTGTTCAGTAATAGCCTCCTGGATACCCGCTATCCGGGCAGGCAGGCTAAAGCCAATGGAACTGCTCCGCAAGACCTGAGGCGCGGAGAAGATGTGGGGAAGATGTTGGGAAGACTCTCGCGGAGACGCGGAGGAAGAGTTGGAAAGACTCTCGCGGAGACGCAGAGGCGCAGAGGACGCAGGGGAAGAGGGGGAAAGAGGGGGGTGTTCGAATTCTTACCCTTATTCCTAATAATATGTGACAACTAACATATCATTCTAGGGTTATAGAGAAAGATTTCGGACATAAACTCCTCTTCCTCTTCCTCTTCCTCTTCCTCCGCGTCCTCTGCGCCTCTGCGCCTCCGCGTGAGTCTTGGCAAATGACTTGTTGGCAAAGCCCCTTGACAGAAGGTTTAATAAATTGTATGTATAAGTAAATCATGTATTAGGAGTTTATATGAAAAGATTTATACTACTGCGGAATGCGGCAATTATCGCTTTTGCGGCGATTTTCGGGTTTGCAATGATGTCGTGTGATGACAATGGAAATGGAAACGGTGATCCGGCAACAATTACTATCGAGGTTTACGGAACTCCACAGGTCGGAGACTATATAGAGGTTTATGAAGATGGAGATTTTTCAGGTGATTTATTATGGCAGTCCTCTGACAGCGATAATCCTTTCGATTGGCAAGACGATGATACAGTTGTAAACGAACAAAACAAAGTATTGCCAGGTGCAGAAGATAAATTCATACGTGCAAAACGCATGGATGCAGATAATAATGATTGGGTTTACAGTAATCATGTGGGTCCGTTTGGTTCGGATCCTTGTTTGGAGCATGAAGATGCTACAATAACAGTTACCGGGCTTGGAGCTTATGATGGAAAATGGGCGTGGATTACATTGTATGAAATTATCTATACCAGTCCTTTATTCTATGATGGATATGTACAAATTAGCAGTGGTTCAGTCGATTTTGAAATAGAATGTATGAGATGTAATGAGAAAGGCTTTGTGCCTGGAGATTATAGAGTAACACTCTTAATTGTAGATTATGATGATAATAATAAGTTATTATATGTCGGCGATATAGAATCCATAAGCATTGATGATGGTACAACTATGGATTTCAGCGAATTTGAAGAATTAGATCCCTGTTCGTATCATGCACAGGCTACAATAACAATTACCGGGCTTGGCGAATATGATAGCGAATATGCGCTTATTGTATTAAGTGCTGATATAGATGGCGATAGTGAATTCTATAGTAATTGGACAGTAATTAACAATGGTTCGGTCGAACTTGTATTACGTTGTTGGGAATGTGAAGAGCCGGGCTTTGAACCTGGAAATTATTTTGTAATATTCACAATTGAAAATATAAGTGACGAAACATTATATCTTGGCTTTATAGAATCCCAAAATATAACAGGTAATATAACCTTCACTCTTAGCGACTTTACAGACCTGGGAGATACAGAACCAGAGCCGGGAACATTAACAATTACCGGGCTTAGTGCATTTGCAGGTGCTGGTTTTTATATTGCCGCAATTGATATTGATTCCGAGACCATTCTTGCGGCAGAGAACGTTTTCATCGATAGTCCTATGGCAGGTAATCTTGTTGCAGTAGGCGTAGAAATCGAAAACGGTTCAGTAACCTTGCCGGTTTGGGAAATAGATGGTCCATATTTAGGTCCTAACGGAAATGATTATGAATTGGATATATTTGGTTTCAGCGAAAGCGGCGAGATAACATTTTCGGTTGTAATTTGGGAAGGATCACCAGGTTTTCCCGCAAGCGGACAAGGCGGTGATATTACAGAAATAACATATGGAACCGTGACTGTAACATTCGAAGATGGAGTTGGTACAGGTGTGTTTGTTGTTGCAGGCGGGCAGGAGCCTAGCACCTTAACTATCACAGGGCTTAGCGAGTATCAAGGAAGTTATATTTTCGCTTATGCATACGATGGTGATGAAGATGTTCCCCTTGTTTTTGCAGCCGAAAGTATTGGTGTTGAAAGCTGGGGTGGGGAAGAAGTTATAGTATATGGCGGTTTTATCTCTGGTAGTACGATTACATTGCCGGTTTGGGATGTAACTCCTACAGGCGATGGTGATGGTATGGATACCCCATTTGAATATGATTCAGAATTTTTCACAGGTAATTACACTGGAAATTTCAGAATTATTATTTGGGATGGTTCAGATGAGATATGTAAAACAGGTATGTTGTGGCAGATGTCTTTTACAAACGGACTTGCTGAAGTAACATTCGAAGACGGATTATCAACCCCAGTGCTCTTTGTACCTGCAGAAGGTTAACTGAATTGGTAGCAGCTACCTATTTGGGAATTTGGTAGCTGCTATCACTTTGGAAAATTGTTAGTTGAAAACCTGTACGGAGTGGGATTGATTCTAGCGTTTATGGGATTTGTTTGTGGTAGCAAATCAAATTTCTTGTTTTAACCGCAGTTTGATTTCTTCAACCGTAAGCCCCTGATCCAGTAATTCCATAAAGTATTTGTAGCATTGCCTGATACCTTCGTTAAGTTCTGATATTCTGTCACATTCTGCTATCAAGTATCTGTCATAGGCTAACAACTCTTCTTTATCTCTTATTATATTCGCAAAACGTTTTTCGGCTGTTTGTAT
>Ga0123356_10004188_pt1 | contig 14952 bp, 9 predicted proteins | sample TergutEmb28metaG_2_FD_92546 | JGI IMG/M metagenome (GOLD analysis project Ga0123356, IMG submission 92546) | Embiratermes neotenicus P3 segment gut microbial communities from Petit-Saut dam, French Guiana - Emb289 P3 | ecosystem: Host-associated > Arthropoda: Insects > Digestive system > Gut ... | reverse complement strand
GGCGCCGGCGCCGGCGACCGCCACGCAACTCCAGCTCGGCTCTGTGACCGTGGCCGGGCCGCGCGCGACCGTCCACCTCTCCTGCCCAGACACAACCCGTGAGGGCTGCCAGGGCGCGATCATGTTCCAGGCCGCCGTCCGCCGGACGATCACGATCAGGAAGGACGCCGCCAGCAGCAAGACGCCCCAAGCCGGCAGTCACGGCGTAGCAAAAGTCATCGTCGGCAAGGGTACGTTCGCGCTGTCCTCCGGCGAATCGAGGGCGCTGACAGTCAAACTCAACTCGACCGGACTGGGCCTGCTCAACAGTGTCTACCGCTTGCCGACCGAACTGATGATCAGCGGCACGACGACGTTGACCCAGCCGGTGACCTTCGCATACCCGCAGGTGCGCTCATTCGTGGCCTGGACCTGGAGCTACAAGGGGACTCATACCTACCTGGAACAGCTGGACGTCACACAGATCCCAGCCGGAGGCGACGTCACCGTTCTGTGTCAGGGCGACGGCTGTCGATCCGCCCATCAGAGCTTCGCCGCCAAGCACGGCAGCAGCATCGGGCTCGCGTCGTCGATCACCAAGAACGGCACGCTGACCGCTGGTGCGAAGCTGCAGATAACGATCTCAGCACCGAACAGCGTGGCGAAGGTGATGACGATCGCGATTCGGCCAAACAACTACCCGAGCGTCGTCAAGGCCTGCCTGCTCCCAGGCGCAGCGCACCCGGCTGCCTGCGCGTAGCTCTCGATCCGCAGCGGCTCGCCCGGTAGCCGCTTGACGGGCGCAGTGCGGTTGTGGGAGGCTTGTGTGGGCTGATGTTGAGTGCTTTGGGGGTAGTGGTTGATGCTTAGGCGTTGGCGCGTAGGGCTTGTGGGCGTGCTGGTGGCGATTGGGCTCGTGGCGCGGGTCTCGTCCGCGGGTGCTGCGGAGGCCGTGTACGTGCCCACCTACGGCTCGAATGACGTGTCGGCGTTTTCGTTCGACGCAAACGGCGCCCTGAGCCTGGTCCCGGGTTCACCGTTCGGTGCCGGCACCAGCCCGGATGGGCTGGCGGTGAGCCCGAACGGCGATGACGTGTACGTACCCAACTGGAACTCGGGCAACGTGGCGGCGTTCTCGATAGGCCCAAACGGCGCTCTCAGTCCGGTTTCAGAGCCGCCGTTCAGCGCCGGCACCAACCCGATCGCGGTGGCGATCACTCCCGACGGCACCCACCTGTACGTGGCCAACAGTGGCTCGAACAACGTGTCGGCGTTTCTGATCGGCTCAAATGGTGCTCTCAGCCTGGTCCCAGGCTCGCCGTTCAGTGCCGGAACCGGCCCGCATGGGGTAGCGGTGAGCCCTGATGGCGCCCACCTGTACGTAGTCAACAGTGGCTCGAACAACGTGTCGGCGTTCTCGATCGACGCAAACGGCGCTCTCAGCCCCCTCTCAGGCTCGCCGTTCAGTGCCGGCGCCGACCCGTTCGGGGTGGCGATTACCCCCGATGGCGGCCACCTGTACGTTGATGATGTGGACTCGAACGGCGTGTCGGCGTTCTCGATCGGCTCAGACGGTACTCTTAGCCCGGTCCCGGGCTCGCCGTTCAGCGCCGGAACCCAACCGGACGGAATGGCGGTGACCCCCGACGGCGGCCACCTGTACGTCGCCAATAACGGCTCGAACGACGTGTCCGGGTTCTCGATCGGCGCTAGCGGCGCTCTCAGCCCGGTCCCGGGCTCGCCGTTCAGCGCCGGAACCCAACCGGACGGAATGGCGGTGACCCCCGACGGCGGCCACCTGTACGTGGCGGACTGGTTCTCGGCCGACGTGTCGGCGTTCGCGATCGGCGCAGATGGCGCGCTGACCCCCCTCGCGGGCTCGCCGTTCAGCGCCGGCACCAACCCGGTCGCGGTGGCTGTGACTCCGCATCAGGGTCCGGTCGCGGCGTTCTCCGCGAGTGCGGCGCCGGCGGGCTTGCGGTCAGCGTTTGACGGCTCGGGCTCCCATGATCCGGATGGGACCGTTGTCCGCTACGACTGGAGCTTCGGCGACGGCACCAGCGCCGCGAACGCCGGGCCGACGCCGAACCACATTTACGCCGCGCCTGGCAGCTACACGGTCACGCTGACGGTCACCGACGACGCGGGCTGCTCGACCAGCCAGACGTTCACCGGCCAGACGGTCAGCTGCAACGGCTCAGCCGCCGCGCAGGTCTCCCACCAGCTGACGGTGTCCAGCAGCCCACCACCACAAGCGCCGGGAGCTCAGCCCAGCGCCCCGCAACTCACGCTCGGCTCGGTGACCGTCGCCGGGCCGCGCGCGAGCGTGCATCTCTCCTGCTCGGGCACGGCGACCGGGGGCTGCCAAGGCTCGATCGCGTTCCAAGCTTCTCGGAAGGGGAACAACCCCACCAACCACAAGCCCACCAAGAGCAAGCTCGCTCAGGCCAACAAGCACAAGCGAACCGAGGTCACGGTCGGCCGGACGACTTTCAAGCTTGCCTCCGGCAAATCGGCAGCGCTCACGATCAAACTGAACCCGACCGGTCGCCAGCTGCTCGACAAGTTCTACCGCCTGCCGACAGAACTGACGATCAGCGGGACAACGGCTCTGCGCCAGCAGGTGACCTTCGCCTACCGGCGGGTCCGCTCGTTCGTGTCGTGGACGTGGAGCTTCAGAGGGGCACAGACCGACATCAAGCAACTCGACGTATCGGGTATCCCGCGGCGCGGTCACGTGACCGTCTCCTGCGACGGCGGCGGCTGTAGCTCCCCGCTTCGGAGCTTCACGCCCAGACACGGCCATGGCGTCACGCTCACCTCGTCGATCAACAAGGATGGCGTGTTGACAGCCGGCGCCAAGCTGCGGATCACGATCTTCGCACCGAACAGCGTCGCGAAGGTGCTGCTGATCACCACCCGCCCGAACAACTACCCGAGTGTCACCGAGGCCTGCCTGCCCCCAGGCACAGCCCACCCGGCTGCCTGCGCGTAGGCCCGCGCGCTGGTCGTCGGCACCGGCGAGCCGCGCCGGTCTTATCGGCCCAATGGCGCGATTCGCTTGGTAGACTTTTCGCTGATAGCAGTCGTGGGACCTCCGGGGGTCGATTGCAGTCGTGGACCGGATACTGAAGTCGGTAGGGCTCGCGCTCGCGATTGTTGCTGCCTGTGCTGCGCCCGCCGCGGCGACGACGAACTTCGGCTACCAGGGCTTCGAGCAGCTTTACACGGTTCCGGCCGGGATCACGACTCTGGACGTCTCCATGTCCGGCGGCGACGGGGGCCCTGGCCCCAGCAACGACGTTGGCATCCCAGGAACTGGCGGCCACGGCGGCACGGCCTCGGCGGTCGTGGCCGTGAGTCCAGGTCAGGTCCTGTACGTCGAGGTCGGCGGCATGGGCACTGTCAGCAGCGGTGTGGCCACGCCGGCCGCCGGCGGCTGGAACGGCGGTGGAGCCGCCGCCGCGGAGGGAGTCGACACAGACCAAGCCACCCAGTTCGTGCCCGGCGGCAGTGGCGGCGGTGCGACCGATATCCGGACCGTATCCTGCGGGTCCGGCGGGTGTCCGGGTACCACTGCCTCCCTCGACTCACGCCTGCTTGTCGCCGGCGGGGGTGGCGGCGGTGGTCTCGATGCGGAGGGGCAAGCCACCGTGAACGGAGCCGATGCCGACCCCAACGACAACCCGACGGCAGCCGGGATAAATGGCGGCACCGCCGATACATCCACTCCCGGCGGCGCCGGTACGGACTGCGACCCCCCCTTTGCGGCCGGAGCGGGTTCATTGGGAACCGGTGGGACTGGAGCGGTCGGAGGGTTCATTAACGACAGCACGCCGGTCACAAATGGCGGCGGTGGCGGTGGCGGCGGCTACCAAGGTGGCGGTGGCGGCGGCGCCTGTGCAACCGTAGGCGAAATCGTCGGCGGTGGGGGCGGCGGCGGCTCCAACTTCTCCGCCCCCCCACCAGCAGTGACCAATGTCGCGATGGGTGTCGACACGACGACCGGCGCGGACGGCAGCGTCTCGATCAACCCGGCGCCGCCAGGTCTGCAGAGCCCGCCGACGATCACCGGAGCCTTCGCACCTGGAAGCACCCTGTCAGTCGTCGCGGGCAAATACTCCAACGCCCCATCGAAGTTCACCTACCAGTGGTTCCGCTGCGATACCAGCGGTAACAACTGCAAGCCCATCACAGGGGCGACCGGCTCGGTCTGGCCGCTGACCGACACCGACCTCAACACCACCCTGAAAGTCCAGGAGACGGCGCAGAACCCGTTTGCAATCGCGGCCCCGGTGACCAGCGCGGCCACACCGGTGATCGCACTGCCCGTGACCCCAACCTCACCGCAGCCCGTGGTGACGACGTCGCAGCCGACCCCACAGCCGGCCCCAGCGCCTGCTCCAGCACCTGCCCCTGTCGCCGCGCACCTGGTTCTCGGTTCGGTGACGATGGCCGGCGCGCGTGCGACCGTGCACGTGTCGTGCTCAGGGACCACCGGTGAGGGCTGCGGCGGTTCGCTCGTGTTCCGGGCAGCCCAGCACGGGACCATCACGACCAAGCACAAGCCAACGAAAAGCAAGATCGCCCGGGCCAACAAGCGCAAGATCACAGAGGTCACGGTCGCCGGGACGACCTTCGCACTTCCGCTTGGGACATCGGCGGCACTGGCGGTCAAACTGAATGCGGCTGGCCGACGCCTGCTCAACAAGTTCTACCGGGTGCCGACGGACCTCACGATCAGCGGTACCACAGCCCTCAGCCAGCCCGTGACCTTCGCGTACAAGATGGTGCGGTCACCGGTGACATGGACTTGGAGCTATAAGGGCTCTCAAACCACCGTGGAGCAGCTGGACGTTACGCAGATCCCCCGCGGAGGGCAGGTCAGCCTCCTGTGTCAAGGACACGGCTGTCAATCCAGTCACCAGAGCTTCAGACCCAAACACGGCCACAGTCTGGCGCTGGCGCCTTCGCTCGGCAAGCGCGGCACGCTGACGGCTGGCGCCAAGCTGCAGATCACGATCTCGGCGCCGAACAGCGTGGCGAAGGTACTGGTGATCACAACCCGCCGCAACAACTACCCGAGCGTCGTCACGGCCTGCGAGCTCCCAGGCTCGACGCAGTCAGCGACCTGTGCATAGCTATCGCCACAGCGCCCTGGGCCGCGCCCCAAGCAAGCAATGATGGCACCTGCGTGACCTTCCGAGACGGATCGCGCTCGTGGGCCGAACACTGAAGTTGCCGGGGCTCGTACTCGCAATCCTCGCGGTGGGTTCGGCGCCCGCCGCAGCGCAGATGTTCAACTACACCGGGTCCGAGCAGACCTACACAGTGCCCGCGGGGGTCACTGTGCTCGACGTATCGATGTCCGGGGGAGATGGGGGCGGAGTCTCGACCGTCGTTCAGGGGGCCGGCGGGCCAGGGGGCCACGGGGGTACGGCCTCGGCCGTGCTCGCCGTCAACTCGGATCAGACCCTGTACGTGGAGGTCGGCGGGGCGGGCGGCATCGGCGGGAAGCTGAGCAGTCCGGTCGGCGGCTGGAACGGGGGCGCATCTGCGGGCTCGATAACCGGCGAGGTCGCATTCGGCGCGGGCGGTGGTGGCGGCGGCGCGTCCGATATCCGAACCGTCCCATGTGGGTCTCAGTGCCCGGGGAGCGGCGCCTCGCTTGGCACGCGCCTACTGGTTGCCGGCGGAGGGGGCGGTGGCGGAGTCGACGACGCCGGACGGGTCTTCGCCGGAGCCGACGCCAACCCGGGAAGCGGCCCGATGCCGGGAAGCCCCCCGAACGGGGGCACGGCCGGCCAGTCGGCACCCGGCGGCGGCGGTACCGGCTGCAGCGGTACCGGCATGGCGGGCGCGGGTGGGAGCGCCGGCGCCGGGGCCGCGGTGGCGCTGAACGCGGCAGTCACGATGGACGGGGGTGGTGGCGGCGGTGGCTATGAGGGCGGTGGCGGCGGCGGCGTCTGCTCCAGTTCATCGGATGACCAGGGCGGGGCGGGCGGGGGTGGCTCCGACTTCGCGTCAGCACAGGCGAGCGACGTCGCGATGGGGATCGACAGTACGGCCGACGCGAACGGCAGCGTCTCGATCATCCCTGCGCCTCCCGTCCTGCAGATCGCTCCGACGATCACCGGAACCTACACGGTCGGCGCCACCCTGTCAGTCGTCCACGGCCAATACGTGAACGTCGATCAGTACGCATATCAGTGGTACCGCTGCAACGCGAGCGGCAACGGCTGTGCGCAAATCCTGGGCGCCACTGGCTCAGCCTGGACGCTGGCCAGCAACGACCTCGGCACCACGCTGAGGGTCGACGAAACGGCCAGCGGTGCGGCCGGCGCCGCCGCCCCGGTACTCAGCGGCCCGACACCCGTTATCACCGCGGCCGCGGCGCCACCTCAGCCGAGTGGGACGCAGCAGCCCGCCACCGGCTCCCCGCAGCAGTCCGCCACCGTCTCCCCGCAGCTGGAGCTCGGTCCTGTGAAGCTGGCGGGGACGCGCGCGACCGTGCACCTGTCGTGCTCCGGCACAACAGGTGGCGAGTGCCGCGGTTCAATCGCCTTCCGGGCCAGCCGGCACGGGGCCGCCAGGACAACAAAGAGCAGGATCTCCCAGGGAGACAAGCGCGCATCGGGAGAGGTCACCGTCGCCGGCACTGCGTTCACGCTCGCATCCGGCAAGTCGGCGGCGCTGACGGTCAAACTGAACGCGACCGGCCGACGCCTGCTCGACAGGTTCTACCGCCTGCCGACAGACCTCACGATCACTGGAACAACGACCCGTGCGGAGCGGGTGACCTTCTCCTACCCGCGCGTGGACGCATTCGTCTCATGGACCTGGAGCTACAACGGGGCCCACACAAACATTCAGCAACTCGGCGTGACCGGCATCCCGCACGACGGTCAGGTCACGGTCGCCTGCCGCGGCGGCGGCTGCCGGGCTAGCGAGGAACGCTTCACGCCCAAACGCGGCAATAGCGTCACGCTCGCCTCGTCGATCATCAAGGCCGGCGTGCTGACGGCTGGAGCCAAGCTGCAGATCACGATCTCGGCGCCGGACAGCGTCGCGAAGGTGCTGACGATCACAACGCGCCGCAACAACTACCCGAGCGTCGTCAAGGGCTGCAAGCTCCCGGGCTCGACGCACCCAACGACCTGTGCATAGCCAAGTTAGGATGGCCCACAATGAGTGACCCCACGACCATGGCGACCATCGATGCCAAGGCGGCTCCCGCGGCCCCGTCGAGGTCAATCGTCCGCCGGCCGCTGGGGCGAGCCAGGCAGCTGATCCCGATCCTCCGGCGGGCGGATCATGCGACCCGCACACGCGTCACCGATGAGTTGCAGTCGGCGATCGGCAATGCTCAGCTGGCGCGGCTGGTCGCCGAACCGAGTCGGCGCCTGGATCGGCAACCGGCCACCGCCGATCAAACGCATCAGGAGGCGACCCGCGCCGAGCTACGCCGCACCTACCGGCAGGCCGAGGAATTCGAGCGTCGCTACAAGCAGCTGCAACCGCGCCTCGACGAGGCGCGGCGGATGGCGTTCAGGGCCGACGACGAGAGCCTGCTGGCCAAATTCGCCGAACTCGACGACAAGGCGGGTACGGCGCTTGACACCGGACTCGCGCTCCACGACCTCGGACGGGACATCGCCGAGCTGATGGCAGACTCGGCCGGAGTCGAGCTCGCAGAAGTCTCGAAGTTCACCGAGGTCCTGACGGCGGTCAACAAGGGCTTGGCCGCGGTCTCGCTGGCGCTGACGCTCACCGAGCAGGAAGCGACGACCGCAGCCGAGGAGGCCGCTCGCGAGCTAAAGGTCGCGACGTCGGGTTTCTCCGCACTGGCCACGCTGGCCTCGCTGCCGGCGGCCGTCAGCCTGTACGCCGACCTGTATCTCGTCCCGCTGACCGCGGTCTGCGTCGTGTTGATCGGAAAGATCTCCGAACACCTGCACGAGTGGAACCGCGACTGGGTCGACCTCGAGGGCGAGCCCGGGTACTTCGGCGCCGAGCCGGGCGGCAAGCCGATGTGGGAGTTCATGCTCGGGGTGATGCACGCGGGCGACAACGTCGACAAGATGCCGACGATCCCCGCAGACGTCGAGGCGTACTTCCTACACCACCGCGACGGGTTCGGCGCCGGTGCCGGTGAACAGGTGCCGGTCGACGGCTGGATCTTCAAGGACATCGACAAGGCGAAGTTCCCGGACTGGCTCGCGCGGCACCGTCAGGAGGTCTGGGCGATGCTCTACGGGTCCTGGCAGGTGCCAGCCGCATCCCGCACCCCTCATTGACGCGTCACTCCTCGCGACGCGTCGCCTTGACGATGTGCCGGCCCGACGCGATCACCTCGTCGGGACCGAGCGTGATCTGCCGCCCCGCGGGCTTCTGAGCCTGCTCGCCGGTCTCGAGATCGAACTCATACAGCCGCAGGAGCCTGATGTGCTCGATGCCCTCGAACGCATGCACGATCACGTATAGCTCTCCCTGGTTGAGCGAGCGGCCGGGCGGCCAGCCCTCAGACTGTCCGCCGGCGCTGCCGCCGGTAAGCGGGTTCAGATACACGTACAGCGCACGCAGCACCTCGCGCTCGATCCTGCCGACGTCTGCCCGTGGCGCGACCTGGAGGTTGACGACGACCGATGCTCCGCGGAAGCGCATCGGCAGCAGCCGGACAGGCGTCCCGACCAGCTTGCGACGATCGAGGTAACGGCCGACTTCGTCGAGCAGCGTCTCGTCGGGCCGCAGCTCGTCGAATGTCAGATACCTGTCGGAGGGATCGATGCGAGGAAGGATCTGCAACCTGATGCCCGGCTCGTCGTCGAGCACCCGGTGCGCACGGGCGATCTTCGGGGTCGCCTCCGTCGCCAGGAACTCGAAGTCCTCGGTCGTGACGGCCCGGTAGCGGGTGCGGATCTCCATCGCGGATCGCGCCCGCAGCGATTCGATCGACTGTGAGTCGACACCGCCGCGGGCCGCCACCGGATTGGTCACGGAGGCGACACCCGGGATCGCGTTGCGCAGCGTGTTGATCCGCCCCGCCTCGACGTTGCCGTGCTGGCCGCCCCCATGGCGGTATCGAGAGATCCGCAGGGCCGCGCCCTTCGGCGGGACCGCGCCGTGCTGGGAGGTCCCGCCGGCGCCGTGTCGCAATGAGGGCCCGAGCTGGATCTGGCCGCTGACGTGATCGACCATGAAGTGGCGGTCGCTCGCCCGGGACCCGGCGAAAGAGTCGCACTCATCCCACGGCTCCCAATCGCCGTGCTCATTCTCGACCTCTAGCGTCTCGCCCGGGGACAGGGCCAGCAGCGGCCGGAACCGCGTGGCGAACGTCTGCCCCGCGGAACCGTCGCTGACGCCGAGTTGCTCCTCGACCTCGAGCACAGAATTCTCCGCGATCACGGTCGCGCCGACTCCGGCGGCGGTGATCCGGTAGATCTCCGGCGGTTGGGTGTAGATGGCGGGCTCGCGGCTGATCCGGGTCGTCTCCGCGATCCGGCACCGCAACCAATGCAGGCGCCTCCCTGCGATCGGCTCGATTCCGGACCGCAGCGGGCATTGCAGATCGATCGAACCCGAGCCGTAGTTGAAGCCCCCGGTCAGGTCCTGCAGCACCTCAGCCTCGGCCCAATCGCTGTCGCCCTGGCTGCACTCCCAGCGCAGCGGCGGATCATCGGGCCGAACGCCCGCACCGCGGGCGGGCGAGGCCTCAAGCGATACGCGCAGCAGCAGCTGGGCGATGCTGTCTTCGAATCCGAGCAGCAGCGCGTCACCCGGCTTCGGTGGGCTGTCGAACGGCAGCTGGTCCTTGCCGACGGGGTCGGCGACGCCGTCGGCGACCCCGATCGCCTTGTATGACCCGCCGCGCTGGACGACGTACGCGGCGGGGCGCACCGGCATGATCGTGAAGTCCTCCAACACCGCGAAGACGACCGATGGAAGCGTCGCCGTGCGGAGGGTCCCTGCCTCGGACCCGGCGCGGACCTCCAGCGGTTCGGTGGCGGGAGCGCTCAGCCGCAGCCGCAGACCTGCGCGCGCAGCGGCGGGGCCGTCGAGCCGCAGTCCGAGAATGTCGAGCAGCGCCACGTGGAGCTTGTCTGGAACCCGCCCGAGACGGTCGATCGCGAGGCCGGTCATCCACGCGAACAGCTCGATCAGCGTGCCGGCCGGGTCCTGGCCGCCGTTCTGCGCAAGCTCGGGGCACTCGGCACGGACCCGCTGCGTCGCCTCGCTGACCAGCGCATCGTGGTCGCGCGCGTCGAGCCTGACCGAGGTCGGCAGCATCACGCGGTCTCCTCGGCCGGGATCACGTAGAACGGGTAGACCAGGTTGTAGAGACGACTGGTGGCGAGCACGCGATAGGTGATCGTCGTCAGCAGCTTGCCCTGCGCGACCTCGCCGAGGTCGAACTCCAAGCCGACAACCTCGATCCGCGGCTCCCAGCGGGCGAGCGCTCGGCGGACCGCGGATTCCACCTTGCCGACCATCTCGGCGTCGACCGTGTCGAACACGAGGTCATGGACGTCGCAACCGAACTCAGGTCGCATCGGGCGCTCGCCCAGAGCAGTGCCGAGAATCACGCGGATCGCCTGCTCGATATCGGTGACTCCGTGGGCGAGCGCGAGCACTCCGCGCTGATCGGCCCGGAGCGGGAAGGAGACTCCGGAACCAATCAGGTCGAGGTTGAGGTCCCCTGGCGAGCGTGTCATCCGAGGGTGACCGCCGAGCCGCTGATCGTGACGCCGCTGGGGTCGATCGTGATGGAAGATCCGCCGCAGCTGATCGTGATCGACTGCTGGCCCTGGATGGTCACCGACTGCTGGGCATCAAACGAGAAGCTGCCGCTGCCATTGATGGTGACGTCGGTACCGCCTTGAATGGTGACCGCCTCTGAGGGATTGAAGTTCATGTTGTCGGCCGTCACCGTCAGGTCCTTCTGAGTTGTCAGGTTCATGACGTCCTTCGCCGTCGCGACGATCTTCTGGTCAGACAGCAGCGCGAACGACCCATCCTCGTTCTGGGTGAGGTCGTCGCCCGGCACATCGACGCCGTTGAACAACGACCCGAGCACGTACGGTCGCGTCGTGTCGCCGTGTTCAAAGCCGACCAGCACCTCCTCGCCGACGACCGGGAGCATCATCAGGCCACGGGCGTTGCCGGCGCTGACCGAGGCGATCCGCGCCCAGGTGCCCTCCAGGTCATCCCCGAGCGCCGGGTACCTGACGCGGACCCGGCCCAGGTTGTCCGGGTCGTCGTTGTTGGTCACGAGCCCCAGTACCAGTTGCGCACCGAAGTCGGGAGCCGCACCACGGCCATCGGCGCGGACCGACCCCAGCAACGTGTGCGAGGGCGAGCTGGCGAAATGGGTCTCGTAGATGCTGCCGCCCCGGAGCACGTGCGTCACCGCCGCGACGCGGTAGGTGCCGCTGTACTTGGTCCCAAGCCCGGTGACCTCGATCGCCACGCCCGCCTTGATCTCCGGGTTGCCGTCGCTCACCCCGTCGGCTGCGACATATCCGTTGGCGAGCTTGTCGAGCAGAGCCTGGGTGAGCGCGTCTGCCTCAGACTGGGTCTTGACCGGTTCGGTGGCGACGTGCACGTCGGCGCCGTCGAATGCATTCGCAATCGTGTCCCGGTCGACTCCGATCCCGGCGATCTGGTTCGGGCTGCTTGCGGTCGAGGTGATCGCCTGCTTGGTCTTGGGATCCTGGGCCGCGAGGGTGACCTGGCGTGCCTGCTGAGTCGCCGTGACCCGCGGTTTGAACGAACGCAGTGCAGTCGGCCACTCCAGCTGCACCGCGTGGTGGGCGACCGGCTGGCGGAAATGCGCGACCGTGTCGTGCACCACGAACTCGAAGCCGACGCACTCGGCGAGCCGCCAGATGAAGTCCCAGTCAGTCTCGTTGTTCTGCTGCATGAACTCATGCGGGTCGCCACTGTCGTCGGTGTCGGGAGTGAACCCCGCGGCCTGCACGATCTTTGCGACGATGTCGCTCGAGGTCATGTTCTGGAACGTCTGGCACCGGCGCGGACGCATCAGGATGTGCGCCCGGTCGTACCCGCGACAGAGCAACTCGACACCGGCGGGGCTGAAGTCCAGCTCCAGCGAGACGATCTGGCCCTTGAACAGCGAGGTTGTCGTCAGGTCATCGTTGGCGCCCAGCTTGACCTCCAGCGAGCCGCCGACGTCAAACGGGTTTGAGTCGACCGGCTGGTCTTCGCCCGGACCTCCTCGGGAGTAGCTGAGTGAGAACGTACAAACATCAGGCAGCCGCAAATAGCTCTGGATCTTGACCTCGCGCAGCTGCTTGGCGAGCTCGGGATCGATCTGCTGACCGTTGACCAGCACCGTGTACAGCGCGACGTTGTGATCGCTTGAACTGCTGGACGGACCGGCGGTACCGAGCGCGCTCACTGGTCGAGCCTCGGGATCGTCAGCGACGTGCCGCTGGGCAGTCTCAGCGGATCATCGATGGCGTTTGCCTCGGCGATCGTGCGCCACCGGTTCGGGTCTCCATAGGACTGGTAGGAGATGGAGTGCAGTGAGTCACCTTCCTGCACGATGTGCGTGCGTAGCCCCGCGGTACCGCGCGTGGTCGGATTCTGCGCCTGACCGGCGGGCGAGGTGTCGTCGGCCTGCGCGAGCTCGAGGTCGACGAATGCCCGGATCGGGTCTCCGTTGGCTTGGAACATCGTGTACTGAATCGAGATCGACAGCGGCGCCGCCTTCGGCAGCTGGGTCGACCCCCAGGAGAAGGTGACGAACTTCGGAGGCTGGCCGTTGCCATGCATCGCCTTCATCAGCGAGTTCGCCTGATCCTTGATGCTCTGGCCCGAGCCCTGCAGCGACACGTCGAGCAGCAGCTGCATCTTGTAGACCATTGGCATGCCGCCGCCGAACTCGGGCTTCGGCCAGTCCTGGCTCTGGTTGGGCTTGTAGGTCCAGATGTTGGTCTTCGAGATGGTGTAGGCCGCCGGGTTGAAGGCGCACTGGATCGTGTCGCCGCCCTCGATCGCGAGCTTGGCCTGCTGGAATCCTTGTGGAACTTGACCGTCGGGCATCTCAGCTGGGAAGGGCCAGTCCGGAGTGCGCGATCTCCAGCGTTTCCGTCCCGAAGCCGACGGTTGAGGCGTCGAATGACGGCCCGGTCCAGCGGACCGGGAAGGCGTCAGCGAATGTGAACACGCGTTGCTCCTCGCCGTATTTCACAGTCAGAGTTATCTGCTTGGTCTGCGCCTGGGTCTTCGTCTGCGCAAACCACTGCAGCAGCGCCTCGGAGTTGGTGAGTCCGCGGGTCAGCAACAGGTTCGGACAGAACAGACGCCCGGGGAGCTTGTGGACGAAATCATTGTTCCCCCCCTCTGCATACTCGAACATCTCGAACGACATCTCCAACCCCGAGCACTGCGCGAACTGCCCGATCGTGTCGATGTCGGGGACCGACAGATGAAACGACTGGGTCAGGAGGATCGGTTCGGTCATAGTCTGGGTGGCCGCGCAGCTTTAGTCAGAACGGGTGGGAGATCAGCAGACCCAGCTGCTCCTGCTCTTGGTGCACCCGCTGCAGCATCTCCCTGTAGGCAAGGTCGGAGTCGGCGCCGCCAGTCGCGCCCGCGCCTCCGTCCAGGCCCGCGGCAGCGGTGCCACTGCTGGAGGCGAGACTGCCTGCGCCGCCGGCAACGGTGCCTCCGTTGCTCCGGGGCTGGTCGATCGGCGCACGGGCGAGTCTGCGGCTCGGCTGCGGCGACGGCCTCGAGATTGCCGGGACAGCCGTCTGCGCGGGGCTCGGTTGGCGCTGGGGCGCCGGCCGACTCGGGGTTGGGCGGGTCGGGGTTGGGCGGGTCGGCGTCGGCAACGCCGCGCGTGCGGACGGAGACGGTTGTGCGAGCGGTTCGGAAAGCGGATTCGGGGTTGCTGCGATCGACTCGCTGCTCGGCGGGGGCGAGAGGCGGAGACGTTCGCCGTAGAGCCGATTGTCAGGCGTCCGCGAGGTCGGCGGCGGGCTTACTTGGCGCGAGGCTGGGGTTTGAGAAGGAGTTTGTGGATATGGCGGCACAGTCGACCTGTCGGGCAACGGGGCAACTCGGTCAACGGGTACCTGTGTGGACCCGTCGGTCGGCCTCGTGGCGCTTGGCCAGGCCGGCAACGGATCGCTTGATCGGACCGGCAACGGGTCACTTGACCCGACAGGCAACCGGTCCCCCGATTTGATGCGCGGCGGGACAGGGGACTCGGTGGACAGCGGAGCAAACGATTCGTTCGGCGGCGGGACAGGCGATTCGGTCGGCAGCGCGACAAACGATTCGGTCGGCAGCGCGGAGAACGACTCCGTCAGCAGGACACTTGATTCGCGGCGCGGGCCAGCGCGTCCGTCCGTTGGATCGGCGTCGCGTGGATCAGCCAGCCCAGCGAAGCTCGATCGCGCCTCGGCAGGGGCTCGCCTGGGCGTCTTCCAGACCGGCGCTCGCGGTGGCATCGCCGTTCGGGAAGTCGCGCCACGATACGCGTCATCGACCGCCGCCGGAGCCGGACGTGCGGGCCTGCGTTCGACAGCGACCAGCGGACGCGGCGTCGATGGCCGCTCACGCGTCTCAGCAGTCGAAGACGACACGTCGAGCACGCGGCCGCGCGCGACACTCGGCGGATCGAACGATTGGCTGGCCGCCGCTATCGCAGATCTCGAACGAGACTCCGGCACCAATCCCCGTCGTCGCAAACGCGCGAATGCGCGGGCAATCAGACCGGGGGCCTCGGCGCTTGATTCAGGCCGCGTCGACGCCGGGGGCGTCTCGGCCCCGACGGGCACCAACGCAAGACCGTGTGCGGGTGGCTCCGGAGGAGCCGCGCCGGGCATGCTCGTGGGCGGTTCAACAACGCCGGGACGCGGCCGCGCCCGAGTGCCGGCGTCGTCCGGAGGCGCGGCGAGTACCTCCGGGATCGGCAGCTCCGGCGCCCGAACGCGCGGTTCG
>Ga0123356_10004187_pt1 | contig 14955 bp, 11 predicted proteins | sample TergutEmb28metaG_2_FD_92546 | JGI IMG/M metagenome (GOLD analysis project Ga0123356, IMG submission 92546) | Embiratermes neotenicus P3 segment gut microbial communities from Petit-Saut dam, French Guiana - Emb289 P3 | ecosystem: Host-associated > Arthropoda: Insects > Digestive system > Gut ... | reverse complement strand
GCTGACTCGATACCCGAGAATGACATTGCACCCGTGATGCGCAGTCCAGCCATCGCCACCATCGGCGTGGTGTCCGATTCCGTTGTGTCGAAAACGGAAACAGGTGGCCCACCACCTGTGGAACAAGCCATAATCGCCCTCCAAACAGACGCAATAATTCACCCGCTCTCAGTACTGCCCGATACGATTGAAGATCTCAGCAATCTAACTGCCTTAGTGCTCGACGATCCCCCTGGATTCTCTCCAGAAGCACGGGACGCGCTAGCCCAATGGATCAACCAAGGCGGTATTGTATTGATTGGTCTAGGACCTAGAGCAGCCAGTACACCTCTCGGATCGTCGCTAAATCCAATATTGCCAACAATTCCAAGATGGCTCGGCAGCCCGCCAGAAGGTATTTCCGACAAAGACGCTATGCTCCTCGGCCCGAGCGGCCCAAGTCTCAAGCATCTAAGACCCAGTGGACGCTCCCACATCGAAATTGATAATCTAACGGGCGTAAAATCGGTAACTCACTGGTCCGATGGATTGCCTTTTATGGTGTCGACGTCGTCACCTCACTCCGAGACCGCGTCGACAACAATAATTGGACTACCGTTTACGACAGAACACAGTGATTTTCCCCTTCGTCCTGCGTTTCTATCAATAATATGGAACATGTGTGAATCCGCACGAACTCGAGGCGGTTCCATGCGGATTGAGGTGGGACAAACATGGACGATTCCTCATACAGACTCGCAGCAACATCCCCTTATTGTCCGGACGGAATCTGGGCCATATCCCACCATAAAGTCTAACAACAGCACTAAAATCACCCCGCACACCGCCGGCCGATACGATGTCCAATCCCAAAATGGCGTGGAGAGTAGATTTGCAGTGATTCCGTCGAGGGAAATAAACCTGCAGCCGCGGGCATCAATACATAACACCGATGGTCCCAATCGCGAGTTTGGCAGCATGTCTACACAGGTTGATATATCTCGATGGATTGCCCTGGCTTTGCTTGGACTATTGGCAACAGAGTTGGTCCTTCGACGGATTTATCGGGTTGGACACGAGCAGGTTTTGTCGCAATAGTCCGACTGCACGGCAATAATTACGCAATTGTGCAGATGCTAATGCGGGCGAATATGATTCACGGGTCCATCGAAGACTGAGCAGTTAGTAAAGCAATAAGTATTACGGGAATCCCTGCACAAGCACGGAAGCAGGCTGATCTGGGCCCGATCCAATACCGAGCTGAGATTGCGAATTCTGGCCCCAACACCGAACATCGCCGTAACTGTTCACAATGCAGGAGTGATTGTTGAAGTTAGTGGAAATGTGCATGATATTCGATGCAAATCCCGACACATCCACTGGGGCGGGTTTGTCGACGAATGTACCATCGCCTACCGCGCCGTAAATGTTGCTGCCCCAGCATTGCACGGCGTGTCCAGAGATCTTCAACACACAATTGAATGGCCCGCCAGCAGATAGCGCGATTACTCCGGTGCTAGCACCTAGATTATTGATCCCGGTTGGATACATAACATAGGAGAACGTCGAACCATTGCCAACCTGTCCAGCGTCGTTCCTGCCCCAACACCGCACTTGGCCGGTGTTCATTACGACGCATGTGTGGTTTCCACCGACAGATATTGATTGTACGCCTGAGTTGAGTCCCGACGGTGTGGTCGGCGTCACCCTGTTTGTGGCTGTCCCGTCGCCGAGCTGGTAATACGCGTTGTATCCCCAACATCTCACTTCGCCCGTGTTGAGCAGAGCGCAACTGTGGTCGGTTCCCGTGGAGACTTGGGTTACCGAGGAATCGCCAAGATTGAACACACCGTACAGTGGCTTGTTGGTGGGTTCGATTTGTCCGAAACCGCATTGTCCAAGGTTGCACGCTCCCCAGCATCCTGCTCCGGCACCATCGGTGCGCAGACCGCACGTTGTGTCGTTGCCCGCTGAAATTTGGAGCCATTGGCGTTCAACCGCCATGGCTGAGGTGATAAAGCCCCCTGTGCTTCCTATTCCCAACTGGCCCGAGTTGTTGCTGCCCCAGCAATACAAACTGTTGTACGAGTCAATTGCGCAAGTGTGGTCACGCCCTGCCGAAATCCGTGTGATTCCGGACGGCAGGTTGTTGACCTTCTTGGGAACATCAGCTAAAGTCTGCGTGCCATCTCCAACCTGGCCAAGATTGTTACGTCCCCAGCACCAAACCTCCCCGAACGAATTGATCCCGCAAGTGTGAGTCGCGCCAGTGCTGATCTTGATCTTCGCGGGATTCACACAGCTTCCACTCGAATTGCAGGTGTTTCCATTGTTTATGGAACACGAAGAGCCAGGTGTTGTGGCCGACCAACTCGTCGGACTCGACGCCTTGCACGTCTGGCAACTACCAGGATTGCTATAGCCGTCAGGGTAGAATGTACCGAATATCACGCAACCATCGGTACAGCCGCCAACTCCATTGCAGTACTTCCCCGTACCGCCGCAGGACGCGCCGGAAACGACCGACGACCATGAAGAAGTGCTCGATGCCGACCTGCACTCCAGGCACGAGTTTGTGGGATGCTTCTCCGTGTTGATCCTGAACGAACCGTCGATGAAACACCCAGTCTGGCACGATGTGCCGTTGCAAACCACCTCAGCCCCACAGGAGACATGCCCCAACGGTGCCGACCATGCCGAACTGCTCAGAACCACATCACAAACCTCGCACGCAGAGTTCACATAACCGTCAGGATACGTACCACCATCGATTACGCAGCGTGTGGGAGCGCAAGCTCCATCTACACATTGTCCAGTGCCGTCCATGCAAGAAGAACCGTCGGAAGCATTCGACCACGTGCCAGGAACGCCAGGATCGCATACCTCGCACTCTTTTGCAGGATTGTGGACTCCACTACCGATCACCTCGCCATCAATCAAACACGCAGGCGCGCAAACGCCATCATCGCAGTATCCACCTGGACACTCTTCCCCAGTCACAGCGGTCCAAACATCCGTCGCAACCATCGTATCGCACACTCGACACGACTGAGTGGGGTTTTCAGTTCCGTTGGCCACAACCTTGCCGTCAATCCAACAGGTGTTCTCGGAACACACACCAACATCACAATAACCACCCGTGCATTTTTCCCCGGTCAGTGGCGACCAATGCTCGTCATCTATCGATGCATCGCACTTCTCGCACACATTAGGAGAATTGGCGGTCCCGGCTTCCACCACATTTCCTGCAATCAGACATGCACCAATCGCGCATACTCCCGTCGACCCGCAGTACCCCCCAACGCAAGTCGCGAGCGGTTCTAGGACAGTCCAAACGCCCAAACTCTTCGACGGATCGCAGATTTCGCATGTGTTATCCGGGTTGGCAGCGCCTGGAGACCTGTACGCGCCACCAATGAAACAGCCAGATACGCACTTATCATTGCTGCACACCATGTCAGCAGCGCACGAGTATCCGGGTTTTACTTTTGACCACTTGTTTGGGCTATCGGGAGAGCATTCTTCGCATGGATCGGACGGGTTACGGAACTAATGAGGGTATTGCTTGCTGTCTATGTTGCAGCCGTTCACGCATTTATGCCCGACATCACATATTTTGCCCGCACCACACTGTTGCCCAGGATCCGAGGTCCCTGTCCACCCAGATTCATCAGCAACCGTGCAAGTCTCGCACGAGTTGTCGGAATTGACAGTACCATGCTCGTAGATCGTCCCCTCGATGAAACAGCCACTTCGGCACGCATGTGCTTCGCAGACTTTTCCAGACTCGCAAGTTGCTCCGTCTGCTAGAGGCGTCCACTGATTCGGGCTGGCCACACCGCAGACATCGCACGAATTGTCGCTACTCCGCTGTCCATGGGCGTAGTAGGATCCAGCAATGTAACAACCGTCAACACACTCGTGGGCCGCACTGCAGACTTTGCCTGTGTCGCACAGCATCCCAAGATCGCCTGTTCCCGTCCAACTCTCGGTGTTTGCATCGGTGCAAGACTCGCAGGAGTTAGACGGGTTCAGTTGACCGTGGTCGTACCATTGACCCTCGATGAAACACCCATCAACGCACACAAGACCCGCATTGCAGGTCTTCCCCACACCACAAGTCGCGCCAGGAGCGCTGGAACTCCACGCCGAGGCGTTCGACGGATCACAAACCTGACAAGCGTCGTCTGGATTGCGCACACCCTCAGGATAGCCCTTCCCGCCAATAACACAGCCAGCACCGCACTCGCCACTCGCATTGCATACCTTACCCTCACCACACGAATCCCCAACCTCCGCGGTGATTGTCCACGACGACGTGCTCGACGCACCGCAGGTTTGGCAAGCGTTGTCAGGATTGACATCCCCGCGATTGTACACATCTCCACCGATGAAACACCCGTCGACGCAAGTTGCCGCTGCGCTGCAAACCTTGCCGTTGAAGCATTCGAAACCAACGTATGCTGACCACTTGCCGACGGCCTTGGTGGCGTCGCATCGCTGACACGAATTGCCCGGGTTGATATCGCCGTGGGACAAGTGCGCCCCATCGATGAAGCACCCGTCGACGCACTCCTTCGCGTTGTTGCAAACACCGCCATCGTCGCAAGAAGCGCCTGGGTTCGGTGACCACGTTTGGGTGTTGGATTCGCTGCAAACCTCACATGGACTCGATGGATTCGCGGCACCATGCACGTAGTAGATGTCGCCGATTATGCACCCATCCACGCACATATTGCCGGTGTTGCACACCTGTCCGGGCCCACATTCCTGACCACGATCCTCACAACTCACGCCCGCCCTGACAATGCAGACGTCTTCAACACATTCGTGGGTTTCGTCGTCACAGCATTCCGTACCGCACGCGGATTGGGATGCTCCGCATGAACTGACGCCACCAGATCCACCAGCACCTCCAGATCCTCCAGCACCTCCAGATCCTCCGTCTCCTGGGCCACTTGCACCCGTTCCTTTCAAGTCGCCGTCGATGTCCTCGGTACTGCTACTTGAACCACAGCCCGATATGACGACAGCCAAGCCGAAAACCGCCAACCCTATCGAAGAACAGACATGCATTGATTCGCCTTTTTGGTGAAATAGACGTGACCCCACATCACGATTGGTGAGATCTAGTAGCTACGGACTGTCACGCAACCGAAATCTTCACCGACCTGCCTTTTCGGGTCGCGATAGCGCAAATCACAGCAAATCTTCGCCGACCGCCGATTCGAAATGGGCGAGACCAGGCCCGCAATCAGGTGGTACGGGCCCATTTTGCCCGAGGCATCTGGCGTTGCCAATGCACGCTTCCGATGTTTCCGCTCGCTCGAATCGCGTAATTGGAAACGTTTCGGGAAAAATGCATCGAGGCGAGGAAGGTTTGTCCAGCATGGAACTCGCCATGATCCAGACGGCACCATCGGTGTCTCCCGCAACGCCGACAGTTCGAACACCGTTACCCACAGCTCGTACGACCCCACCCGATCCAAGCGCTGCGGTTCCTCGGGCCCTCGCATCTCACGACTACGCTTTGCTTCGAGCTGACGAGCACATATCTCGCATGATGGCCAGCGATGCGTCGGTAAGGAATTGGCAAGAGTTGCGTCGTAAACCCGGCTGTCCGACGAGGAGCCTGAAAGGGGAATCGGGCTGGAAGTGCCCGCTATCGGATTCGCGGCTAGTGTTGCTTTGGAATTTGGTTTTTCGTGCGGAATCGCGTGAAGTCGTATGAAGCCGAATAAAGCCGAATACTGCTGAAGCCGAATAAAATCGAATAAAATCGAATAAAATCGAATAAAATCGAATAAAATCGAATAAAATCGAATAAAATCGATAATTAATCGATGATTAATCGATGATCTGCAGCAGCAAATCCAAACCAGAGACACACCGCCTCCGAAAACCATCGGCCGGTGTGCTATTGGGCACACTATCCTGGGTTACAGGCTCGCCTATCACCGCAATAGGCCACGCCCACCTTCTTGATCCGCCATTTATTGTATATTTACGCTGCCTTTGCACGCCGGATAATTGCTGCAACCCCAAAACTCTGTACCTGGATTTCTTCCAGTAGCCGCTTTGCGCAAGTACATCACACATCCACACAAAGGACAACTCGGAGCATCTGACTTTCGCATTTTGCGGTCAACCCGGAGTTGCGTCAGTTTTTCCCGGAAACCACCGCCTTGCTCAAATTCGCGTACTTGTCGCGAGATTTGTTTGTACAGCATATATATACAGCGCCGTACCAAAAGCAACAAGCAATTAGCAGCAGCAATATCGTCATCAGACTTAAGCCATTTTTCGAACTTGTTGTGCTGGCTTAGTACATGAACACATGAATCATGCACCCAATCGTTTCCGTAATGCGGCTCATCAAAACGAATTCGCAGCACTTTTTTTGCTTCCTCAGAATCCATATGCCAAGGCACAACCCCTTTTCCCAGCAGCCACATTTCATAATCACTCGACAATTCGGACAAGCTCGCCCGGGCAACATCAGTTAGTTTCATCTCGGTTTCTTTGGACGTTCCCGAGCGCGCCGAGCCCTCCACGATATTCGCCTTTCCCGAACGAGCCGCTTGCGTCATTTGGTCGTACAGTCTGCCTGCTGGATCATTTCTTCTCGTGAGAAACTTCCTGCAAAATGCATCCGTCCCGAGTTGGATAACGCAAGCCATTACCCAAGAGTCCAATCCTCTGTAACCCGCCGTTCTATCTAGTATTGCCACGTCCACTACCCACGAACAGGCTTCACCGCAATAAACCTATCATACAACAACAACCCCACAATTGTGCAGCCACCAATACACGCAAATATGATCCACAACACACGCGGCAACCCCAGCCCATCCACGAAATACTTGTACAAGTTCGCCCCAGTAATCGCACCAACACTAGAACCAATCACCCCATACAAAAACGAATACCCCATGTACGTGGCCTTCTTATCCTCAGGCGCTATCAACCCAACATACGAAATGAACTTCGGATGCGCAGTCATCTCCCCAATCGAAAACACCATAATCCCCAAAACAAACACCCACGGGCTCGACGACAACGCCAGCAATATGAACCCCGTGGTCCCAATCGCTATCCCGCCAATCATTGTAGGCAACGCACGCCACTTCTTGACAATAGTCGATATCAGAAGCTGCAACACTATTATTGTCCCAGCATTCATCACCGTCACGTGCTCAGCAGCAAACTTGAACTTCCACCCAATCCCCACCGATCCCAACACAGAATTGATACCAGCATCGACAGGAGTCATATCAACATGCGCGCCTAGATACCAAAGCACAGTATCAAACATCTGGAAATACAGAATCCAGAAGCCCGAATAAATGACGATCATGAGCACAAATCGCCAATCCAATAGCACCATTATCGCGCCAGCCAACACCTCTCCAAGGGACTTCGTATCCTTGGGCTTCGGCGGATCCTTATACAAGAAAATAGTGGGAATGAGCATTATCCCAGTGCCTATCGCCGACGCAGTGAAAATCGCAGACCAAGGATACCCATTCGTCCGCAAATAATTCACCAATAGAGCCGGAAACAGGAACGCCCCGAGATTGATCGACCAATAGAATATCCCAAACCCAAGCCCAGAATTGGACTCATTGGTCGTCCTAGCAATCGTCCCGGATATTATCGGCTTAAATATCCCAGCACCGGTCGCCATCACCAAAAGCGATGCGAACAACAGCCAATAATTGGTCATCTGACCAGATAACGCATAACCCGCTGACAACAACGTAAACGCAACCGCCAACGTTCGACGGTACCCAAACCGATCTGCTATCGCCCCAGCCAATATGGGCAATACGTACAAAAGCGGACGGACAACCCCGTTGATAATCCCCACATCCTGCTTATCAAACCCAAGCCCGCCCCTCGATATATCCTCAACCATATAGACGCTGAGGACCGACATAAGTCCGTAATAGGAGCCCCGCTCAAAGAACTCCATCAACACAACAACCCAAAACACCCGCGGAAACGACCCGAACCCAGATCCCCGCGCATCAGTCTTTGCCTCAGCACTCATCGCACACCCCCTGATTGATCTCCATACATCCGCGCGGGACACGGCTCAGCCAAAAGCTGCAGCAAATGCACCTCATCCCGCCAAAAATGAACCTGCGAATCCAAACCACGCGCCTCCACCGTCGCATCCCCCTGCTCCTCAACCACTCTCAAATACGCCCTCTCCAACGCCTGCTTCGCCCGCTCCCCCTTTTCCACCGCAATATCCACCCTCGCAGCACACACATCACTTACCCCCTTCACCGCAATCTCCATCTGCTCCTGCGCACGCTCAGCCTCAGCTATCCGCACCTCCCGACTCTCTCCCGGAGCGTCCAACTGGGCCACAACCACCCAATGCCGAGCAATCGATCGCTTAGCATACACATTACTCTCCCCCTCAAGAGTCAAATACATTGCGTCGGAATACCTACTATACGGGACCGGCCCCGTTGCTTCTGAATCATCGGATGCTGCCATTTCCGACGGGTTCTTCGGTTGTGATGTCGATGCCGAACTGCCACCACACCCCACGCAGAGTGGCACAGCCGCAAGAACAATCGCGATCAAATGACCCTTCACGTCTTTTTTCCTTATGATACCTGGGTTAGGATGCCTGGGTTTTAGGATGCCTGGGTTTTGAAATCTTTACCAACCCAGCCTTTTGCAATAACGAGCATGACAGTCGAACTAATAGCAATCAAGCCATAGATAAGCCACATTTGCTCGCTGTTCACAGGCCCATCCGATGGCACATACGCAGCCAAAAACCGCCCCGAATACAGCGGCACAAGCATTTTAGTCAAAAACCACGGAAACTGCGCTACGCCCATATACGCCGCAGTCCTGCCTTCAGGCGCAATCTCCGCCGCATACTGCAAGAATCTAGGCTGCCACATAGCCTCGCCTATCGTCATGATCACCAAAAACCCCAACAACGTCCAAAAATTCGCCCCAATCACCAACAAAAACGTGGGTGCCGCCATCACAAATGTCCCCACTATCATCATGTTATATACCTTCTTCCGCTGCGTCAACGCAGTAACTATCGGAACAAGAATAAATATCAATAGCGGGTTAAAATTAACCGCAACCTCAAAATTCTCCCCCAACCACAACCGCGCCCGCTCCGACCAACCAACCTTATCTACCACAGCAGCATAATCCCACGTACGAACAACCTTCTTCGCCTCCTCAACCCTCGCAACCGCCGCACTATCCGCCTCCGATGGCTTGTTCGACGCAATCGCGCGCAACACCCGCTTGGCTTCACACCCCTCCCTATACCCATCATACTTCCTCACAACATCCACATAATCCGCCACAGGACTCGACTCTTTCGGCAGTACCAACGATTTCCCCGTCGGCTCCATCCCCTCGCAAACCTCCACCGAAGCCGGCGGCGCAAACGCTCGCTCCACATACACCGGCAACGTCAACCAATTATGCGCAAACAATGTCTGCACCGGAATCAACGCAAAAATAAAGAACGCAAACTTCGGATCAGCTAACGGATGCGTCCGCAACCAATGCACCGCCACCCCAATTGCCCCTTCCTTTTTGGCCCGCTGCAATGCAGCATCCACCTTCGCCGTCTGCGCCGCATCCCTGCTCTTCTGATCCGCATCTTTTGCCGCCTCCTTCTCCGCCTTAACATCAGCAATTGTCTTATCAACAACTTTCCGCGTAAGAAGAACAACCGTCAAACCCAACGCAAGCACCGTCGCAAACGAAAACACCCAATATGACCCGGCAATCCCATATTCCCTACGAAGCGGGGAAAAGAATGTCGGCAACCAACCTCCCAAATTCATAAGCGCATACAGCATCGCAAACGCCATGCCCGCAGTCTTCGGTGTCGTAAACTGGCGAATCCCAGAATACGCAGCCGGCATATACATGCCATACCCCAACACAATCAACACAATACCAGCCATCGCAATCCAGTGGATTGCCGAATTCAACCCGATATCACCGAACCCTAGCGACGGTGCAGCGGCCATCGCCAACCTACCCACAATCATCAGAACAAACGCACCAATCAACGCCCTACGAACCCCAACCTTGTCCGCAAGACCTCCAAAAAAGAACATCGACAGAGTTATTCCGCTTGTCAGCACCCCAACCATATACCCAGCATGCTCATCACTCAGACCCACATACTGATTAAAGTACATGGCCATGTACATGAGCATCCCGAAATACACCATCCCCTCTATGAAATACGCAGCATTAATTCCCCACAATACCCGGGGCGCCGACACCAGATCAACGAATGGCTGCACAATCTCCATAAAAGGATTGACTGACTTTTTCTCAGGATCCGCGTCTTCCGACTGTTTCCCCGAACCCTCCGATCCAGAATCATCAGCCGCAAAAAACACCGACCTCACGGCTTGCTTTTCCGAACCCGTTTCGGCTCCGACAGTGCCATCGGTACGATCACCGGTTGGGCCACCACTCGAACCGCCAACTCCCTTATCTTGGTCTAAGTCGCTCAATGTTGCCTCCAAAATGTAACGAAACCTAGCGTTTCACAACACCAAACCCTACTCAAACTCCACAACCTGCCGCCACCAAGCCACCCCACCACGATTATCCCTCACCACCGCAAATATCACTTGCTTACCAACTTCACCAGGCGGCGTATAATCCGTACCATTATCCTCATTCCACCCACGAACACCATCATTCACCAACCTATGACTGCCATGTATCTCCCCACCAGTCGCCAAATACTCAACCCACATCTGCTCAGTCATCTCCTTGCCATTCGGATCCTTCAACCCTGTGTTCTCGGCACTCGACGGATCCACATTTAGCTTTATCTGCAAATCCGAACACGACCCCTTCGCACACACTGGAAACTTCGGAATATCATCCGAATCCATAAGCCGCCCACCCATCGAAAACCCAGTCACAATCGGATTCGCATTCGTACGCTTATCGTAACTGTATATTCCATGATACCCAATAACATAATCATCAATGGTCAGCTTATCACCATTGTCACCAAAACAACCAAACGGCAACCCATCCTCACCAGGCTCCGATACACCCATTTTCCCAGCACAAACCACGTAAAACACATACGAAAGCCCATAGGGTTCAACCCCCTCAGTCTCCGGACGACTCGAAACAATGTCCGACGGTATACTTATCGAAAACTTTTCGCCAAACCCAATTTTTCCAGCCAATTGCGACGGCGAAAGCCGCGACGGATCACCGCCCAATTGCTCCAACTGCTCCGCCATCTGCGGATAACAGAGACTGTAATAATCCCCCTTCGGATTATGACAACCACCAATCCACACTATCTGCATATCCCGAGGACTGCCCACCGGCGAACCCCCATCATGCCATAGCATCGAAAACTCAACAGTATCCCCCGGACGCGGATAGGGATTATCAGCCATAACACCAATAACCCGAACATTATTCACCAAACTAGCCGGATCAAAACCCTCATCACACCCCAACACCAACGCACCCCCACAAACCAATACCGACGCCGCAACAAACAGCCTACCCAAACCCAGCTTGCCAAAAACATTCGTATGCTCGCCCACCATCAGAAATCTCCTCGTATCCCAATACTCGGGATTATTGGCAAACCCGTCACTATCGTCTTCAACGAATAATTGTAGTTATAGTCATACCCCTCAACGTTCTGAGAATAATACACATTCTGAATGTCAAGATACCCCGACAACTTCCAATAATCAAACTTCCATTCCTTATCAACACGCAAATCCAACTGATTAAACATCGGATTACGCATCGAATTCCGAACCCCATCAATCGATGTATAAGTACCAGAATTCGAACTATACATCGAACCAACTATCGGAGTCTCCAAATTGCCCGTAACCAACCTAAACCTCGCCCCAAACCCCCACCCACGACCCAACTTATACGACCCCAACGCAGTAAATATATGCGTCTGATCAAAACCCATCAACCGATACGCCTCCCCAGGACGATCCATCAACATTGATCGAGACAGAGTATACGCAATCCACCCAAAGAATCTACCACTCGGCTTGTAGCGAAGCATCATTTCACTACCAATCACATACCCCTTCCCAAGATTCGCATACTCGGACAAGCCCATTTCCGACGGCACGCTCGAAACTAACAAATCCTGACGCTTATAGAACCCCTCCACCGACACATCAACCTGCTCAGTCAACTCCTGCTCAAAACCAACAGAATAATGCGTAGACCTACTCGATCGAACCCCAGGCGTCCCAAGCGGAGGATACACCTGCGTATAATCAGGCGGCTGATGAAACAAACCAACACCAGCCTTCAGCGCTGTCGACGGAAACCCTTGCACCAACTCATATCTACCGTTCACCCGAGGACTCACATCCCAAATCTCGGCAATAGTCAGGTAGTCCACACGAACACCAGGAACCAACCTCAACCTATCATGCGGCGTCAACTCCAACTCAACATACGCAGCCGGCAAACCAAACCCAGCCGCCTGATCCAAGATTATCGGTGGCTTGGATACATACGGCCCCGAATCAGGCTGCCCAGGCTCTGGCAGGGGCGGTAGTAATGCATTTATCGACGCATGCGCCCAATAAAAATCTATCCCAGTATTAACAATCGCCCTCCGATTAACCTTATACGACAATTCCGTCCGATTTATCACCGGAGTCTGCGTCAACTCCAAATACAAACTCCCCACACCCAGCTCCAATTTCTCACGACCAACCGATAACACCGTCCTAAACCGCAGATTCTCCGTTATCTCATTCTCATAACGCCCAAACGCCCGCCAAAAACCCGCACCATATCGCAAACTCCCCGACAACACCGGATCAACCTCCGACACATCCCGTGTTAATATTTCCAACCTATCATCCGACGCTATAAATCCAAACCGCAAACTAGACTTCCGCGTTGGCTTCGTCTCCAATATCGCCTGATAATCATAATATACAGGCGCTGCTGTCACCGACGCCCCCGCCTCCGTCAACACCGGCTTCAACCATACATCAAACCAACTCCTCCGACCCGCCAACGCAAAAGTCCACCCATCCAAAAACGGCACCGGCCCCTCCAACATCGCTCGCATATCTATCAAATCAAACTGCCCCATGCCATGATACTTACCATCATCCCTCGGTGCCCTAATCCCCACATCAACAATTCCACCCTTCACCCTCCCATATTGCGTACTAAAATTGCCCGGATAAAAGTCTATCCTCTCCAACATCTCAGTCGGAATCACCGACGACAACCCCCCAAAATGATAAACAAGCGGAATATCTATCCCATCCATGTACACCGCCGTATCACCCGGCGATGACCCACGTACCACCAACATCCCCGCAAACCCCGACCTCGCTACCCCAGGCATATTCTCAACCGAACGAAGCGCATCACCCGACGTCCCAGGTATCTTCGCTATCTCATCCTTCTCAATAGTCCGCTTCGTCACCTCACGCGGCGGCCTCTTGCCACGTATCACAACCTCCAACACACCCTCCGCCGCCACCCGATAAACAACCTCAGTCACATGATCAGCATCAACCTGCTCCTGCGACTCAAACCCCACAAAACCCGCAGCACTCACCCTCACAGTAAACGTTCCGACCGGCAAATCCTCAAACCCCCACGCACCATCCTCACCAGTCGTCGTAGTCCACTCCGAACCATCACTCGCACGAACCAACACAGTCGCACCAGCCATCGGAATATCCCCATCACTGGTCCGAATCTGCCCCGCCAAATTCCGAACAGGCACACGCGGCGGCGGAGGCGCGTCGACCGGAGGAGCAGCCACCTGAAGAGTGAAGCGGTATTGATACAGAATCCGCGCCGCAACAGCGGTGCCATCCTTGGTTGCCGGCGAAAACCGAAACTTCAGGGCTGCCGCAACAGCCGCCTCGTCAAAACCATGACCAGCCGGCGTGACCACACTCGCAGCCGTCACTTCACCAGTCGCACTAATGTCAAGCTGAAGAACAACATTGCCCGCAAGCCCTTGTTTCTGGGCTTCCGCCGGATACGGCGCAGACACAAATTCCAACAACTCAGGCATGGTAACCTGCGGACGACTGGCTCCCCCATCCGATGGCTCCTGACGAACCGAAGCCCCCGTCGTTCCTCGGGGAATCGCACCCGAACCAGATCCGTCAGTCTGCGCCAGCGCTTCCGACGAATACGCCCCGCCGACCACGACAAAACCAAGTACTCCCGCAAACACACGAGACAACGCACCCGCCAAAAGCGCAGTACACTTTCGCGTTTGTCTACCCGTTTGTCTACCCGAACAGGTGCGCGCAATCAAATGCATTGAAACCTAGATCTTCGCTGCTCTATGTACCCGGTGCCAGATGGAAATGCCCAAAGGTGATGTCTAACGCGCGCGCAAGATGAGTGGCGTGACGCATTCACAAATCACCATTCGGCACACAACCAAAGCGGTATGTCTACTTCAACCAGAATCCGCCACATACCACCGAATACCAACCCAAACAATCAACAAAAAAACACCACACCAACCCAACCTATACCCCAATATCAAGCGTCGACAACCACAACCCCACCGCATCCCCACCACGATATCCATCGCGACGCAACGTCCCCGCCGCCTGCACTCGCATCCCCGCTCTCAACTGACGAGCCATCGATCCCATCCGCGACCCAAAACCAAACAACAACGTCCCACTCCCAAGCGACAACTGAACCTGCAAATGCCCACCCCGAACTTCCTGCGACCTCACCACACGCGCATCCCTCACCCCAATAACCGGATGCTCATTGGAAACCCCACACGGCTCCAACCACGACAGATCATCCACCACATCGAGCACCCTATCAGACTCGTTCAAGTACACCTCAGCTACACTCCGAATCTCACCACTGCCTTCTGGCAACGCTCGCGCAGCAGCAGCCACAAACAGCTCCCGAAACCTATCAATCGCG
>Ga0123356_10004186_pt1 | contig 14958 bp, 9 predicted proteins | sample TergutEmb28metaG_2_FD_92546 | JGI IMG/M metagenome (GOLD analysis project Ga0123356, IMG submission 92546) | Embiratermes neotenicus P3 segment gut microbial communities from Petit-Saut dam, French Guiana - Emb289 P3 | ecosystem: Host-associated > Arthropoda: Insects > Digestive system > Gut ... | reverse complement strand
TGTGACGTATGCCAGAGACGAGTAGTAAGCTGCAACGTCTGGCGTGTTCCACATCGGAAGATTCGTGACTCCGCCTGGCTCGGACATTTCGCAATCAACGACACTACTGAAGGGAAAACATCATCATAAAGGTTCCTTTCTCGCTGGTCATCTGGACCTCGGTACAGGAACCCACAATGAAGCGCGTGGGTCGGTCGGCGATGGCGCGCTTCATGGCGCAGTGCGCTTCACCACCACAGTCGAAACGCCAAGCAAGGTCTCACATGTAAGTCACTGCGGGCACTACTCACCTAGACTCGACACCGGCAACTTCGCGTAGGCTTGAAACTGCTTACGAGACTAACATCTGGCCCATCACTGACGCTACTGCAACGCTCTTAATGGGCATCGCGCCGGTTCGCGAGGGTGACCGTAGTAGCGCTTCCTGGCAGTGACCAGCTGCAATTCAATATGGCTCTCGGATGCCGACTGACGCGCTCTCGGAAATGGCGTCTATCCGCCCACGGAGCAATCGTCTGGAGTGGTGAAAACCCTACCGTCGACGACGGGGGGATGGTGAACCTTTACATACGACTACGTTTTTACGGTCTGACAATGTCCGGGATGTGGTAGATCAGAATGGTTTTGTCCAGCTCTGCAACGGGTCGGTAATTGTCCAGCCATGAGAAACCCTCTGGCGGATAAGCTTGGTGCAAGACGTGCCCCATGCGTTTCGAGCGGACGCTGATAGCTATCCAGCCTGACACAGGCTGAAACGGTTGCAGCACCTTATAAGAGGGAAGACCTATGTCGGCGAGATCGCCACTACTCCACACGGCGATTCTTACTTGAGACACACCGCGTGAACGCAGTTCGTCTGCTAGACGAAATAGATCTTCCCCGCAGTCCAAGTCGCAACCAACAACCAAAGCCTTTGATGGATCGGAAGGTGCGATCTCGTTGAAATACGCGATGAAATCATGTCGAGCCGACATGGTCACAACGACCTGCCAGATTAGTAGGGTAAAAAACACGGCTTTCCCCAATCTCTGTTGAGGGTATTTCCACAAGAATTGTCCGCCAAACCCTGCCAAGATACATAGCAAGGTGACCACAATGAGCAGATAGCGCGTCCCAACGTTATAGCGCCCCGCCATGGCAGCACACAAAATGGCAATCGCCGACGCTAAAGGCATGAGCACTTTGCAATTGCCCCGTCGACGCGCCAAAAATACTAACTGTACACTTCCGACAATCGCCAACAGAATGACAGGAAGGGGAGTCTTGAGCGCAAGCGCAACGGGGAAAAAGAACCACCACCCACCGTTTCTGCTGTGCCCGTACAAATACGAACTTGGGCCTACACGATTTGCAACCCAGATTTCTGCAAAGCCACTGATTATCTCAGGGGCAGGTATGCGAGGATTGGACAGCACCGCGCTGCGGGCAAGGCCCCTCACTGGAGCGGGGAAATGCTGGAATGAAGGCATTGCGCCAGGCGAGAGCCCTGTGGTTTCCTGGACTCGACCTGTCGAGAAGCCGTACGTACCCCAGACCACTAGCATAGCAATGCAGCCAGTAGCAAGAAGTTGCGCGAATGATCTGAGGCGAGTCTGCGAAGGCGCACTTGAACGATCGTGGAGCCACCATCGGCAAACAAGCATAGCTACGGTCGATGTCGTCAAGAACACCAAGGACGTGTATTTGGTCGCGACCGCGAGCCCTGCCGCTAGGCCCAACACAAATGTCATGCTCCATGTTTGCCTTTGGAGCCACAACGTGAGCAGGCACAAAAATGTTAACTGCAGCGAGGCAGCGGGGAGATCGTTGTATGCAAGCCCTGAAAACGCGAGGATTGATGGTGTGGTAGTGAAGAAGGCAACAGCCAGACACGCTGCGAGGTTTCCCAAATATCTTTTGGTCCATAGATACAAAACCATTGCACCTAAACACATGAACGGGAGAACCCCCAGGCGGGCGAGTAGCAAATTTCTCTTATAGTGACCACCATCGCCAAGAATGGCGTTGCCCACGTCGTTGTAGTTGTAAGCTCGCGGATCGCCGCTGGGGAATTTGGGAAATCTTTCTCCTGCCCAGTAAAGAGGCAAGGTGATCGCATACCGCGCCAACAACGGATGAACTGCGTCTAGCGTGTAGGTGTGGCGGTCTAGCCATTCCATGCCAGCTGCTACGTGGCACGGTTCATCAAACCCTTGGGAGAGCGTTCGATCCATCCGTACAACACGCACAATCGCGACCATCAGAAATATGCAAGTGAGGACCGAATACAGGTGACGCATCGCCGAATTATAGAGGAACCGATCGCTTGAGGTTCAGGCGCCAGTCCAAGTCTAGTGAAACAGGAAAAAAGTGAAGACGCCTCGTTTCTCGGAATTGTGTTACACTAACGCCCAAATTTGGTCGCTCCAATCCTCGCGTGCTATTCGGCGCGCCAGTTGTGCATTGGTTCTTGGGAGGATAATGTCGAGCTTTCGTAAGGCCTACCGTGAAAAAACTGTCCTTGTGACCGGGGGTGCTGGCGCGATCGGGTCGAATCTTTGTCGCGAACTTGCTGCTCTTGGTGCCCATGTCATCGTGTTGGACGATCTATCGTCCGGTTTTCGCTGGAACATCCCTGCAGATGCCCCCATGACCTTCGTCGAAGGGGATATTCTCGACGAGGTCAAGCTGAAACGCGTATTCTTCGACAAGCCAGAAATGGTATTCCACCTCGCTGGGTTTTTCGCGAATCAGAATTCTGTCGACCATCCGGAACGAGATCTACTGGTCAACGGACTGGGGACCTTGCGGGTATTGGAATACTCACAATTGGCCGATGTCGAGAGGTTTGTATTCGCGTCATCTAGTTCGACAGTGTATGGAGGTGACGCTCCCCTCCCCCTGACCGAAGACTACGTGTCTCTGAAGTTAACGACTCCGTACCAGGCGACCAAAATGTTAGGCGAGCTTTATTGCAATTTCTTTTTTCATCATTACGGGATGAGGACGGTCAAGACACGCTTTTTCAATAATTATGGCCCCGGAGAAGTGCCAGGACAGTACCGCAATGTGATACCTAACTTTATTTACTGTGCGCTCAAGGGCTTGCCGCTGCACGTGACGGGTACCGGCGAAGAAACTCGTGATTTTACTTACGTCCGAGACATCGTTGACGGTTTGCTACGGGCTGGGATGATGGAGGCCGCAGTCGGACAGGAGATAAATTTAGCAAGCGGCAAGGAAACGAGTATCGGCGAATTGGCATGTATGGTCAACGACCTTGCTGGAAATCGTTCAGGCATCCAGTACGCATCTCGCCGCAAATGGGATAACAAAACTCGCAGAGTTGGATCAACTCAAAAGGCTGAGGAGTTGCTCGGATTCAAGGCAAAGACTGACTTCTCTGTGGGACTACAAAACACTATCGCCTGGTTTCGCTCCAATTGGGACAACATCAACACGAGCGCCGATTTCGGAACCAATTCCTTCGTTTCGGCAAACTACGAATCCAGTCTAGGCAGTGCGACGGCTGCAGACTGAAGCGATTTCATGTCTGCTAATCAAGCTGAGTTCGAAACCTGCTGTGCCGTCTCGGATCACCGTGTCCCTTCACGACGGCGCCAGTGTTACTGGATAGCTTTGCCCGCATACAACGAAGAGCTTTGCCTGCCACCACTCCTCGATCGTATCGCGGAGGCTATGACGGAAGCAGATCTCCCATACAAAGTGATTGTTGTCAATGATGGAAGCGCGGACGCGACAGCGCGCATCGCCGCTGAGTATTCCTTAGTCATGCCCTTGGTACTTGAAAACCATCCTATAAATATGGGGCTGGGTGCCACAATGCGAGACTGCCTCACAAAGGCAATAGAACTTGCCAATCCCCAAGACATCATTGTAACCATGGATGCCGATAACTCGCACAACCCGGAATCGATTTGGCCAATGGGACGGTTGATCCGAGAAGGGAGTGACGTGGTCATTGCCTCGCGTTATCAGACGGGTAGCCGGGTTCGAGGTGTTCCCGCCTATCGAAGGTTGCTCAGCTTTGCCGGGCGCCTCTTCTTTAGAGCGTTATTTCCGATCCGTGGTGTTCGCGACTATACCTGCGGTTTTCGGGCATATCGTGCACAGGCTCTACAAACAGCCTGGAAGAGCTATGGTGACGCGATGTTCGACCAGGAAGGCTTCCAGTGCATCGTGGATATTCTGTTAAAGTTACGGCGGTTCGATCTCGTATTTGCCGAAGTTCCGATGATCCTTCGCTATGACCTAAAAAAGGGCGGTAGCAAGATGAAGGTGGCACATACGATCAAATCTACGTTGCTACTGATGTTTCGCCGTCGTTTTGGATCGTAAGCCCCCGTCGCTCTTGGTCCAGGATGCGAGGGCCGTTCTAAAATCCATATCATTGCCAGTCCTCCCTAAAGCACTGTTTCTCTTGGAGAAGAGGATATGCTTGACGCTCCTGGTTGTTTTCGTTCCGAGCGCTATTCCGTTATTCGAACGTCGGAGTCTCGGTACCACTGAAAACTGATGAACTGATGAACTGACGATCTGGCGTGATGAGGGACATTCCTATGGCAGGCAGCAATCATCTCGGCCGCATAGTCGCCGCCGAGCTGTTTTACCTTTTTACCCTCTGCAGCTCGCGGCGACTAGGGTGCAAACTTCCTCAGTGCCCGGTACAGGAAAGCCAAATCAAATCTGTGCCTGTTCCCAATAGTTGCACTGTGGTCGCCGATTCGGGATGAACGCTGCACGCGTTAGCTGCCGTTTGGTCTGTGCACAAACAGCCAAACGTACTCGAACCTGCGAAGGCGAAGCCGTTAGAAAATGTGTGTTTCGCCAAACCTGCTGCAAGCTTTAGCGTGTTCGTGTAGACCTTCTCCGACGGAGTCAGGATACCCGCTTCATACACCTGAGGGTGAGCTGTGAGTGTGAGGTTGGCGACTGGGGTTGTGCTGGAAATCTTGAGCGGGGGGGAACCAGTGCCAACTGTGGAGGTAAGAAGCGAGTTGGCAGTAACCGGCACCCTAAACGTCGCACCCGACGCACACATGCGCTCAGCCCAGTTCACGTTGTCTCCGACATTGTGAATGTACCACGACTGACATGTCGGTGATCCAAATGCAAGCTGCACTGAGTCCGGGTTTATACTTGTTGGCTGGTCCTCTCCAATCCATGTATCGGCGGCGTCGGCTAGGGGGCGCATGTTCACGGTGTTTTGGGTCTTCCACGGAACTGAGTCTTGGATGGTGATGACGTGATGTGCGCTCATTGTTGCATCAAAGGCAGAAGTGAAGTTCAACCTGCCTTTTGATTGAATCATTCCACCACCTGACCCAGGACCATCTGGAAGGAGGAATGCAGTTTGATTAGGCTGTGCATTGCCTGTGTGAGTCCATAAACATTGCGTGTAACCGCCCCCAAGAACTTGCCCATAGTTCCCGCACGTCTTGGCAATTTCTAGAGGGCCACCCTCGGAAAACGCCGTTGGGCTTTGCTCGGTGTCTGTATTTAGAACGACACCGCCAGCCAGAACCACCGTTCCTGGCCAGTAAAAGTTGGAGGGAGCAAAGTGAGCGGGACTGAAATTGTACGGTGTCGTAACTGCGGATGACGTATCTGTAAAGGTCTGGACGAGTTCGGTGCCCTGGGCTTGCCCGACCACGACCGAACCGCATGCGGCGGCGGCTCCGCCATTACAGTTTCCAAAATAGGGCATCACGGATGTTGGATTCACTGCGCTATTAATGCTGGTACTGATTCGCAGCACTGTATAAGTAATAACGTCTGTGCCTCGGGCTACCCGAGGCCAGCGAATTTCCGGATGATCTGTATTGCCAGCGAGACAGCCGGAACCCAACGCACTTGGCACACAAGTCGAGGCCCATTGATAGGCCAACATCGGGTTTGAATGGGTCCGATTCGTCACGTCGTTGACAACGACAAAGTAGGTAAATCTGTGTGCACCACTACCACCGGCAGGAATTACTCCGCCCATTCCGCCATTACCACGAATCGACACCGTAGCCTGTGCGCCAATGCGACCTATAAGGCCGCCTGCACTTCCAGTGCCGGCAAAGGGAGTGTTTGCAGGCGACAATCGGTTGAGGCTACTGCTGGATTCAGAATAGAGATTTGTGAAATCAGCGCCCTGATAATTCCCATTCGTATTGGAAACATATGCCATCCATAAACCTTGAGCCTGACATACGGTATTCTCGACGTATAGCCCGTTGCTGTTAAGGACTGTGAAGCAGTTGCTGGAGTTGGGAGTGAAATTCGAGTCCCGGACGCTGATCACCGCCGCGGCGGTGGGGGCCGGATTTAAGCCGATGTTTCCCAACGACTGGACAAATGAACCGGACCAGGTCGACGTTGCCTGTAGGCTGATGCCGTTATTGCTGAACCCGGTAATTTTCGCGTTTTCGTCGTCCTGAAAGTCGAAGAAAGTGTTGAAATGACCAATTTCATTGCTCTGGTCGTAGGAAATGTCATTGAACTTGTTATTATTGCCGTTATCGTAGATTGCGCCGAAGGCCTCCGCTACTACTCCCGGTGTCGTCTGAGCGGCTAAGTCCGGTCCGCGGTGCGCGTAGGATATCGTCCGATCTCCCACGGCCGTAACAATTGCGTCACCCCAGTAGAGCGGATTGTCAGTGAACATGACGGTTATCATGTCCCCGATTTGAAAGCGGGTCTGGCAACCCGTCGTCGCAATGGTAACTACCTGCGCAGTACGTTCCGTCTTGGTGATGTCGCAACCCTTGAAACCGTAGCCATATATCCCGTATTGGCCTGTGAGCGTGTTCCATGGAGTTCGAAAGCTCAACCCTTCCACGGTGTTGTTGGCATAGTAGTTGGCGTTGACCAGATCGCCCATCTGCAGACAGTAGCTGCGCTGATAACAGTTTAGTACCGCTCCATACCCAGAAATTTCGGAACCGCTTGCCTCAAAGATGATTGTCGCAAAGATGTTGTAATCGGCAAACGTATTGAAATGCTTGCGGCCGTAACTGCTGTCGGGTGCAAATTGTCCAGAAGGAGGAATAATGATGTGACAGCTGGTGTTGTTGAAGCGGGAACCAATCGGGGATTTACCGCAACCATCATTGATTGCCTCCTGAATGCCTGAAGTCGCACTTCCTACGGAGTACCCTGGGCCGTAGTTGTTCCTGTTGGTGATGACGATGGTTCCACCAGAAGCTGCTGTATACGTGCCGCCTGTGACCAGCGCGGCCTCACTCAATCCGCCACCTTGCAAATAAACCCAATAGGGCCAGTCGTTGTCACCACTCACGCTAATTCCTAGGATGTCAGCTGGAATCTTGATCGTATTCGATCCTGCTGAAAGCGAACCAGAAGGTGAGACCGACCAGTTCCAGGAAGGTGTAACGATGCGAGTGTTCACAAAATTTTTGGCCCAGTCGTCATTGGTACGCGGCTGAACACGCATCGCTGGGACAGTTTGTGATTTTCCATTATCCCACCTTTCCTTTGCAATTCCAGTTAAGGGGAATAGAACAGCAACCACCACTAGGCATCGGAACGTTTGAGTCTTCATGATGTTTCCTCTGATGACATATTAATGGCAGAATCCGCATCGTCTGGTGACTCTGATGGTTGGTAGGCCGTCGAAGATCCTTTAGTACCCGAATAGAGTGGTTATGAAACCAAGCTGGGATTTTCTGTGTTTTCAACGAAAAACTGAATACCACTCTTGAAAATTGGCTTATCTTTGGCACGACTGTGATTCAATAGCTCACAGTCGCGATACTCGCAAGGCCAAAGCAGCTCAGTCGGCTTGGACTCTTAGTGGGTCAGTCACGGAAAAAGCCAGCCGTGTTGTAATAGTGACCGAGGTTTTCAGGCAGGTTTCGAATGTGTGGAATCTTCGGCATCGTCGCACGGAACGCTTCGATCCCGGAAGGCGTGTTAGAGCGGGGGACGCAGTCGCTCGCTCATCGCGGTCCGGATGACTCGGGCACCATCCTCTTGCGCGACTCAGGACCCGTTCCTGCGGAAATCGGTTTGGGCAACCGGCGCCTGGCGATTCTCGACCTTTCGCCCTTCGCCCATCAGCCGATGCAGGACGCAGAGACCGGAAACTGGATTGTCTATAACGGAGAAATCTACAACTTCCGAGACGTTCGCAAGGAGTTGGAACTGGCCGGAACCACCTTCGCCAGCCACTCTGACACGGAAGTTGTTCTGAAGGCGTATGCGCGTTGGGGCGAGGAGTGCCTCATAAAGTTTCGCGGCATTTTCGCCTTTGCGATCTGGGACGCGCGCCATCAGCACCTGTTTCTTGCGCGCGACCCTATGGGCATCAAACCGCTGTACTACGCTCAATTCGACCCCTATTTCCTTTTCGCCTCGGAAGTTCGAACCCTGATCAACACCGGTCTGGTCCCGCGCCGCATTGACCATGCCGGCCTCATCAACTATCTGACGTTCGGCTCCGCTTACGATCCGCTCACATTGATCGAAGGAATTCGCGCAGTCCCTGCCGGACATAACCTGACCTGGCAGAGCGGGAATGTTCGGTTCTCGTGCTACTGGGATTTAACCAGTGATCAGAATACACCGGCCGCAAAGCCCGTTCCAGACGTTGAATTCGCCCGGGACCACATTGCCCAAAATCTTCAGCCAATTCTCGAAGAAGCCGTCCGCTTGCAACTGGTCAGTGATGTGCCCGTTGGAGTATTTCTCTCGGGCGGTATTGATTCGAGTGCAATCGTCAGCATTCTTAGCCGTGGCGGGGTCGCTCCCAGCACGTTCTCCATCGTTTTCCGGGAAGCAGACTTTTCCGAGGCCGAGCACTCACGCCGGGTAGCTCAAAGATTTCGCACCGATCACCACGAAATCAGCGTCTCACAGGCGGATGCATTAGCTGCGATTCCCGACGCTTTGCGCGCCATGGACCTGCCCACGATGGATGGCGTCAACACGTTCTTCGTCTCGCGGGAAACACGCCGGTCCGGAGTGAAAGTCGCGCTCTCGGGGCTTGGCGGCGATGAAGTCTTCGCGGGATATTCCAGCTTCCGTTCCGTTCCACATATGGAGCGGTTCGCCCAGTTCTGGCATCACGTCCCCCGTTCATTACGCAACTCGGCGGCTTCTCTCTTTGCTGCTCTGGTTCCCGAAAATGATCGGAACCGAAAACTGGCCGGCCTTGCCCGCGCCAATGGCAGGGTCTTGCATCCATACTTTCTGACACGAATGCTGTTCACCCCCGGCCAACAGGACGTACTGCTCTCAACCGTTGCCAAAAATGCCGTCGTCACGGCATCTGAGGCTACTCGGATCGCCCTGCGACAAGCAGCCTTTCTCGATCCGATCAACCGCGTTTCCTATCTTGAGTCGCGCTGTTATATGCTCAATACACTCTTGCGCGACGCCGATTGTATGAGCATGTCCCATGGTCTGGAGGTCCGCGTTCCCCTGATCGATCACCAATTGGCAAAGACGGTGCTGGCTCTTCCTGGCGCGTGGAAACTGAACCATACACCAAAGAAGCTACTGGTCGGAGCGCTTGCGGGTTCGCTTCCAGACGAAATTGTTAATCGTCCCAAGCGCGGTTTTACGCTGCCGTTTGAGCACTGGATGCGCCAGGAACTTCGCACGGAAGTCGAACCCGTGTTAAGTGCAAAGAAAATGCATGCCGGTCCGCTCGGCCGCTTGCTCCACGGAAGCTGCACAGAACGGGTTTGGCAGCAATTTCTTGATGGAACCATTTCGTGGACGCGCCCCTGGTCGCTTTACGTACTCGAACGCTGGTGTGAATTGCACTTATAGTTGTTACTCATGCACGAAGTTGAACTGGCCAACTCGCTGACAATCTCGACAACCGCCAGGCTGCCGGTGAGCGTCATTGTGGCTGCGCGCAACGAGGAGAAGAATCTGCCGCGCTGCCTGGAGGCTCTGCGGAACGCGGGAGAGGTCTACGTCATCGACTCGCACAGCACGGACGCAACCTCGGCAATTGCCCGCTCGTTCGGCGCAAAAGTTGTGCAGTTTTGTTATCAGGGCGGCTGGCCCAAAAAGCGTCAGTGGGCGATGAACAATCTTCCGCTCGAGTACGACTGGATCTTGCTGGTTGATGCAGACGAGGCGTTGACTCCGAAACTCGGAGACGAGATTTGCCGCGCCATCGAGAATCCGGCGTTCAGCGGCTACTACATTTCGTTGCGAATGCACTTTCTCGGCAGGGTTCTCCGCCATGGTGACGCCAGCTTCTGGAAGCTCGCCCTCTTTCGCCGCGGAAAAGGACGCTATGAGTGCCGGCTTAGAGAGCAGGACCCGTCAATGGCGGACATGGAAGTGCACGAGCACGTGGTTGTCGAAGGCCCAACCTCCCGTCTGAAGAATCCTCTTATTCATCACAACATCGAGTCGCTGTCGCGTTACATCCAGAAACATGATGAATATTCGAACTGGGAAGCGAGGGTTTTGGTGCAGGGCGAGCAAAATAGCGGCGACTTTCCACCTGCACTTCTGGGAACGCAAGCCCAGAGCCGGCGCTGGTTGAAGAAAAAACTCTATGCGCTGCCGGGTTCTCCAGTTCTGCTTTTCTTTTATCGATATTTCCTTCGCCTCGGATTCCTCGATGGCGTTCCCGGCCTGATTTATTGCGGTTTTCAGGCCGTGCAAATGTTCCATACAAAGTCCAAGATCTACGAACTGAAGACACGGCTGCAAGTGGCTGGACAAAAGGGGAACTGACGGCTCATGTGCGGGATTAGCGGTCTAGTGAATTGCGGCGATCGCGAAGTGTTGATGCGCATGACCCAGATCCAGGCTCATCGCGGCCCCGACGATTTCGGAATCTGGGAGCAAAAGTTTTCCGATGGTTCCCACATCAGCTTAGGCAGTCGCCGCCTCGCCATCCTCGATCTTTCCGCCAGCGGCCACATGCCCATGTGCAACGAAGACCGCAGCCTATGGATCACCTACAACGGCGAAATCTACAACTTTGTCGAGCTGCGCAACGGGCTCGAGGGCAAGGGGCATCACTTCAATTCGCACACTGACACCGAAGTACTTCTTCATTTGTACGAGGAGGAAGGCCCGGATTGCCTGAAGCGTTTGACTGGCATGTTTGCTCTCGCCATCTGCGATCTGCGGTCACCGCAGCCGACTCTGTTTGTGGCTCGCGATCATTTCGGCGTGAAGCCGCTTTACTATTTCCATGATGCTCGCCGATTCGCATTTGCCTCCGAAATCAAAGCGCTCCTGCAAGTTCCTGGCATCGAAGCGCAACTCGACCCGCAATCGCTTCATCAATATCTGACTTTTCTCTGGGTTCCCGATCCCAAAACGATGTTCCGTAAGATCCTGAAGCTCCCGGCGGGCCACTATGCAACGTTTCGCAATGGCGAACTGAAAATCACGCGGTACTGGGACCTGACGTTTCCGCCGGCAAATCAGAACTATCCTCGCTCGGAATCTGCACTCGCCGAGGAAATCCGGGAGCGTCTTCGGGGATCAGTTCGAGCGCAGATGATCAGCGACGTTCCAATCGGTGCTTTCCTCAGCGCGGGGCTTGACTCGTCAAGCATTGTCGCCATGATGCGCGAGGCGACAGATCAGCCGGTTCGGACTTATACGATTACCTTCCCGTATAGGTACCGCGTAGGCGAAACTACTCTGGACGATCCTGAAGTTGCCACCAACCTCGCTCGGCGCCTGGGCTGTGAAAACCGGCGCATTGTGGTTGAGCCAGATGTAATTGCCTTGTTACCGCGGCTTGTGTGGCACATGGACGAGCCTACAGCCGATCCCGCGATCATGACCGCTTATCTGGTTTGCCGCGAAGCTCGCAAGGAATCGACCGTTCTTTTGTCCGGTGTGGGTGGCGACGAGTTGTTCGCCGGATATCGAAAGCACATAGCGCATTACTGGGCGCAGGCGTATGGGGAACTTCCGGCTTCGCTGCGCAGCTTGAGCGAGGCCGTTCTCGCCGCGATGCCCAGCATGCGCGGCACTCCGCTCAAGGCAAGGCTGCGCCTGGCAAAAAAGATGGCGCGCAGCGCATCACAGTCCGCGCGGGAGCGATTCATCACGAATTGCACTTATCTCGATCGCGAGCAGAAGCTCGGTCTCTATAATCCTAACTTCGCGACAGAAGCCTCCGCTTGGAATCCTTCAGATCAGCACCAGGCGGCATTCCAGAGCGTGAGTCATACCGATTTCCTGCATCAGATGCTTTATCTTGACACTAAGATCTTCATGACCAGCCTCAATCTGACTTACAACGACAAGATGAGCATGGCCTCGTCGGTTGAGGTGCGAGTGCCGTTTCTCGACCCGGAATTTGCCCAGTTCGTTGCCTTGAACGTTCCGCCAGAAATGAAACTCAGAGGCTTTTTGAGGCCGACGACGAAGTACATTCTCCGGCGCGCCATGCGCCACGTCCTGCCGCGGGAAGTCTTGCAACAACCCAAGGCCGGCTTCGCCGCTCCGGTCGACTATTGGCTGGCCCACGATCTCAGGGAGATGGTGGACGACCTGCTTTCGATAGAACAAGTATGTCGTCGCGGCTTGTTCCGCCCTGAGCCGGTGCGGCGATTCATCAATGAGCATCGCGGCGGCCGCCGGGATTGGTCGATGCAGATTTGGCAATTGCTCACGTTGGAAGTGTGGATGCGGACGTTCCTCGATGGCGGCGCGCAGGCTTTTGAATCTGAGCTTCTAACCTCCAGTCCCATTTCCACAGCATGAAGCAAGTTCTCCAACACGCCCGCACAGGCGAGATCACGGTAGAGGAGGTTCCGGGGCCACAACTGCTGCCCGGGTGCGTCCTGGTGCGCGTCGCTGCATCGGTCGTTTCTGCTGGAACGGAGCGCGCGTCGGCGGAATTCGCGCGAAAGAATCTCCTGCAAAAGGCACAATCGCGGCCCGATCTCGTCCGTGAAGTGATCAGCAAGGTACAGCGCGATGGCCTGTTTTCGGCCATGCAAGCTGTGCGCAGCCGTCTCGATCAGCCGCAAACCCCTGGCTACAGCAGCGCGGGAACGGTCATATCGGTCGGCGAGGGTGTCACTGATCTTCAGGCGGGGGATCGCGTTGCCTGCGCCGGCGCCGGATTCGCCGCCCATGCCGAGATCGCCTGCGTGCCCCGCTTATTGGTCGCTCGCATTCCTTCGCGCGACCCAGTTACCCACGAGGAAGTGTCATTCGACGAAGCAGCTTTTGCAACGCTAGGAGCCGTGGCACTGCACGGTGTCCGAACCGCCGAAGCCAAGCTCGGCGATCTCGTCGCTGTTATCGGGCTGGGTCTGCTCGGACAACTCACCGTACAACTGCTGAAGGCTGCAGGTTGCCGCGTTCTCGGGACGGACATCGATCCAACGCGAGCCGATCTCGCGCAGCGCATGGGTGCCGAGGCGGCCGTCAGCTCGGCCTCCGCGTTTCGAGAACTCTGCCGGCAATTTTCGCATGGCCTGGGCGTCGATTCGGTACTCATCGGGGCCGAGACCAGGAGCAGTGATCCTGTCAATCTTGCCGGTTCGATCGCCCGCGATCGCGCGATCGTGGTAGCTGTTGGCACGGTTGGCATGGACATTGAGCGGAAGGTCTTTTACGAGAAGGAACTGGACTTTCGCATTTCGCGATCTTACGGTCCTGGTCGGTATGACTCTGCTTTCGAGCAGAAGGGACGCGACTATCCCATTGGCTACGTCCGCTGGACCGAGACCCGCAACATGGAAGCGTTTCTGCAATTGCTGGCTGGCGGAAAGATCAACGCTGGTTCGCTCATCACGCACCGTTTTCCGGTAGAGAATGCTCAGTCGGCTTATGAGTTAATCACAACTAACTCGCGACAGTCGTCGCTCGGAGTCGTCATCCAGTACTCTGGCGCTGGCGACGATACTCGCAGCCCCAGTTTCGTATCAATGACACCCCCTTCGACTCCACCCGCGCCGTTCGGTCGCGTTTCTGTGGGTTTACTCGGCGCCGGAGTCTACGCTACAAGCACGCTGATTCCTGCGCTCAAAGAGAATGCTCAGACAACTTTGGTGGGAATCTGTGCCGCGACTGGTTCCCGCGCACAGAATGCAGCGAAGAGTTTCGGTTTTCGTTACTGCACTACTGACGATGCGCAATTGCTGTCTGACGAGACCATCGGCACGGTAGTGATCGCCACACGGCATCACCTGCACTCCAGGCAGGTGACGGCCGCTCTGGCCGCCGGTAAACATGTCTTCTGCGAGAAGCCACTCTGCCTGTCCGAAGTCGAATTGTATTCCATCATCCGCTCCTACCTCGGCCTGCCTTCTGGGCGGCGGCAGTTCTTAATGGTCGGTTTCAACCGCCGATTCGCGCCGATGATCGCGCGAATGAAGTCATTTCTGGCCCAGATTTCCGAGCCACTCGCACTGCACTACCGCATTAACGCCGGCTATCTTCCCGCAGATCATTGGGTCAACGACCGCGAACAAGGCGGCGGACGCATTCTTGGCGAAGTCTGCCACTTTATTGACCTGCTGATGTTTCTCGCCGGATCGCCGATGGTTGAGGTCGAAGCGCGACCGATGGCAGAAACGGGACGCTACAGCGGCGATAACGTGACGATTTGGTTCCGATGTGAAAACGGTTCTCAAGGAACAATCGACTATTTGGCCAACGGCGACCGCTCCTTTTCGAAGGAGCGCATCGAAGTTTTTGGCGGCGGAGCGGTCGCGGTTTTGGAAGATTTTCGCAGGCTCGAACTTGTACGTGACAGCCGAAAGCAGACGGTCCATTCGCGCTGGCGGCAGGATAAGGGCCATCGTGCGGAGTGGTCTGCGTTTACGCAATGCCTGCTGCACCCGAAAGAGCCGCCCATTGGCTTCGAAGATCTCGTCTGCTCCACGCTGGCCACTCTCCGCGCAGCCGAGTCCGCCGCCACGGGAAAGAGACTTGCGGTAGATTGTGCTACCTTTGTGGACGCAGCGGTCGCGCCCAACCTGCACGAATAATCCAGCTACA
>Ga0123356_10004185_pt1 | contig 14960 bp, 16 predicted proteins | sample TergutEmb28metaG_2_FD_92546 | JGI IMG/M metagenome (GOLD analysis project Ga0123356, IMG submission 92546) | Embiratermes neotenicus P3 segment gut microbial communities from Petit-Saut dam, French Guiana - Emb289 P3 | ecosystem: Host-associated > Arthropoda: Insects > Digestive system > Gut ... | reverse complement strand
CGGCGGCAATGGCGAAGGGGTCCCACCTGTTCCCATTCCGAACACAGAAGTTAAGCCCTTCTGCGCCGATGGTACTTGGCTGGAGACGGCCCGGGAGAGTAGGTCGCCGCCGGTTTCCACAAAGAAATGTCGCCCCGCCATATATCAGGCGGGGCGATGTTTCTTTTTATTTATACTACTTCCTGATTGAAAACGTTGAACAGATCGTGAAGGATTTTGTGTTTGCGCTACGCTGAGTGGTAGTATTATAACTCGTTCCGTAAGCGATAAAGCGTGAAGGGAATGCCCGATTGCAGAGCCGTGCCCTCAATGGTAGCTACGCGTTCATACAGTTCCTCCGTAGCATACAATAGCTTATCGTATATGGTGCGTTCCTCTTCGGGTTTGTAAGCCAACACTTCCGGTAGCGCCCACGTTAACAGGATAAACTCATTTTTTCCGGCCTGTATGCTGGCCAATTGTGCATCTAATACCTGGGGGAATACTGCATAGGTGCTATTGAGTGTGGTAAAGTAGCGCTCTTGAGGCAAAATACCGGCAGCGGTGTAAAACCCTGCATCCTGCCTATCTACTTGCAGTAGCGTTGGTTCTTCGCCATCTTCTGCACGCAGCAGCGCGGCTACCTGCTGCTGGCAGGTTTCCAATGGTTCCCGCCCCGGCCAGAATAACTCCGAACGCACCAGCGCATTTTGCCGTACAATGAGTGCGCCCAGCAACAGCATGCATACGGTAAGCAGCGGTATCCGCCCCTTCGAGGGCAATTTTTGCACCCAGGTCTTCGGTATTAGGCTGAAGAAGGCGGTCAGGGCGAATACAGAAAAGGCCATCATCGGGATGGCGGCATAAGGATACACAAATCCCCAAAAAATCACGCCGCCCAATAGCAAAAACCCCAGTGCTGTGCCCGCAAAAGGCAGCAAACGCCGGGGTCGCCGGAGCAGAAGGAACAAAAACCCGAACAGAATGACCGCTGTATAGCGCCAATAACTTCTCGCAAAATCCAACGCTTTGAGCAATGCGTGGCGCGCATGTTCGGAAAACGTCATGCCAGCACTGGTATATAGCATGTTGTAGCGGAAGCATATGTCTATGCAGTCCGCCAGGGCACCCATAATCAGCAGATATGCGATAAAAGGGAGTGTAACCAGCGCAAAACCGCCGATCACCGCTCCGCATTCCGTAATTAGTTTTTTCCAGCGCCCACGCGCCAGCATGTACACAACTGGCGGCAACAACAACCCGGCCCAGAGTATGGTGTTGGGAAACTTCATCATAAACACGCTGCCGGCCAGCATACCCTGCAGGCACATGTTTTTCGTTTGTACCTCATCCCGATTTCTATCGTAGCGTAGCAAAAGAAAGAGGCCGCCCAACACCAATGGCAACATCAATTCATCTGGCGTGCCCCCGCCATAATCCATGAATTGTGCATAAAAAGAATTTTCTAGTTATAAACAAGGGCAGGCAGGCTGCTACGCAAAAAGAACGAGTAGGGCTGTGCAGATAATGATTGGCGATTTTGAACGCTAAGACGCATGCGCCCCATTGTGCTGCAAAAATCAAAATAAAAACGCCCATAAATCCACGAGGATCCACAAGGGAGGCCAAACCAAACATGAGGTAGAACAGCGGGCCCTTCCCTTCAACCAAGTCGCGGTATGGCACCATGCCGCGCAACATCCCTTTGCCCATCGTGAGATATACGTTCACGTCATAGTTGTCATGAAAAACAAAAAGAGGAGAAGCTTTTGTGCAAAAAAGCAAAACGCAAAGAACAAATAACGCCAGCACTCCGTAAGCCTTGCGCTGTGCTATGGGGTTTTTCATATTTAACCACCTTTTTCATTTTTTCGAACAGTAAAACCATTTTATGACCTTACTATACAGGATGCGTTGGCTGGATGCAACGAGTAGCGCAAAAAAGGGATCTACATCCGCAAATAATCTGCTGGAAGAATCGCTGGTACGGGTGAATCCACAAAATCCTTCACATTCCGTGTAATGATATACTCGCATTTTACTTTTTTGGCGCAAATAGATACCAGCGCGTCCTCGTAGTCTTTTATGCCGATATCCAATGCGCTTAGGCAGTCGGCCTTATCTACGCCCGCGATAAAAAAAGCGTTCAATAGCTTTGAAATGACGCTTTTTGCCTTTTCCGCGTCTTTTAGTGTCCGGCGGGTTACATAATAAATATCCGTAATGGTGCTAGCCGTAAGCCACGCCTTGGCTTTGCCTGTGATGAGGCGGTCGAGGCATGCATAGGCGGCGTCGGCAAACGGTTCACGCTGCAATACATAATCTAGGATCACATTGGTGTCAATTAGAACCGTCATATCGTTTGCTCCTTTCCGCATGGATGGCTTCCTTCACTTCGCTATCACTCATGCGGGATGCTTCGGTGTTGGCGAGTATACCAAACAGGGATCGGATGTCCGAGACTGTAGCATCCTCTTCTTTTACCAACTTGGCGATTTTTCGCCCGTTTCGGGTGATGATAATGTCTTCGCCCGTCACCAAGTCAAGGTATTTGCCCAGGTTTGTTTTGAATTCTGTTGAAGATATCATCATGGCAATCGCTCCGTTCCCAATCTTTTGATCATAGTATATTTATGTCTGATCGATTTGTCAACCGTGATCGATCACAGAAAGAAAGATAAATTTCAAATTTAAGCATTCCAATGCTTGAGCTTTTCCATCGCCTGTGCTACCATATAACATAAGTATGCATACCTAGAAGGAGGGCGGCGCAAATGGAATATCCACTTTCCAGGCCCGAGCACACCAGCAGGGAAGAGCTTTGGCGTGAGCTGATCAGCCGCATCGAAGGTGTGCGTTCTGCCCGTGTGCTATTTGATGAAGATGGCATCGCCAAGGAAATCACCGTGATTGCTGACGATAACAAAAATCCCAAGCAACTGACCCGCGACATTCAATCGGCGCTTAACACCACCTTTGAAGTGGATGTGGATCAGCGCATCATCAATGTGTCCCGGCCCAAGGAAGAAAGGCCCCTTAGTTCCGTGATCCGGTTGCAATACGACGGAATGCAGCTGGAAATCGGGCCCCGCCGTACCCATGTTACGGTGCATCTTTCCCACAAGGGCATGATCTATTCGGGATCGGCGGCGCTTACCCCCGGCCTGTTTGGGCGTGGGCGTATGGTGGCCCAGGCCACCGTGGAGGCCATGAACGAGTTTGTAGGCAAAAAAGCCTTTGAGTTGGTGGATATTGTGCAAGAGACAATCGGCGGCCGCCAGTTGCTGGTGGCCATGGTGTACTGCACCCTTCGCAGCCAATTGCTGCTGGGCAGCGCCCTGGTGGAAATCGACAATGACAGTGCGGCCCTTAAAGCTGTGCTAAACGCCTCCAATCGGTTGATTGACGTCATCAAGCGCTGAGTATCATGGCCAAATTGCGCAGCGACAGCATGAATAGGCGGCAAGCAAATTACGCACTGCTGATTTCCATCATTGGGGCGGTTTTGTTTTACTTCTCTTTTCAATCATCTGCTCAGGATATACTGGATGGTGGGCTGCCAATGGCCGGTCAATTGGCTGTTTTGGTTTTGCTCACCGCCCTGTTGCGTTCGATCCCGGGGGATTTTGGCGTACGCAGGATGCACGCCGGACTGGGGGCGGCGCTGGCCATATCGCTGATATACGATGCCTCCATCGCCGTGGTGGTGTATGAGGCCAGCACAGCCCTCACGTGGATGCGCGACAGTGTAACGGGCAAACGGCGCAGCGTATTGAGCGGATCGTTGCGTGCCCTTTTGTTTGGCGATGGCGTGGTGGTGCTGTCCATCATGGTGGGCGCCATGTTCTACCGTTTGCCGGGGGAAACCTGGCCGGTGTTTGCCTGGCCCGATTCATTGCTGCCGGTTTGCCTTTTTTATGGGGTGGCAGGGGCCACAAGTTGGTTCTTGTATACCATCATCGAGGCCATGGGCGGAGGCGCTTGGCGGCAGATCGGCTCCCATTTGCTGCTATTGCCCCCAACTGTGCTGGCCAGCGTGGTGTGTTCAACGGTGATCGCGCTGCTGTTGCAAATTGAAAACGGCGCGCTCATTGTGTTGTGGGCGGTGCTGGCGCTGGTGATGGTACGTTTTTCGCTAATGCGATACAAAAAAGAAAAAACCCAGTATTATCGAGTGATCGAAGCCCTTTCCGAGGCCATTGAGGGTAAAGATGCTTCCGCAAAGGGCGACGCAAAGCGGGTGGAAAAATGCGTGATGATGATCGGCCGTACGATGGGTTTGCCCCGCAGGCGGATCAACAAATTGCGGATCGCCGCCTTGCTGCGCGACGTGGGCAAAATCGCCATAGACGATGCTGTGCTGCGAAAAGAAGGGGAGTTGGACGAGCGGGAGTGGGAGCTGGTGCGCAAGCATCCCCAAGTGGCCCAAAAGATATTCGACGAGGTGGAGCTGCCCACCAAGGTTCGCAATGCCATCATGTATCATCACGAGCGCTACGATGGCAACGGCTATCCCCAGGGGCTTAAGCTGTCTGAACAACCCATCGACTACTCCATTTTGTCCACGGCGGATGCTTTTGTGGCCATGACCAGCGAGCGCTCCTACCACAAGGCCAAGAGTGTGCTCAACGCCCTGGCGGTGCTGCACGAGGAGGCGGGCAAGCAGTTTCATCCCCATGTGGTGAGCGCCTTTGAAAAAAACGCACATCGGTTGCAAGTGGTCGGTAATTAGGGCAAAAGCATTTGGAAATAATTTTTGCTAATTCAGGGATTTTTGTGACGGTTTCGTTCCTAAACCCCTACCTCCCTTGTTAAAGGGAGGGGGACCGCCGCAGCGGTGGAGGGATTCCAGGTGGAGGGATTCCTAATTTGACATGATTTGCGCACTATGTTATGATTACCCAGGATTTTGGATGATTATACAGCAATGAAGGAGTGCAATGAATGGTAAGGATGGACAACATCGTCAAAAGTTTTGGCCCGCAAACCGTACTGTCGGGCGTGACGTTTGAGGCGCGGGAAAAGCAGATTTTTGGGCTGCTAGGGCGCTCGGGGGCCGGTAAAACCACCATTATCAACATTCTCACCAATCAATTAAAGGCCGATAGCGGGAGCCATGAAATCGGCGCGCCCCCCTTTGAAACCGGATTGATGCTGGATGAAGACGGGCTCTTCCCCCGGCTCAGTTGCATCGAAAACCTGGACGTTTTTGCAACGATCTACAAAATCCCCCGTAAAAAGGCCCTGGAGGCCCTCCAAAACGTAGAGCTTGGCGGCTCCGAAAAAAAGCCGGTCAACAAACTTTCCAAGGGCATGCGGCAGCGCCTGGCGTTGGCCCGTGCCATTTTGCACGAGCCCAAAGCATTGTTTTTAGATGAGCCTACCAGCGGCCTCGACCCCGTAACCGCCCATGGCATCCACAAGCTGATATTACAATTGCGCGACAGGGGTACCACCATTTTTTTAACCACGCACAATATGGAAGAATCGGTGAAGCTTTGCGACTACGTGGCCCTTTTGCACGGCGGGAAAATTGTGGAGCAGGGCGTACCCACCGAAGTTTGCGAACGCCACAACGCAATGAAAACCATGCCCGACATGGAAGCCGTGTTTATTAAGATGACGGGGGAGGCAGCGGAATGAGAAGCATCAGCGCGATTTTTGTAAAGCAGGCAAGGGATGCCCTAAAAAACGCCACGATCTTTATTCAGTTTATTCTTTTTCCCATCATGGCTTTTGTGATGACCGAAATGATGGCCAAACCCGACCCCGAGATTCCCAACAGCATGTTTGCCGTCACCTTTGGGGCGATGTTTGCGGGCATGACGCCCCTCACCTTGATTGCCATGGCCATCGCCGAAGACAAGGAAAACAAAAGCCTCCGCTTTCTGTCGATGGCCGGGGTGAAACCCCATCACTACTTGACGGGCATCACCGGCTTTGTATTGATTGCTTGCGCGGTTGTGTCGGTGCTCTTTGCCTTGATCGCCGAATTTTCCGGCATGCTGATGATACGATTCGTGGGCGTGCTGCTCTTAGGCGCGACCGCCTCTGCGGCGCTGGGCGCGACGGTAGGGATTTTTGCAAAAAATCAGCAGTCCGCCACCGCCCTGGCAACCCCGCTTGCGGTGATGCTTGCCTTGGTGCCGATGATGTCTCAATTTAACGAGTCGGTGAGGAGGATAGCGGGCGTTGTGTTTACCGTGCAGATGAACGTTATTTTTACCAACGAGCCCACCGCCAGCATGGCGGAACCCTTGCTGATGATTTGTGCGAACATTGTTGTGTTTGTTGGTCTGTTTGTACTGGCCTACAAAAAAAAGAGGCTGAACAGTTGATTCACAGGCCGCCGGAATGGCGGCTTTTTTGATGAAGGAGGCAGGCCATGGAACGCTATAGCGTGGCGCTGCGCATTGGGTATCAACAACAAGAGGGAGAGGTGACCCTTTCTGAAGGAGAGACACTGGCAGAAGGTGAGCTTATGTGCTCATCCGATGGCTGGCTGTTGTGCTATCAAGAAGCAGAGGCCGAAGTTGAAATGCTGTTGCTGGACGGTGAGGTGCAAATGCGCCGCTTTGCCGTAGGCTCGCGGCAGGTGTTATCGGAAGTCAGTTATCGGGAGCAAGTGGAAGCGCCGATGCGGTACGAGGGGTTTGGCTACAGCCTTGCCTTTGCTGTGTATCCGCAAAAGGTGGTTTGGTGCGTGGAGCCGCCCTTTGTGGATGTGTGCTTGGAATATCTGCTAAAAACCGCGGATTCGCAAGAATTGCGGCACAAGGTATGTATCGAGAGCGATGGTTGCGAGGGCTGGCAGCTCAAAGCCCAGGCGCAGGCGTTGCTCAACGAAACGCTGGGCGCCCGCTGGGGTTTTGTACGTTGGGCCGATTGTGAAGATACATTGCTGGTGACCGATGCAGGCCGGGCAGCGGAACGGCAGGGCATCGATTCCGTGCCGATCCGGGAGGCGCTTTTGTTCAAGGGTTGGCGTGTGAAGGAGGCGGAGGGGCTTTGGCGGCTTGATCCGCCGGATGAGGCGTTTCATCGAGCGTTGCGGGCGCGCAGCAAACCTGGTGATCATACATGGCAAAACGGCGTTTTGGGCGAATTGCAGGCAATGTGTTTTGTTTTGTTGCAAAACGGCGCGCCCCAAGAAACAGCGTTAAATCAGCAGGCCCGTGGGGTGCTCCGGCAGGCCTGGAAGGATTTGCACGGGCCGCCCGAGCAGGTTCATCAATCCATGCGGCAGATGGCCCGGCGCTTTGCCCAGGGGCGAAGGAGCGGCATTTTTGTCGGCGAATATGCTTGTGGTGTGCTGTTGGAGGGTTATTTGCGGCGCGCCATGTGTGAATCCCTCCACCGCTGCGGCGGTCCCCCTCCCTTTGGCAAGGGAGGTAAGGGTTAGGAATGATACCTTGCTTGAATCCCTTTGCCCCTCTTGTCAAAGGGGGGAGGGCCACCGCAGTGGCGGGGGGATTCATGCAGACGGTTTGGGCATTAGCAAGCATGTTTGTATAAATAACGTTTGTAATGGTTTTACCTGCCCCATACCTTGACTTTATCACTACCCCGTTATACAATTTATTTTGTTGATTTTTGTAGCATCATAAAAAGGAGCAGTGGCGTGAAGTACGTGTTCGTTACCGGTGGTGTGGTTTCATCTTTGGGCAAGGGGATCACTGCCTCGTCTTTGGGCAGGCTGCTGAAGGCCCGGGGTTTTAAAGTATCCATGCAAAAGATGGATCCCTACTTAAATATGGATCCCGGATTGCTTAGCCCCATGCAGCATGGCGAGGCCTTTATTACCGACGATGGCGTGGCCGCCGACTTGGACTTGGGCCATTACGAACGTTTTGTGGATTGTACGCTGCGGGGCGAGGCCAGCGTAACCACCGGCAAACTCCACGCTGCCATCATGCGGCGGGAGCTGGCCGGTGAGTACAGGGGCGGCACCATCCAAACCATCCCCCATGTTACCAACGAGATTAAGGAGCGCATCCAAACCGTGGCCAGCAACGCCGCCGCGGATATCGCCATTGTGGAGATCGGCGGCACGGCGGGGGACATGGAATGCGCGCCCTATCTGGAGGCCATCCGGCAGTTGCGCTGGGAGGTGGGCGGCGAGAACTGCTGCTTTATCCACGTAACGCTGATCCCCTACATCGCGGCGGCGGGGGAGTTAAAAACTAAACCCACCCAGCACTCGGTGATACAATTGCGTTCCATCGGCATCCAGCCGGATGTACTGGTATGCCGTACAGACCACGAGATTACCCAAGAGATGAAAAACAAGGTGGCGCTGTTTTGTAATGTGTCCGCCCGCTCCGTGGTGCAGAACCGGGATGCCGAGTGCCTGTACGCCGTGCCGCTGATGCTGGAAAAAGAAGGCTTGGCAGATGCGGTGACCGATGTGTTGCGCCTGGGCAAGCGGGAACCCGACCTAGCCGCCTGGGAGCGCATTGTGGATCGTTTTTTGAACCCCAAGCGCCGCTTGCGGGTGGCCATGGTGGGCAAGTACGTGGACCTGCACGACGCCTACCTGAGCGTGGTGGAGGCCCTGACCCATGCCGCCATTGCCCATAGTGTGGCGGTGGATATCGAATGGATACAGTCCGCCAACCTAACCCCGGGCAACATCGGCGGTATATTGGGCCACATGGATGCCATCGTATTGCCTGGCGGCTACGGCGAACGCGGCGCGGAAGGCATCATACTGGCCGCCCGTTACGCCCGCGAAAATAATGTGCCCTGCCTGTGCATTGGCTTTGGCATGCAGCTGGCGGTGGTAGAGGCGGCCAGGAACCTGGCCGGCATGGCGGGCGCCAACTCCACCGAGGTATCGGCGGTAACGCCCCATCCGGTGGTGTACGTGCCCGAGGAGCGGGTGGCCATGGCCCGCACCCGCAACGGCTCACGCAACGGCGCACAGCAAATCCGGCTGGAGCCGGGCAGCCGCATCGCACAGATATACGGGGCCGAGTCCATCAGTGAGCGCCACGGCAACCGGAATGAAATCAGCCCCACTTTTTTGGACAGCCTAATGGCCGCCGGGCTTCGCTTCCCGGCCAGGGAAGAGACCCAGGGTTTTGTGGAGGCCTTTGAAGTGCCCGCCAACCGCTTTTATATGGGCGTGATCTACCATCCGGAGTACAAATCCAGGCCGGACAATCCCCATCCGCTGTTTGACGCGCTGATTGCCGCGGCTATGAAAAAGTAAAAAGTAATTATTCCAGCATCGATACCTGGCTGAACAACAGGTCGATGGCTTCGCTCAGTTGGCTAAAAGTGCCGGTCACCACCGCGCCGGTTTGCATGTCGTTTTCGCATCTGTCCAAAAGCTCTATGCAGTTGGTGATCAGCGTTGTGTTGACCAACTCGTTGCCCAGGCCGTAGATTTTGGCCGCCATTTCGTTGATGGTGCGTGTAGCGTGGATGTGCTGGCGCACGGTGGCCATCACGGATACGAGGCTGGAGCCGCCCGTGGGCAGCAGCTGCCCGGCCCGGGTTCTGGCTGCGTTCACCTCGATTTTTATCTGCGATACCAGCACCGCGTGCGTATTGTTGTTGGCCCTGGACGCGCTGGAATAAACGATCGCCAAACCAACACACACAATCACCAGCGCCAGCAGGATCAGCAACAAAATCGTTTGTTGGGTTTTGGTGGCGCTGGCGGAGCGCGACGGCTGTCCGTAACGGTACATGGACATGGGAATCCTCCTTTGACAGAAACGATGATCGATAGTATCATATCATGAAACGGCGCGAAGGTAAACAGTCGCGAAGGGGTGAGTGGATTGAAAAAAAGCCAGAAGAAAACCCAGGAGGCGTTGGCGGAAACCTTTGGAAGCAATGTATTCTCCGATCAGGTGATGCGGCAGCGGTTGCCGCAGAACATCTATCAGGCGCTGCACCGCGCCATGGAAGAGGGGATTGCTCTGGATCCTGCCGCGGCCGAGGTGATCGCCGCCGCCATGAAGGAATGGGCGGTGGAGCGGGGCGCGACCCACTACACCCATTGGTTTCAGCCGCTGAGCGGGCAATCCGCCGAAAAACAAGAAGCGTTTATCGCTCCCTACAAGCGGGGCGACGTGATGCTGGAATTTTCCGGCCGGGCGCTGATCCGCGGTGAGGCCGACGCGTCCAGCTTCCCCAGCGGCGGCCTGCGCGCTACTTTTGAAGCCCGGGGCTACACGGCCTGGGATTGTACCGCCCCGGCTTTTTTGCGGGAGGAGCCCGATGGCATCATAGCGTTGTGTATCCCTACGGCCTTTTGCTCCTACAATGGCGAGGCCCTGGATACCCGCACACCCCTGCTGCGCGCGTCCGAAGCCCTGAACAAGCAGGCGCTGCGTGTGCTGCGCGCCCTGGGCGACAGCGAAACCCGGCGCGTGTTCGCCAACGTAGGCTTGGAGCAAGAGTATTTTTTGGTCGACCGGGGCCTGTACCGTAACCGGCGCGACCTGGTGTACACCGGGCGCACCCTTTTTGGCGCCAACCCGCCCAAGGGACAGGAGATGAACGATCAATATTATGCCGCCATGCGCCAGCGGGTATCCGGCTTTATGGCGGAGCTCAATTTTGAGTTATGGAAGCTGGGTGTAGTGGCCAAGATTCAGCATAACGAGGCCGCGCCTTCCCAGCACGAGGTAGTCGTTTCTTACGATGGCGCGGTGGCCGCCTGCGATCAAAACCAACTGACCATGATGATGCTCCGCAAGGTGGCCGCCCGCCGTGGCATGGCCGCGTTGCTCCACGAAAAACCTTTTGCCTGCGTAAGCGGCAGCGGCAAACACAACAATTGGTCCCTGGGCACCGACAGAGGGGAGAATCTGCTGGATCCGGGCCGGGATCCCGCAAGCAATATCCGGTTCCGGCTGTTCTTTCTGGCGGTGATCGCTGCGGTAGATCGCTATCCCGGCCTGCTGCGTATGATCAGCGCCGGTCTGAGCAACGATCAGCGCTTGGGCGGCCACGAGGCGCCAACGCCGCTGATTTCGGTGTATGTTGGCGAGCCCCTGCTGCGTATGCTGCGCGGCGGCTCCCTTACCGGCGCCAACGGCACCATCAACAGCGGCGTGTCCACCATGCCCGCCCTTAGCCAGGATTGCAACGATCGCAACCGCACCGCCCCCGTGGCCTTTACGGGCAACAAGTTTGAGTTCCGTATGCTGGGTTCCGCCCAATCGGCGGCCACCGCCAACGCCATACTCAACGCCATTGTGGCCGACGAACTGATGCTTGTGGCCGACCGCCTGGAGCGGGCCGATGATCCCAACGCCGAGGTTCAGGCACTGTGCACGGAGATGTTTGCTGGGCATCACCGCGTGTTGTTTAACGGGAATTGTTATGCCCAGGAATGGCAAGAGGAGGCGGCCCGGCGGGGCTTGCCCTGTTACCCAACCACGGTGGAGGCCGTCTCCGCATTGACCGAACCCGAAACGGCAGAGATGTTCGCCCGGCAGCATGTTTATTCGCTGCCTGAGCTGGAATCCCGCGCGGCCATAGGTTACGCCGCTTACATCAAGGCGTTGCGCATCGAAGGCAATACCATGGTAGAGATGCAGCGGCGCGCCATTCTCCCGGCTGTTATGCGCTGGCAGGGTGAGCTGGCCTCTCAGTGCGCAGGGCTTGATGCCACCGGTGCATCCAACGGCCCACAAAAAACCGAGCTTGCCACAGTGACAGACTATACGGTTGCGCTATACGCCGCAGTTCGGGCCCTGGAAAACTTGTTGGCCACCCTGCCCGAGGGCACGGACAAGGTGCATGCCGCCCAATGGCGAGACGGCATCTTGCCTGCCATGGAGGCCGTACGAACACCCTGTGACGCCCTGGAGGCCCATATGCCCAGCGACCTGTGGCCTGTGCCCACGTATGGTGAGTTGTTGTATCATGTATAGTTACAAGTTTGGAGTTACAAGTTACAAGAGGATTTGGCTGCGGCAATGTCAAACTGGTATCAAGTAGCCTCTTGTAACTTGTAACTCGTAACTTGCAACTAAATCAAAGAGGTGAGCGTATGGAGCGGCAACACACGCAAGAACAGGCGGGCAGCCGGGAGACGGCCAGGGCGGCGCTGCAGATCGCCTCTTCCCGCAACCGCGAGGAAGAGAAGCAGATCCGCGCCGAATGGGCGGCCCTTGGGGTGCGGGTGACTGCCGTGGACTATGGCGGCGACTTTGTGCCCTCGGTGATGCGCATCGTGGAGCGCGCCGTGGTGGCCGCCAAGCGAGAGGGGCTGATCGCCGATTCCCACGGGGAAGAGGGCGCGGTGGCCGGCGCCGCCCACGAGGCGGTGGCGCAAATCAGCGCCAAGGCACTGGGCCTGAACGTGGGCGGAAAGATTGGCGTGGCCCGCTGGGACGTTCATGTGGTGGTGGTGCTGTTTATGGGCGTGGGGTTGGTGCACCTCAACGAGGTATGTCTGGGCTTGGGGCATCGTGCGATTTGAGAAGGCTGGTGAAAAAAATGCCGCATAGTATTGCCATCGACGGCCCGGTGGGGGCCGGAAAGTCTTCCGTGGCCAAGGGGGTGGCCCAGGCCCTGGGTTTTCCGTATTTGGATACCGGGGCCATGTACCGCGCCCTGGGGCTTAAGGTGCTCCGGGCCGGGCGGGATCCCAAGGATGAGCAAGCAGCCACCTGGGCTGCCGGGAATACAACCGTAAACGTACGCTTTGAGCATGGCGCGCAGCGAACCATACTGGACGGTGAGGATGTGACCGAGCAGCTGCGCACTCCCCAGGCCGGAAACGCCGCTTCGGGGGTGGCCCAATGGCCAGCGGTGCGCACGCTGATGCTGCTTGCCCAGCGGGAGATCGCCAACCGTACCGACATGGTGCTGGATGGGCGGGACATCGGCACCAATGTGCTGCCCAACGCTACGCTCAAGATTTTTTTGACGGCCTGCGCCCAGGTTCGTGCCCAGCGCCGCTTTGACGAGTTGATCGCTGCGGGAAATGGCGTGACGTACGAGGGGGTGCTGGCCGACCTGTTGGCACGGGACAAACAGGATGAAAACCGGGCCGCCGATCCCCTGCGCCAAGCTGATGACGCGGTGCTGGTGGACACCACCAACATGAGCCTGGACGAGGTGGTGGGGCATGTTGTGGGGTTGTATCGGGAGCGGGTGGGCTACAAAACGTAATGGCGCATTTTATCTCTTGACTAATGCTTCAAGCTGCCATACAATAGCCATACAGCGAGAGGAGGTCTTGTGATGAGCACCATCAGTACAACCATTCGACTAGATGACAATGTGAAGCGTGATTTTGAAACAGTGGTGAATAACCTTGGTATGAGCATGACCACAGCCATTACCCTTTTTGCAAAAGCGACCATCAAGCATCAAGGCATTCCATTTGCCGTAACCCTTGATCCTTTTGATGATCCCGTTGTTAGGGAGAGAATTATGCAGGAACTCAAACGCCGGTCTGCGCGAGCCAAAGAGCCTGATGCCAAACACTATACTACCGAAGAGATCAAAAAAATGCTGGGGATTTAACGTGATGCGATACATAATTGATTGGACAGAAGATGCCCACGCGGATTTGGACGAAATAAGAACTTGCCTGGAGAGTTTTTCGCTTCAAACAGCTAGGCGTATTTTAACCAAAATCATTGATCAAGCGAATAGCCTGACCGACTTTCCTTACCGCTGTCAGAAAATTAGCGAGAGTTCTGATGATCGGCGGTTAGTGATTGATAGTTACTCGGCTTTTTATGAGATTCATGAGAATGTTCGAATGGTTCGAATTCTCCATGTTTGGCATCAATCAAGAGATATCAGCCAGCTTATGTGAAAGTAGATGAAAACCCATGACGAAATCAAAAAGTCCATCTAAACGCTACAAAAACAGCGCCCTGTACAGTGCGGTGCTGGTATGTTATCGCATCTTCTTTTTTGGCTTGCTGCGGGGACGGATACGCGGGCGGGAGCACATTCCCCAATCCGGCCCGGTGATATTGATGAGCAATCATATTCACGCCCTGGATCCCTTTACCCTGGGGCTTTGCGCCGCTAAGCGGCAGGTGCGCTTTCTTGCCAAAAAAGAGCTGTTTAGGCACAAGTGGCTGGCGGCCATCCTGGGCAGGTTGCACGCCATATCGGTGGATCGTGGGCAGTTTGACCTGGCCGCCATGCGCGAATGCGCGGCGGTGCTGCGGGCTGGTGAGGCGCTGGGCGTATTTCCGGAAGGCACCCGTGGTGGTGGCAAAGTGATGGGCCCGCTGCTCAGCGGCGCGGCGGTGCTGGCTCTGCGTAGCGACGCGCCGGTGGTGCCCGTGCGTATTCAGGGAAAGTACAGACTCTTTGGCGGACCGCAGGTGGCGTTGGGTACGCCTGTAGAGATCAACGACCTGCGCGCAAAAGGCGCGGACAAGGAGGCTGCCGACGTGTTTTTGGGGCGTATGGGCGCTGCTTTAGAAGGGCTCGGCGCGAAATTGCCCTGATTAGGCGCCTTAAGTTGCTTTTTTCCGCGATTTTTTTAGCTTTTTGCGTATTAAACCTATAAATGCAGCAGGATTTATGTTTAGTGAAAGCGAAGTATTCGAAAGAAATTATGTGAGAAGAAATATGCGAGTAGAGATTGCTAAAGAAGCGGGTTTTTGTTACGGGGTGCAGCGCGCCGTGCGCATTGCCGAAAAAGCGCTGGCCGAAAATGGCACCGTGTACGTGTTGGGCCATTTGATCCACAATGAGCGGGTGATGTCGCGGCTTGCCGGGCAGGGATTACGTACCGTACAATCGGTGGAGGAAGCGCCCTGGGGTGCGCTCTTGATCATCCGCTCCCATGGTGTTGCCGAAGGGGTGTACCGGCTCTGTAAGCAGCGGAGCATCACGATCCTGGACGCCACCTGCCCCAGCGTTAAGCGCATTCACGCCCTGGTTTCTGAGTACGGCGGTACGGTGATCATCCTGGGCGAGAAGGAGCATCCTGAAGTACAGGGTATCGCCGGATGGGCCAAGGGTCCGGTGCATATCCT
>Ga0123356_10004184_pt1 | contig 14960 bp, 13 predicted proteins | sample TergutEmb28metaG_2_FD_92546 | JGI IMG/M metagenome (GOLD analysis project Ga0123356, IMG submission 92546) | Embiratermes neotenicus P3 segment gut microbial communities from Petit-Saut dam, French Guiana - Emb289 P3 | ecosystem: Host-associated > Arthropoda: Insects > Digestive system > Gut ... | reverse complement strand
GCCTTGTGGCAGGTGGTGCACCTTGAGTAGCAGATGAATTGCATGACTGGTTGCTCCTCCAGTTGAGCGGTCTGTGGTTGTGGTTCGAAGACCGCCTTTGGCCAGCCAGGTTAGTGGCTGAAGAGGCGGCCAAGCGGACCATGTTGACTGCCAACCACACTAGTGCGACCCGCGCTGGCGTTGCTGACGTAGGGTTGGGACTATGCGTGCGGTTGTGTTAGACGGTTTTGGTGAGGTCAATGTGATGTCGGTGGGTGAAGTGCCCACGCCAGTGCCCGGACCCGACGAGGTGTTGGTGCGGGTGGAGGGCGCCGGGGTCAACCGAGCCGATCTGCTGCAGCGTCGTGGCTTCTACCCACCACCCAAAGGCGCTAGCGAAACCCTTGGACTGGAAGTCTCTGGTCACATCAGTGCCGTGGGTCAGGGCGTGACCAATTGGGCGGTGGGCAGTCCAGTGGTGGCGTTGCTGGCAGGTGGCGGCTACGCCGACCAGGTGGCCGTGCCGGCCGGGCAGTGTGCTCCGCCCCCTAAAGGCGTGGACTTGGTGGACGCCGGTGGGCTGATTGAGGTGGCGGCCACGGTGGTGTCTAACTTTGACCACGTGCGCCTGGCCGAAGGCGAGACCGTGCTGGTGCACGGTGGGGCCGGCGGCATAGGTTCGTTTGCCATTCCCTACGCCAAGACCATTGGGGTGCAGGTCATTACCACGGTCGGTAGTGCCGCCAAGGCTGACTATGCGCGGTCCATTGGCGCGGATGTGGCCATTGACTACCACCAGGCTTGGCCAGAGGCAGTCCAGCAGGCCACCGGCGGGCGGGGCGTGGACGCGGTCTTGGACATCATGGGGGCAAAGTACCTGGAAGACAACGTCAAGGTCTTGGCCCGCGGTGGTCGGTTGGTGGTCATTGGGCTGCAGGGCGGCACCAAGGGCACCTTGGACCTGAACCGCCTGCTGGGCAAGGGGGCCACGGTCACTGCCACTTCGTTGCGCTTTCGGCCGGTGGCTGGCAAGGCCGCCATTGTGTCCAAGGTGGCTAGCCTGGTTTGGCCCAAGATCACCGACGGCACCATCCCGCTGCCACCGATCAGCCGATTTGCCCTTGAAGAGGTGGCCGCCGCCCACCGTTTGCTTGAATCTGGCGGCAACACCGGCAAGATTGTCCTGACCCTCTAGCCCAGACCCAGCCACCAGGTAACCGGGAGGTACCGGGCCAACCGGCGGGCCGCCATCGTCTGCCGAATTGGGGGTATTTGGCAACTTCAAACGGCAAATTTGTTAGTCATGGGTTCGCCTTGGGTCCATTGTCCTATAGTGGGAATCAGCTCGCTCGGGAGGACCGCCACGGCAGATGCCGGGCTTGGCTCACGGGCGCCATGGGTCAAGAGAGAGGACAACGATGTCGCGGATTCGTAGCGATGTGTTCAAGAAAAAAGTTGTCAGTGCCGAACAGGCCGCGGCTCTGATTAACGACGGCGACAACATTGGTTTTTCCGGTTTTACCGGGTCTGGCTACCCCAAGGCGGTGCCTGGTGCTTTGGCGGAGCGCATCAAGGCGGCCCACGAGGCTGGCCAGGAGTTCCGGGTGGGCGTCTACACAGGCGCATCAACCGCCACAGAATTGGACGGTGCCCTAGCTGAGGTCAACGGTGTGAGCTACCGCACGCCCTACCAATCCGACCCGGCCCTGCGCAACGCCATCAACAAAGGTGAGACGGACTACGTCGACGAGCACCTCTCCCACCTGGCGCCAAAGGTCCGCCAGGGTTTCCTGGGTTCGTTTAATGTGGCGTTGGTCGAAGTCAGCGGCATTGCCGACGACGGCACGTTGATTCCCTCCAGCTCAATCGGCAACAACTGCGCCTTCATGCAGAGCGCCGACAAGGTCATCCTTGAGGTCAATGAATGGATGTCGGCTGACCTTGAGGGCATGCACGATGTCTTCACCGGCACCAGGGTGCCGCCCAACAACAGCCCCATCCCCATCACCGCAGCGGGGGACCGCATTGGCATGACGCACATGCCGGTTGACCCCAGCAAGGTGGTGGCCGTGGTTGAGACCGAGGCGCCAGACCGCAACACACCTTTCAAGGCACTGGACGATGACTCCAAAGCCATTGCCGAACACCTGATTGACTTCCTGAAGAACGAGGTCAAGCAGGGGCGGCTGCCGAAGAACCTGCTGCCACTGCAATCCGGGGTGGGCAACATTGCCAACGCCGTGCTAGCCGGGCTGCTGCATTCCGACTTTGAGAACATGACCAGCTACACCGAGGTGATCCAGGACGGCATGCTGGACCTCCTTGATTCTGGCAAGCTGACCGTGGCCAGCGCCACCGCGTTCTCGCTGTCCCCAGATGCGGCCGTGCGCATGAACGACAAAGCCAAGTTCTACCGCGAGCACATTGTGCTGCGCCCGCAAGAAATTTCCAATTCGCCTGAGGTGATTCGGCGCCTGGGTGTGATCAGCTGCAACTCGCTGATCGAGGCTGACATCTATGGCAACGTTAACTCGACCCACATCATGGGTTCGCGGATGCAGAACGGCATTGGTGGTTCGGGCGACTTCACCCGCAACGCCTACATTTCAACCTTCGTCACGCCGTCGGTGGCAAAGGGCGGGGACATTAGCTGCATTGTGCCCATGGTGTCCCACCACGACCACACCGAGCATGACGTGCAGGTGATTATCACCGAGCAGGGTTTGGCAGACCTGCGTCGCTTGGCACCGCGCAAGCGGGCCCGCGCCATCATTGCCAACTGCGCTCATCCGGATTACCGCGCTGAGCTGGAGGCCTATCTGGATCACGCCGAGGCCACTGCCAAGGCTCTGCACACACCGCATGACCTGAATAAGGCACTGAGCTGGCATGCCCGGTTCCTCGAGACAGGATCGATGAAGGCCTAATCTCAAGTCCAGAGTCGGGGCCTGGCGCTACACCAGGCCCCACTCGCTGTGGTGCCCGCGGTGGGCGGCGCTCACCGGCGAAGACGTGTGGGCGGTGACCCAATGGGGTTAACCCACGGTTTGGTGGCGCGCCCGCTGCCTAGGTGGTCTTGTCGCGCTCGGTAACCACGGCGTGCCACTTCTTGGTGGCAGCGGCCTGGGCCATACCAGGCACCCATTGCCCGATGGCGGAGCTAGCCGCGGCCATCTTGTCAACAACTGCGGTGCCTGTGTATGCCGGCTTGCCCGGACCGCAATACTCTGATGAGAGTTGGGTCTTTTAGCGGCAGATATTCTGATTTGCAGGGAGTAGCTTTGCTATTAGGTTATTCCCGCAGGCAGAACTGCCATTGAGGAGACGGCAATGGTCCAACTCGGAAACGCCACTATGGCGCAACTAGGCGGCGAAGTGACTGTGCCACAATACAATCGTGCGGCTGTCACCCCAGGAATAGTCCACTTTGGTGTTGGCGGTTTCCACCGTGCCCACCAAGCCTGGTATTTGGATCAACTCATGAACCAGGGTGACGGTCTGGACTATGGAATCATTGGGGTCGGTTTGATGCCCGCGGATCTACGCATGGCTCAATTGTTGTCCCAGCAAGATTGTCTGTACACCTTGGTCACTAAGGATCCGAATGGCCGTAGTACTGCCTGCGTTATTGGATCAATAATGGAATGCCTCTATGGCCCGGATGATCCCGCAGCGGTTGTCCAACGTCTGACTGATCCCAGAATCCGGATCGTCTCGTTGACCATCACCGAAGGCGGTTACTACACCGACCAGATCACCGGCGAGTTTGCAGCCGACAACCCGATCATTGAAGCCGAGGTAGGTTCGGGTGGTCCCCCGTCAACAGTGTTTGGATACCTGTATGAGGCACTGGTGGCCCGCCGCAATAATGGCTGCCCACCCTTCACCCTGATGTGCTGCGACAACATACCCCACGGTGGGGAGGTGCTGCAAAAGGCGCTGGTTAGCTATGCCTCGCTGCGGAGTGAAGCGGACGCCAGGTGGATCGACCAGCATGTTCGCTTCCCTTCATCAATGGTTGACCGCATTACGCCAGCCACCACCACCGCTGACAAAGCCAGCGTGAGCCAGCTTTATGGCATAACAGACGGCTGGCCAGTGGTGGCAGAGGAATTCACGCAGTGGGCGCTGGTGGACAGTTTTCCACTTGGCCGACCGCCATGGGAGCAGGCCGGCGTCATAATGACCGACGATGTAACGCCATACGAAATGATGAAGCTGCGCCTGCTGAACGCCTCACACCAAGGCATAGCCTATTTTGCATACTTAGCCGGTTTCCGCTATGTGCACGAGGCTGCCCGCGATGCCGACATCTCTCAATTTATCAGCGACTACATGGCTCTTGAAGCAGCACCGACATTGCAGTCTCTAGCTGGCGTTGATCTGACCACCTACCAGCGCACTTTGATTGAACGGTTCCGCAACGACCAAATCCAGGACACTATTGATCGGCTGGCGGCCGACACCTCCGACCGTATCCCTAAGTTCCTGGTGCCTGTAATTAGAGATCAATTGGCCAAGAATGGGGACATTCGTCGTTCGGCTGCCATTGTGGCGTCCTGGGCGCGTTATGCCATCGGAGTGGATGAGCATGGGAAACCAATCGATGTGGTGGATAACGCCAAGGCCCGCATCATGGCTGCAGCCAAAGGCTGGGAGACAGACCCCCTATGCTTCCTACGCCAACCAGAATTCTTTGGTGGTTTTGTAGAACAACCAAGGTTCACCGAGGCCTACCTGTGGGCCTGGAACAGTCTCCAGCGCGATGGCGCCAGAGCAACCCTCGACAGTTTGGTTCACATGGCATAAGCCGACGACATTGCCGAGTTCTGACTTCAGCCTTTCAGCGCAATACGTACCAGCACCGTGGCAGTCGCGTGAGGCGTGGCACCACTAATCATTAGCCTGATCCAAGTGCCGAACTGAGACAACGGCACCGCCATGAGGTCCTGGTCTGCGCCAAGCTCTGCCGACTGCCCAAAATCCAGCCAATGGATACCGTCAGGCGAGATCTGTGGCTGGATTCTCAGAGCAGGATGTGGACCTTCGGTCTGGACAAAGAACAAAGCCTCTGCCGCCCAACCTGCTTCGTAAGGGTGGGTTCCCAGATCTCCGTTGAGCACCTTGCGGCGCTCGACAAGGGTAGTTGCGGAGGTCAGCATCAGCGCTCCATCACGTGCGAGGTTGGTTGCCAGTGGAGTAAACCACGGAATCGAGGTATAGGAAGACGCTACGGTCAGCATCAGTCTCTATGAAAAATGCGGGGTTAATGAGGCCGGTGACGCCGGCGTATTTCGGAGCCGGTGTTGTGGCCAAACCGCGCAGATCGAAGGTGCGATCCATGCTCTGCAGTTCAACGTATTCACGGCGGTCATAGTCGATCAGCAGGCGCGCGTACAGCCAGTTGAGCTTGTCTGGCCCTTCGTTGTAGACCAGTTGTTGCTCTCCATCGGGGATCCACTGGAAGCCGTCGGCGGAGCCGTCTGGGTAGCGCCGTCCAGACCACATCGGATCAATCCCGGGCGCTTCCCAGCCATCTGGGTTCCCAGTCCATTCCTCGCGGGTGACCCCTTCGGTCACACAGAAGTATTGCCAGCGTTTGGTTTTGCGTCCGTTGACTGAGTTGACGTAGCGGACCCCTGGCATCCAACGGTAGGTACTGTCTTGGATGTCGAAGAGCAATCCGAATGCGCGTATGTCTTCCTCTCCGATTCCCCAACGGTCCTGTTGCGGGGTATATGAATACCAAGTTTCGAGTTGGAGGTAGCGGTCCTCGTTGACGCGTGAGAGTCGTTTGATGGCAAACCCCATACCCCCGTCGGCTGGAGGTTCTTGGTAGGGGCGGCTGTTGGGTCGCGTTGAGAGTTTTAGGGAATAGGTACCCTCCATGGAGCCATGTGAGGCTGCGAACCGCATGGGTGCAGCGCTGATCATGCATGGACCCCAAGAACCCAAGTCGACTTGGCAGGCGTTGGGTAAGTAGTTGTCGTAGACAAAGTTGGGGGTTAGGTCAAGCCAGCCGTTGAAACCCAGATCAAAGTCGTCGTACACCAGCACCCGTTCAAGCGGATTGAACTTCTCGAGCCCACGCTCGCGGACGATGATCTTCTCCATGGCACGACCTTGATAAAAGGTTTTACTGGTACTGTACTAGGCGCCAGAAGGCAGTGTCAATCACCGCTGCGTTAAGCTGCGATGGGAGGTGAGCGTGGTGTCAAACGAAGACAGAGCCGATGCAGTTGAGCGCCCCAGGAGAGCCGGCATCCGCGATGTCGCCGCCCGAGCTGGCGTGTCGCCTGGACTGGTGTCTCGGCTGGTCAATGGCGACAGCACCGTGCGGGCTAGGCCAGAGACTCGGCGTGCGGTGATGCAAGCAGTCAAGGAACTGGATTACGTTCCCAACTCGGCCGCAGCCTCTCTGAGGCGCGGCCGGACCAACGCCATCGGCTTGGTGTTGGACCACGCCACCAATCCAGTGTTCGCTGATTTACTACGTGGCGCCCGCGAAGCCGCCGCAGAGTTTGGCTATGGACTACTAATCATCGATGCCGCCGATGCCGAAGGCGACGTCCAGTTTTTCAACGATGTGGTCAAATCCAGACGCATGGATGGGCTTCTACTGCAGGGCGGCTACGGTCCCGCCGCAGACACCCTGTTCCGCTACTGTGCCGCAATACCAAGCGTGATCATCAACAGCGCTGGCAACTCACTAGCCACCGGAGTGAGTTTGGAAGACGCCCTCGCCGCCCAAATCGCCACCGAGCACCTGATAGAACTTGGCCACCGCCACGTGGTGTTTGTGGCTGGTGCATCTTCCGAATCATCCGGGACAAGGCAGAGGGGTTTCGAGACAGCCATGGCTGCCGCCGATGTAGCGCTGAACCAGACATCGATTGTGCCTGGTGGTTGGCAAGCCAGTGATGGCTATTCCGCGGTCAAGAGGACTATGGCTGCTGGTAGACCAGTGACCGCCTTCTTGATGGGGCTGGCAGTCCCAGCCATTGGCGCACTCAGCGCCCTGGCTGAACTGGGGCTGGCGGTGCCGGATGATGTGTCAGTTGTGACCATTCACGACCCGTGGTTCGCGCGCTACTTGGTGCCTGCTCTTACCACCGTTGCGGTGCCCTTCCACGAGTTGGGCCGACAGGCTGTGCTGGCATTGATGGAGCGCCTGGACGGAGCGGAGCCACGCGACGTGGTGGTGCGCGAACCGGCTCCAACCCTGGTTGTGCGGGGATCCACCGGGCCTGCTAGGCGTCACGCCCCTGAGCCCACCAAAGAGTCGCCAAACGTTACTTCCGATGGTTAGCTATGTCGCTACGGTTAGCGTTTCTTGTACAGCTCTTGGCGTCTGACATAGTCGATGGCCACGGCTGAAATCAGGATCAAGCCCAAGACAATCTGGTTGTACTGGGGCGAGATGCGGGCCAAGATCAGCGCGTTGTCAATCAGCGACAAAAGCAGTGCCCCCAAGGCAACACCGGTGATGGTGCCCAGGCCACCGAGCAGTGAGACACCACCTATCAGGACCGCTGTCACCACAGACAGAGTCACCGGGGCACCACCAGCCATCACTTGCCCGGCGCCAACTCGGGCCGTATAGATGACCCCCGCCAGTCCGGCTGTCGCACCACCTATGACATATAGAGCCAAGTCGAGACGTGTAATGCGTAAGCCAGCACCAATAGCCGCGTTACGGTTGCCACCGAGCGCCCTAACATTCAGCCCAAACCTGGTGCGTTCCAGCAGCACCCAGAAGACTATCCCCACAACAATCCCGTAGATTACAACGACTGGAAAACCAAAGATTCGGCCCGAGCCCAGGATCTTGAAGGAATCCGGCAGGGGCAATACGTCTTTGCCGCCTGTGATTTGCGTGTTAACACCACCCAACACGAAAAATGTGCCTAGTGTCCCAATGATTGGGGGCGCATGGAGCACGCTGATGATCAGATGGTTCATTAGTCCCATCGCTGCACCCGCTGCTATTCCAGCCAGGACGCCAACCGCGACTGGCGCACCGGCGACCAGGGCTGATGCGCACATTAACGACCCGAAGGTGAAGACCGACCCCACTGAGAAATCTAAGCCGCCGCCAATCATCAGCATGGCGGCACCACACGCCATCACGAAGTACATGACGGACGCCTTGAGGATCTCCAGCAGGTTGGCCGTGTCGAGGAAGGAAGAGTTACGAAGTGTTGCCGTGACGGCGATCGCTACTGCGACCACCAACAAGGTGAACTCTTGTCTTAGAACGAGCTTCCGGAAGCGGCCTCGATGGTCGATGCCGGACTTGGGCAGGCTGCGCCCCATCATTGGCTCAGCCCGCCTTCCGATGCCCTGCTCGAAGAAGGTGGCCCCTCTTGTGGGTCACTCCTCAGACCCGTGATCATCGCGACAATCTCGTCGCGGTCCACTTCAGCAATCCTCCTGGTGCCAACAACCTTGCCCAGCCGCAATACGGTGACAATATCGGCGTGGTGGAAGACGAACTCTAGATCGTGACTGACCAGGATAACTGCCGTTCCTTTGTCGCGAATCTCGTCAATGATCCCGCCCACTTGGGCTGACTCACGCACACCCAGGGCAGCGGTGGGCTCGTCCAGTAACAAAATGGGACTATTGGTTCGCACAGCGCGGGCAATGGCCACTACTTGGCGCTGTCCACCAGACAACAAGCCGACGGGTGTCGAGACGTCGCCCACCCGCACATTGAGATCAGTCAGGACCTTGGAGGCTTCTTGATCCATTTTTCGGCGGTCAAGGACAAAACCCCAGCGGCGCGGCAGATTGCCCAAAGCCATGTTGGCTGAGATGTCTAGGCACTCAACCAGAGCCAAGTCTTGGTATACCACCGCCACGCCCTGCCTTCGGCTTGACGCCACATCAAAATGCATCGGTTGCTCCACGCCTTGGACGCGCACAGAACCGCAGTCACGCGGATAAATGCCGACGACGATCTTGATCATGGTCGACTTGCCGGCGCCGTTGTCACCGACTATGGCGTGGATCTGGCCTCTACTGGCCGCGAAGTCAATGCCTTCGACAGCCCGCACCGAACCGAAGGTCTTGGAGACGCCCCTCAGTTCTAGTGCAATCTCAGGTTCTATGACCAACCCTCGTCCAGCTTTGCAAAGAACTCGTCCGATCCGAACAGCCCACTAGGTACTGCGACGAAATCGGTGCTCTTGTCACCATTGAGCCACGCGAAGGCTGTCTCAGCGACTTGTTCACCTGCTACACAGAACGGCGTCAGTAGCATCTGGTAGGCGACCCCACTCTCGATGGCCTCCTTACCGCCGTTGTCAGGACCGTTGCCTACCAGGAAGACCTTGCCGATTGCATCCTTGTTGGTGATCGCAGCCACAGCGCCTTGGGTGGCCGAGCCCATATGGGTGGCAACCACGTTGATTTCAGGGTTAGCCGTGAGCAGTGCGTTGACTTGGTCTAGGGCTTTGGATGAGTCGTCGCCGGTGAAGACTGAGGCAACAATCGTCACATTGTCCTTTTCGGCGGCTCCCGCTTCCACGCCATCAAGCCAATCCTTGGAGATACCTGTGTCATTTTGGGCGATCAGCCCGACTAGCTGCTCGCCTTCCCGCTCGGCAATGGCGTCGACATAGACTGTCTTGCCCATCTCGTACCAATCGAGTCCGACTACAAAATCGACACCAGTGCCTTCTCCACCGGAGCCAAAGGGAGCACCAGTCACTAGGCCGGCTTCTTGCGCCTGCATCAGCACTGGTCCAAAAGCTTCGCTCGCTGGGAAGGTGATCACTGCGTTCTTACCAGTAGCTATGGCTTGCTGGAGTTGTTGAATCATCTGAGTGGCGTCGATGGCCTCTCCAGAAGACCCACTTTCGGTGAAGTCGACTCCCAGTTCCTCGAACTTCGAGGCCATGCAATCGCCGATCTCACGCCACGCGGGCCAATTGGGGAGTGGATTGACGAACTGGGCGGTGAACTGAGTCGTTTCTGGTGGGGCTTCAGTCGTTTCTTCCGGAGCGGTAGTTGTTTCGTTGGGAGTAGTTGTAGCTTCCGGCTCGTCACTCGAGCACCCTACTAACGCCACAAGCGCGAGGGTCACGGAGGCGATGATGGCTACCTTCCTTGTCTTCATGAATCATCCTTTCGAGACGGAATGGTCGGTTTTGTCGGTCGGGCCAGCCCGAACCAACTATGAGGTCACTTGGTTGCGGTCATTTCATCTAAGGCGGCAACCGCCATCTCCATCCAGCCTGAGGCCCAGTGATGGGCGTACCAGGTGCTGTTGTTGTAGATATGCGGTATGCCGAGGTCGTTCATCAGCTTGTGTCCAGCGGTCAGGTGGTCGATTGTCCAGTCCGGTGGGTTCTTGCCAAAGACTCCGTAGCCAAAGAGGCCGATTCGAGCGCGTTGTCGTAACTCCGAAGCCCGTTCGCGCAGCAGGAGTGGAATCGCGTATGGCCGGTAGTGCTGGTCAGAGACCCAGAAGTCAGGCATCTCCCACTGGTCGGGGCTCATCTTCATGATTGGCGAATCAAAGACCGCTATTGCCTCAAATAGGTCAGGGTGACGAAGCAGAAGCTGGAATGCGGCTGTGCCGGACTTGCTCAAACCCAACAGCAGCCGCGCAGCATCTGGGAAAAGGCCATCAACTAGCGGTAAGACATCTTCCAATAGGTACCTGACCTGCTGGATCCTGGGGTCTGTGGGGTGATCCGCCATCCACGGCCAGTCAGCAAAGTAGGGTGTGACCGCGGCTACTCCATACTGATTGTGGAGGCCGAGTTGCAGAAAAGTATCCAGGCCGTCGCCCCAGCGGTGGGTGATCTGTGGGGCAGCCGGCAAGATGTAGATCACTCGCTTGATTTGGTCTGCGGGCAAACCTTCTGGCCGCAGGATCTTGACAGCAGTCTCATACCGCTGGTGCGGCGAGCGTATTAGGTACTGCACATATGGGGTTGCAAGAGGTGGCGAGATCTCGGTTTCGTCAATTGCCTGGGTGTCATGGAAGGACTCGATCGCATACACCGCGCGCGCATCGTTCATTTTTCTGACCTCCTGGCCGCACTGCGCTGGAGATGGTAAACCGTTCTACCAACCAAATGGTAGTTTACCCGCTGGCGTTACGCAAGAGTTCGCCTGGGCTTGTGGCAGATGACTCTGGCGAAACCTGGCTATAGCCAAGGCAGACCTCAGTTCAATCGGTTCTGGGTGCCAAATCAAGCCGGTTCATGTCAAGCTGCAGGTCAGCCTGATCTTGCCACTGCGCCACCAAGTTGGCGTTCACCTGGTCAACGTCATGTACCCAAGCCTCGGCTTCTGCTGGAGTCTTGCCCGAGGCCACGTGGCGCACTACCAGCCGTCGCTGGCGTTCAGCCGAGTCGAGCGCACAATGCCAGGTCTCATCAAGGACCGCTCGCACAGTGGGCCATGGCACAACGGGTGCCAACAGATAGTTGCCCTCTGTGACCACTACTCTCACCGCCGAACCGATTGCAATAGCTCCGGCGATCGGCTGCTCGATCTGACGGGCGAAACCTGGCGCATAAACCACGTTGCCTAGTTCGGCCCGCAAGCGCCTCAGTAATGCCAGGTAGCCAAAGCCGTCAAAGGTGTCGATGGCTCCTTTGCGGTGTAGGCGGCGCAGACGCTTCAGTTCAATGTCAGCCAGATGAAAGCCGTCCATTGGCACGCGGATCGCTGACACGCCTTGCTCAGCCAGGGCAACGACCAGATGCTCGGCCAAGGTCGATTTGCCCGCCCCTGGCTCACCACTAATACCGATCAGCACGCGCTGGCCGGGTTGGTCCGCTAGTTGTACCGCCCTTGTAGCCAGACTCTGCAGTGTTGAATACATCGGTCCCAAGACTAAGCCAGGCTAACGTGGGCAGCCAATCCTGGTAAATGCCATGAAACGGCATCTAGTGCGCCGCCATTTCTTGGGGCGAGGCTAGCCAAAGGCAGCGCTGCCTAGCGTCCGCTGGCACAGCCAGTGACGGCCAGGTTAGTTGTGCGTTTTTCTCACCGGCGAAGACGTGTGGGCGGTGACCCAATGGGGTTGACCCACGGTTTAGTGGCGCGCTCGCTGCCTAGGTGGTCTTGTCGCGCTCGGTAACCACGGCGTGCCACTTCTCGGTGGCAGCGGCCTGGGCCATACCAGGCACCCATTGCCCGATGGCGGAGCTAGCCGCGGCCATGCCCCAATAGACCGCTTGGGGAAAGTCGGTGCCGGACTCAAGTTGACCCACCAAGCCGCCCAGGAAGGCATCACCGGCACCAATAGGTGAGGCCACGGGCACGTCCAGACCGGCAATCTGGCCTTGCCTGCCAGGTTCAACCCAGGCCACACCTGCCCGCCCCGCCGTTACCACCGCGCGTTTGGCGCCGGCTGCGGTGAGCTGATGGGCCGCCAGAGCCGCCCGTGGCAGGGCCTGGGAGCCGGTTTCCACTTGCTCGGTTGCCTTGTCGCCGGTCAGAAAAGCGTGGGCTTCGGCCAGATTGGGGGTTACCAGGTCGGGTTTGTGGTCAAGCAGCCAACCAAGCCAGGCGGGGCCGGTGTCGACCGCGATCTGGCTACCCACTTGGCGCAGGGCAGTGACTAGTTGATCAACTTGGTGGCGGTCCACACTTGGTGGGAAAGACCCCGAAATGACAGTCCATTCGCCCGTCCTAGCCGAATTGGCAGCCTGTTCGCAGAAGTGCTGCCAGGCCCCGGGTGGCACCGTGGCTCCTTGGCCGTTGATCACCGTGGTCCGGCCGCCCAGTTCAAACAGGATGACAGTCTGACGAACCACCCCGGGAAAGCCAACACTCCGGCAGGCCAAGCCCTGCTCCTCCAGCCTTGCCAGGTACCACGAGGCGCCTTGATCGGGCAGCAGCGCCAGAAGGCGGGCTTTGACCCCCACCGCCAAAGCGGCTCTGGCCACGTTGGCTGGCTTGCCACCAGGCACGGAACTGTCGTGCGTGGATCGGCTGACGCTGCCCAGCACGACTGATGTGGTGCGGATCTGCCGGTCAATGGTCGGGTTGGTGACCAGGCACAGCATTAGCCTCAACTCCAGTCATCTCTCGGGCGTTGTGATGGTTCTAAGGCTAGGCCCGATGGCGCATTGCGCAGCGCACCGCGCGGCGCGCGGCACCGCAACGCCGGTCGGTGTCACCATGGGTGAGGTCATGAACAGCTCTTCCCGTCCCATACCCGCCACCCGGCCGGATCGAGGCATCCAGCCCTGGCTAGCCGGTCTGCTGACTGGGGTCCAAGCCGCCTTGCTCAGCTGGGTTTGCGTGACGGTGCCAGCCGTGGCCGCGTTTGTCGCCACGGCCGAATCTCGCGTCAACGACGGGCTTTCGTGGTTCGACGCTTCCCAGGTTGGCACCTCACTGTGGCTGGTAGGACACGGCGGCTGGGCCACCTTGTCCAGCGGTGGCCGCGCCGGGGTGGTCTCGTTGGCACCATTAGGCATTGCGTTGATTTCCGTGTTGGCCTGCAGGGTCTTGTCGAGGCTGACCACAGCATCAAATTGGTGGCTGATTGGGTTTGGCACCCTTGGATACACCGCTGTGGTGGCCGCGTTGGGTGTGCTGTTGGCCAGCCAAGCGCGGGCGTCACTGGTTGGCGCCGTTGTCACTGCGGTGTTGATCGGTGCGGTGGGCCTGTTGTGGGGCAACGCCTCGAAGCCAGAGGCCAACCTGTTGGGCCGGCTGGCTGGCACCATTGAGGCCACCGTTCCAGAAGTGTCTGCTGCTATTCGAGGGGCCGGTTTGGCGCTGGCCGCCATGACCGCTGCCGCCGCCGGTTTGGTGCTGGCCTGGACCATCGGCGGCCGGCAGACTTTCAGCACCATTCTTGGCGCCTACCAAGCCGGAGCTCTTGGCGGGACAGTCTTGATTCTGCTCAGTGTGGCCCTGGTGCCTAACCTGCTGGCCTACGCTCTGGCTTACCTGGCTGGCCCCGGTTTCCAGGTTGGTGTAGACACCACTTTCAATGTCAGTGCCACCCAAGGGGGAACCATGCCGGCTCTACCCGTCTTGGGGCTGTTGCCACAAACCGACCCTCCTGCCGCAGCCCACGCTGTGGTGCTCATCCCCGTCCTAGCCGGCCTCTGGGCTGGCTGGATCATCCACCGGCGGGTGGCCAGCCTCTGGTGGCGCCAGGGTCTGGCCGCACTGGGCGCGGCAATGCTGGGAGGCGGCGCGCTGGGTTGCCTGATGATGTTGGCCAGCGGGGCGCTTGGGCCGGGGCGAATGAGCCAGGTGGGGGCCAATGGGTTGACCGTTGGTTTGGTGGCGGGTTTGGAGCTAGCCGGCGGCGCTGTCTTGGGCTGCCTGTTGCTACCCAGGGCTCGGGGTTTAATCAAGTGGCTGGGTGGACAAGTCCGGTTGAACCCAAAAGAAGCAGCCGGACAGCCTGAACCGCAGGGCTAATACCGATTGGGACAAACCGGGTCCGCTTGGCAAGCCAACGGCCTGCGCCGCCAAGCTTAGCGTCCTGTTCGCAGCAGGTTGGACAGCACCGATTGGGTGGAGTCCTTGAATTGGGTGGTGCATTGGTCCTGGCCTTGCACGGTTTGAGTCTGCTGCAGGCACCGCTGGTAGTCCCACTGCTGCTGCCAGGTCAACACAATGGCAAATGAGTACAGCGCAAACAACGCGGACATGGCCAAACCCATGGCAAAAAACACAATCGACCCCTGCGCTAGCGGCACCTTGACTGCCATTACCAGTCCACGAATGGCTATCACCACGGTGACCACCACCATGGCCATGCCTAGAACTGCCCAGGGCAGCGGCATGGAAATAGCCAGCATGGCGCCCAGCGACGAGCCCATGCAGTACATCACCAGCCGGTTGATCCGCTTGAGTTTGTCGCGTTGCTCTATCGGCAGGGCCTCCATCTCCTTGATCAGCCTTGCCCGCCGCGAGGTCCGGTCTTCGCGAGGCCGCTTCGGCTTGGGCAGATGTCCGTCACCGAGCGGCGGAGGCTGGAAGGGGTT
>Ga0123356_10004183_pt1 | contig 14963 bp, 8 predicted proteins | sample TergutEmb28metaG_2_FD_92546 | JGI IMG/M metagenome (GOLD analysis project Ga0123356, IMG submission 92546) | Embiratermes neotenicus P3 segment gut microbial communities from Petit-Saut dam, French Guiana - Emb289 P3 | ecosystem: Host-associated > Arthropoda: Insects > Digestive system > Gut ... | reverse complement strand
TTCAGCCGGTTTCGCTCTTCGCTATTCTTAATTTTTTGAGATGTGCTGATTTTATCCATGAAAGGAACCAACACTAAAAATCTTCCGGCTAAAGAGATTTCGGAAGTGAGCCTTGCGCCTTTTGTGGATATGGGTTCTTTTGCAATTTGCACTAAAACAGATTGTCCAGACTGTACGATATCTCCTATTTTTCCCGCTTTTTCAACTTCGGGCAATAATTTAATATTGGCTATGCTTCTTTTTCTATTGGTAATAACTTGATCTACAAATTCATTAAGTGATCGCGCATAAAATCCTAAATCCAGGTAATGGAGGAAAGCATCTTTTCCATCTCCAATATTAATAAATGCAGCATTCAAGCCCGAAATTAATCTTTTTACCTTTCCTAAATAGATATCGCCCACCGCACTTTCTTCGATCTTCTTTTCACGGTGAATCTCCATGAGTTTTTTGTCTTCCAATAAAGCAATCTGTACTTCTGTTTCACGAGAAGTAATCACCAATTCTTTCGAGATTTTTTGAGTTTCTTCAGTATTCATTTTTATAAAAAAAAGAAAACTAAATAAAGTGTGTCCAAACACAATATTTAGTTTTCATGATTAGGTTTAAAGAAAAAAACTATTTCTTCTTGTGTCTATTTTTCCTTAGACGTTTTTTCCTCTTATGAGTTGACATCTTGTGTCTTTTTCTTTTTTTACCACTCGGCATAATAATTGAGTTTTAGTAGATTATTTGATTTTTTTGACAGCGTTTACAAAAGTTTTGCAAGGTTTAAATGCCGGGATGTTGTGCGCCGGAATAATAATGGTAGTTTTCTTAGAAATGTTGCGAGCGGTTTTTTGAGCTCTTTCTTTTACTATGAAGCTACCAAAGCCTCTTAAGTAAACATTTTCATTTTTGGATAATGCACCCTTCACAGAGTTCATAAAGGTTTCAACGATCGTTTGAACAGCTTGTCTTTCAAGACCTGTTTTGTTGGAAATTTCGGAAACGATTTCAGCTTTTGTCATGATTTTAAAATTTTATAAGTTAAACAATGTTTGAATAATTAAACGGCTGCAAAGATATACATTTATTTGATTTACAATTAAAAAAAATATTTTTTTCTATTTTTCAATAAAATTATACAATTGTGAAGCCAGGCGGCTGGCTCCAATTCTAAATAATTTTTTTGATAACCAATTGATATTTAACGTTTTTTCTAATAATTTCAGGTACAGTAATGTTGTGTTCACATCCGCAATGCCACCGGCAGGTTTTATCCCAATTTTTCTTTTTTTCTCATTATTAAACTGAAAAATAGCGTCTAACATTACTAAAAAACTCTCAGGGTTTGCATTTATTGCAATTTTTCCGGTAGAAGTTTTGATGAAATCGGCGCCTGCGTGCATTGCCAAAATGGAGGCTTTGTAAATTAAATCAGGTTCAATTAACTCGCCTGTTTCCAAGATTACTTTTAAGTGGGCATGTTGGCACGCTTTTTTTATCGCCACAATCTCTTCAAAGACGGTTTCATATTTTTCTTCGAGAAACAAACCTCTCGAAATCACCATATCTATTTCATCAGCGCCTTGCTTTACAGCATATTCCACTTCTGCTACTTTTATCTCAATGGGCGATTGTCCGGCAGGAAATGCACCGGCAACAGAAGCTACTTTTATGGGTGTGGCATGCAATAACTGCTTTGCCTGTTTTGCAAAAACAGGATAAACACACACGGCTGCCGTTTGGTACAGCATGGCGTTTTGGCACAACAATTCTATTTTCTTATCAGTGTCATTGCCTTCCAAAGTAGTTAAGTCAATACAATGCAACGCAAATCGAATAGCCTCTTTTTCAGAGGAGAAATTTACTAACGGCTGGTTTTGTATTTCCACAATACGGGCTTGAATATCGCTTAATGAATATGGATACGCAGGTAGGGTTATCATAATTTAATGAATTTTTTATGGATTTTATTTTCTTTGGCAACAATCTCTAAAATATAAACACCAGATGGTAAGTGACTAACATCTATTGAATTGAGAATTGAGAATTGAGAATTGAGGATTATTTCTTTGCCGGAGATATCATATACTTTAATTGTATTAATCCATCCTCCATTCTCAATTCTCAATTCTCCATTTGTAGGATTTGGGTAAATTTCAATCTCATTTTCCCATGCTTTAACATTCAGGTCTTTTCCAATTCCTAAGGTATATTCGCCGGGCAGGATGAAATTTACTGAAATCATTGTTGATGATTGAGTGGTAGTGATCTTTGAAGGTATAATCTCCCAATCGTGCGATACATCTTTTCTATGCAATACTATCAGATCCTCTTTGGGAACCAATTGGCTGTCGTACCTTTGATCGTAAGTAAAAGAATAAGTAGCTTGCATATTATTATATTGTAGAAATCCTATTCTCCAAAAGTGTTTATCAGATATTTTAGCTATGTTGGGATGTTCATTCTTTGCAGGCGTTGGCGCCACAGGATTGTGTTCCACTCTAATGATGGAGGTGTCGGAAATTTCTTCTACTTCTATTCTGAAGTTGGCATTACTAAAAGATGTGATACCTGTTTTAAAAATTTGTTGTGTAAAATCGAAGCAGGCATCCCCCATTTTGCTGTTAGGATCAATAGACCAAAATACGGGTTCAAAAGGTATTGCAATTTCCACCATTTCATGCTCCCCTGAAAAAGTAATCCCTTCAACCAAGTGGCGAGCGCCGGCATTAGAATAAAACTCCACATCTACCTTATTTTTATTAGCAAAATAATGAGCAAGATATAACTTTTGTTTGAAAGACGCCTGATAAATATTGTTACTTCCCGCTTTGAGTTTAATAGAATCAATATTAAAATTTAAGGATCCGGGTTGGTGCACCCATCCTAAAAAGAAATCATACAAATCCATGCCTGAGATGGCTGACAATTTTTGGAAAAACTCCTCAGAGTCCACATTTTTATATTGATTCTCATCAAGAAATTGCGTAATAGAAGAGAAGAACGAGTCATCGCCCATGTAGTTGCGCAATGCGTAGGCTATCACTCCGCCTTTGTCGTAACTTATTGACCCATAAGTTGCGCTTGGAGGTACATTATCCAATGCGTAAAGCCCGCCATCGCTTCGCAAGACACCGAAATGCAGGCTTTTCATTCCTGATTTGTATTTTTGTAAGGTCGGGTCTAAAATTTCATCGCATAAATATTCTCCGTATCTGGCAAACCCTTCATTAATCCACATATTTTGCGATGTGGCGCAGGTAATGAGATTTCCAAACCACGAATGTGCCAATTCGTGAGAAATAAGGCTTTGATTATCGTTTGTTACAGTTCCTGAAACATAGACTTGGGGGAAGGCAATATTGGTGGCATGTTCCATTGCGCCGCTACCGAAAGGCACCAAAACATATCCCACACGCTGCCAACGGCACGCACCCCAGCGTTTTTCGTAGGTACGGATAAAGGTTTTCAGATTTACAAACGTTCCGGGCACTCTTCCTATTCTTTCAGAATCGGCATAAATTTCAATGGGTAATATTTCTCCGGAAATGCTGTGAATGGTATCCTTGTAAGCTAAATATTTTCCCACAGCCACCGAAGCCAAATAGGTGGGAATGGGATCGGTAAGTTCCCAATGCCAACGCATTGCATTACCTAAATCTGCAGAATCTGCTAACATCCCGCCACAAATAGCCTTTTTGTCAATATCGGTTGTGATGTTGAAAGTGTAGGTTGATTTGTCGGTAAATTCGTCAATACAGGGAAACCAGACGCGCCCGAAAGAATGGGGATAGCTGCCCATGCCTACGCCCATATTGTAAGCGAAAGTTGAGTCGGTAAAATAAAACCCGCCCCACTGCGGATCTTTAACCGGTTTCCCTTGATAATACACACGAACAGTTTCGCTTTGTCCAACCGATAAAAAGGGCAAATCTATTTTCAATTGCTGTCCCAGATGTGAGAATAAAACCGGCTCATTTCCTTTTTTTACCGAATCAACTGTAAGCGCCATCAAATGAAGATATATGCTTTGAAGTGGAACCATTTTTGCTTCCACAGTTACATCGGTATATCCTTTGATCTGTTCTTGCATAAGATCTCTGATTTCCAAATTAATATCATAATGCGATACATGAATCGTGTCGGCTTTTGTTTGTGCAGATAAATTTTGTGTAAAAAATAGAACCGCTACCTGAATAAAAATAATGAACTGTTTCATAAATATAGGGTTTAAAGTTTAAGGTTCAAAGTTTAAAGTTTAAGGTTCAAAGTTTAAAGTTTAAGGTTCAAAGTTTAATTGATTACTATTTTTTCTGATAAAAATGAACGCCGAGATAGAAACGCAACCCATGCGGATAAGAATCAACTCTTTTATAAACGTTTAACAAATAATCCATTTTAAACAAAAAACTTATTCTGGTTGATGCTAAAAACTCAATCCCAATGGCAGGGTTAATAATACAAAGTGTATTTGAAAAGTGTACAACAGATGTTGCGATGGCATTGTTTTGTTGTTTTTCGATAAAAATGAGATTTGTAGCGCTGCCGCTCCCAAAGGTAACACCCACAAACGGCATCCATTTTTTTACGGGGTAAGTAAAATCAAAAGTAACGCCGCCCCAAGCAATCCGGCAACTGCTTTTATACGCACCGTATTTACAGGAAGAGAAATAGCCTTCGCCGCCCACCCGAAAAAAGCGATGCAGAGCAATACTCATTTTTCCGCCCATGCCGAAGGTAGCTCCTTTTATTTGTTGCTCAATTTCATTACACTGCAAATCTAACACCGTAAATTTTTTGCTTTGAACGTAGCCGGTGTGAACAAACATGCCGCCTGCATAGCCTTTGTAGCCCCAATTATTATGAGTAGCTTCGACTTGCGGAAAGGCAAGGAAAGGAAGTAGGATAAGAAATAGTGTGTGTATTAGTTTTTGCATAGAAAAGTTTGGTCATTTTTTTACATTTCTTTGTACCTCTGCACCATTTTCAGTCATAATGCATTCTGCGGCTTCGCGAAGTTGCGGCTTCCAACACAATTTCCACGCAAGCAACCAGCGCGCAAAAATAGCAAATTTTGTCCACCGAAGATAATGCCGCATTCACACCACCACCACCCGTTGCCCCACACCACAATCCATGCACCGCTTCTTTTCGCAATATTCGTAATGCAATTCCAATAATGCCTGTGAATCGCTTGCATTTTTGGCGCAAAAGCCCAATTGTTGATATTTTGTTGTAATATGGTTTTCCTCAAAGGGCAGCAACTCAAGCAATCGCATGCTGTATTCCTGAAGTTTTTCTTTACCTGTAAAAGTCCCATAAGCATAAAGAAAAGGAGTTAGCGCATTGATAAGAAGCAAATGAAAACTCCTTTCTCCCATAATTTTTTCACTTGCACGGCTTGTCTTTCCAAAATAATAATGCGTTTTCCAATAATCGTTAAGTTTATTGACAAATATCTTTTGAAAATATGACAATTTATTAGGGGTCGTAATTTTTGCAAAAAGATCATGATGATTAAAGATGACCTCTCCCAATTGCGCCAAACGGATACACGGAAAATTGTGTGGCCGCAAACGCAATAAATTCCAACACTTTACATTAATGGAAATAAACCTGTATTTTGCCCTAAGATATAAAAATTCATTTTGTAACGACTGGTAATAAGGGTCTTCCACCTCTTCATCCAACATTCCGGCTTGTCCGAAAATGAGTGCGCAAACTTGCAAATGCGAGTTCGCATGCTTATTTAATATTTTGTATGGCAATGCTTTGCCAAGCATCTCAAATGCAGGAGCATTGGTTTTAAAGCCAAAACTTTGACAGAGAATGTAAAAGAGGGTTTGCTCCCAATCTTCTGAAAAAGAATGTAATATTTCTAAAATTTGCGCTTGCCTTCGAATTAACCGGTCGAAAGCCAATCTTGTAAGAAAAGATTGTATGGTTAAAGGAGCGATTTTTTCAATGTACGCAGCGCAAGGATGTGGGAGGGGTGCGTGCATCAACTGATTGTATCTCAACAAGAGTTGGGAGGGTAATAACGTTTGCAGTTCTATAGTGGGAAGCGGAATATTCTGCGACAGATAAACCTCCTGATCATGTTCATATACCACGTGCAATATCACCGAGTTGTACTTCATATCGTTTTGATGTTCATGCCTGTACCAGTCGGATGAGCGGATATGAATCTCAACATTGCCTGCCCATGTAACGCCATCAATCTTAATGATTGCCTGCTTAAAATCGGGTCCGGCATCATGGTGAGGAAACCCTTGATTGATAATGGAAACGGAATGTTGGTGAGTGGTTTCTAAATTTTCTTTGGCAAACCACTGGTTCTTCCAAATGTAATGCAATAGCTTTTCTGAGATCATAATGAGCTGATTTAGATGATTTATAGTTTTTTTTTGCGAGGTTGCAAATATATGTTTGAAAATTACGTTTGTCAAGGGGTAAATGCATTTTTTTATGAGAAAAATTTTTGTAATTACAATTTTATTATTTTTTTTGGGTAGTATTTTTTCACAACCCATTGACACGGCGAGATTTAGATTGGACTTTACGCCAAAACTCCAAAATTTCCAAAAGATAACGCAACCTGCCATTATTCCGGATGAACCGCAAGAGCCTGTTAATTTTGAATATGAGATTGATCCCCAATCTATTGAGCTCAATTTTTCGCCCACACCTCTAAAGCCGGTAAAACTTCCCGGCGAGGTGATGAAGAAACTCTACCGGAATTTTCTAAAAATAGGGTTCGGCTATCCTGTTACACCGCTTGGGGAGCTATGCATTCATAATTTCGACAATACGAAGTTTTCTTATGGATTGAATGCCAACCATATATCCGGTTGGGCGCCTCCCATTGGAAAAACCATGAAAAAATATGCCTACGCACCTTTTAGCGATACACGCACGTTGCTGTTTTTGAATACTTTTTTTCAGAATCAAACACTATATTCTTCGGTCGGTTACAATCATGAAGTAGCGCATTTATATGGCTTTAGCCGTGAACTTGGGTATGATTCATTATTCTATGAAAAACCTTACAGAGATTCGTTGAAAAATAATTTTCATCACGTGTATGCAGAAATTGGATTGCGCTCAAATTTTGTTCAGGAAGATGCTAAACTCAAACAAGATGTGCGTTTGAACTACGATTTTCTTTATACCTACAGAAAGGATATGGAAAATAGAATTGGGGTTGCCTCTGTTTTTGCTTACGACTTTAATTTCGATAAACTCAACGGCTTTCTTCGTCCGCAGATAGACTTTAATTTGGATTATTACCTTCATAAATGGAATAATGAATTTAAATATGTTTGTTTTACAGACCCTTGTCCTCAATTTCAAGGCACTACAAATAGTTTTAAGATAGAATTTGTACCCACTGTTAAATTTGCAGTAAAAGAATATTACTTTCGTTTGGGGATGGGTATTCCAATTATTAACAGTTTGAATATCAATATGAAAGGTGATGCAGTGTGCCCTGTATATCCTGTAGCGGAGGCACAATTAGGACTCGTTCCGGGTATTTTGAGTATTTATGCAGGCTTGGATGGAAATGCGAAATACAATTCACTCAAGAGTTTACTTTATGAAAACCCTTTCCTGAAACCAGGGCTGGACTCCCTTCGGTTTACAAAAACTCAATTCAGTGTTTACGGAGGTGTTAAAGGAAATTTGGTGAAGAAATTGAACTACCATATCTCTGCACGTTACTCACACACCAAAGATATGGCATTCTTCTTTTTAGATACTGCCTCTTTGCTGAAAAATCAATTCGATGTAGTCTATTCTGATGTTAATTTGCTCAACGTTTGCGCCAACCTGAACTGGCAAGTGGTTGACAGATTGTATTTGAATCTGGAAGCCAATTATTGGGGATACTATAATCTGAAAAATATTGAAAACCCTTGGTATAAACCTACTTGGGAAACTTCTTTTTCTGGAAAATACTACTTCAAAGAGAAGTTTATTTTTGATTTCAATATGAAGTTAGGATTTAAAACGTGGGGTGTGAAAATTATTCCCGAAAATATGATCCCATTAATTGATCTTCCCAATGAACTTATGCTATCAAACAACTTGATGATTAAAAAAATGAAGCCCGTTCTGAATTTCGGAGCAGGCTTTGAGTATTTGGTAACCAAACGGTTTTCGTGCTTTGCGATGATAAACAATATTGGGTTTCAACATTTTTCAAAATATTACGATTTTAATAATCTTGGGTTTAATGCAATCATTGGAGTTACTTATTCTTTTGGAGATGAGAGTTTGAAGAGAGGGAAACAATAGAAATTTTACTTAAAAAAGTTTCAACTTACTAATTATTCAAGAAATGAACGAAAAAGTTACACTCCAAATCAATGGGCAAAAAATTACTGCAACGGCAGGCGAAACAATCCTTAACGTATGTAAATCGAACGACATAGAGATTCCGCATTTGTGTTACGATCCGAAATTAAAACCGTTTTCCTCCTGCTTTTTATGCGTTGTTGCGATTAAAGGTTATAAAACACATCAGCCGGCGTGCTCCACTATAGCGCTGAACGGAATGGAAATAGAAACCAACTCGCCCGAAATTTTCGATGCACGAAAAACCGCTCTGGAACTGCTCATGAGCAACCACTACGCCGATTGCGTGGCGCCATGCAAACTTACATGTCCCGCAGGCGTGGACGTACAAGGCTATCTGTCGCTGATTGAAAAAGGATTATACAAAGAAGCCGTTGCCTTAATCAAAGAAACCAATCCGCTGCCGGCAGTGTGCGGGAGGGTGTGCGTGCGCCCCTGCGAAGGAAAGTGCCGCCGACAGCTCACCGAAGATAAGACCCCCGTAGGTATTGACTATTTGAAACGCTACATCGCAGATTATGACCTATTTTCGCATCTTCCTGATTCCGTTTCTTCGGAGTATCGCACTTCCGTTCCTGAAACCAAACCATTAAATGGGAAAAAAGTTGCCATTATTGGAGGCGGTCCCGCCGGATTAACCACAGCATACTATTTGCAAATTGAGGGTTTTCAGGCAGACATTTACGAACGGGCAGAAGCTGCAGGCGGATGGCTTCGCTACGGCATTCCCGAATATCGCTTGCCGAACGCCGTGCTGGATCAAGAGATTGAGAATATTACAAAGTTGGGAGTGAATATCTTTACCGGCAAAAGCATCGGAGAAAACGTGCAAATTGCTGATTTGGATAAAAATTACGACGCCATTTTTATCGCCATCGGTGCACAAAACGGCGACCTGCTCGGCATTGGCGAAAAACCTGCCCCTAACTTAGTCTCCGGTATTGACTTTTTGAAGCGCAACGCCGAAACCAACAACGACACCAATTTGGCAGGCAAGCGCGTGGTGGTGGTGGGCGGCGGAAATACCGCCATGGACTGTTGTCGCTCGGCACGCCGCTGCGGAAGCACAGATGTGATTGTGTTGTATCGCAGAACCGAAGCCGATATGCCTGCAAACCCCATCGAAATTCATGAATCGAAAGTAGAAGGTGTGGAGTATATTTTCCTTGCCGCGCCCGTTGATGTGTATTACAACGAAAAGGGCGAACTTACCGGCTTGAAGTGCATTAAGATGAAAGCCGAGAAAACGCCCGGATCGCGCCGCTCTAATATTGTGCCCATTGAAGGCAGTGAGTTTGACCTGCCGTGCGATTTGGTACTTCCCGCTACCGGACAGAAAATTCAGTATGAAGTGCTGGATCATATCAACCAATATTTTCAACCACAAGAACTACAACTCAATAGATGGAAAACATTGGATGCCAACGAAACCACCCGACAGATGAATATTCCGAAAATATTTGCCGCCGGAGATGCCGTTACCGGACCCACTAACATCATTGAAGCTATCGCAGGCGGAAAAGCTGCCGCAAAATATATAGGATTGTTTATACATCATTCCACGCTTGCCGCGGAATTATCACCCTCTCCCTTCGTTTCCACCAAAGATAATTTTGAAAAACAGACAAGCGAGAACTACAAAGATCGGTTTGAGCCTTGCGCACGCTATGAGATGCCGGTATTGCCTGAAAATGAACGTCATAATTTTAAGGAGGTGGAGTTGGGATATCAAGATGAAACTTTGGCAAAACAGGAAGCCAACCGTTGCTTAGAATGTGGATGTTCAGCATTTTATGATTGTTTACTGCAAAAATACTGCACCGATTACGGTGTAGCTCAAAACAGATTTAAAGGAAAATTTCAAAAGTTTGAGGCAAATTTCCAACATCCTAAAATAGAATTGGATAACAACAAATGTATATTGTGTGGGAGATGCGTTCGTGTTTGTCAGGAATATTCGGGGAACAAAGCGTGGGCGTTCATCAAGAGAGGTTCGCAAACCTACATCGCGCCCAATTTGGAAGGCAATTTGGAAGAGAGCCGTTGCGATGCCTGCGGATTGTGCATTGACACTTGCCCAACAGGTGCACTTAGCGAGAATTTTGCCAACAAAATCCTGTCGCTTCCCTACCGGAAACTGCCTGCCATTGACCCGTTTGGCTCAGAAGGTTTGGAGATTGATCTTTTGGAATATAAAGGTAATATTTACGGTGCACAAGCTCGTTACGGATTTGTTAATAGATTCGGATTGATCAATAGGGATATTAAATTCGGATACCCTGTTTTTAACAGGAAGGATAGAATTACTCAGCCGCTACTAAGGGAGAAAGGAGTTTTTAGACCTGTTTCAATGGAGGAAGCCATAAAAATTATTCATAGCAAATTCTCAATTCTCAATTCTCAATTCTCAATTCTCAATTCTGTTCTCGTTTCCCCGCAACTCACCAACGAATCCATGTACCTCATTCAAAAATTTGCACGAACTTGTTTGAAAACTAATGCAATTGGGTCATCATATTTTATGCAGCATGGATCACAGTTTAATGTAAACAAAAACGACAACCTGCCCATTGGAGAACTGCACGGTGCTAAACGTATTTACATTATGAATACGGATTTGGCGAAGGAACATCCTGTGATTAGTCATTTAGTACAAAACTCAAGGTTTGAGAACCATACACCGGTTACCTTGATTACCACAGAGGCAAGTTCTTCATTGTCTCATCGCGTGGATAACATCTTGCATGTTAATGATACGCAGGCTTTTGTTACAGCGATTAACCATTACATTCTAAAAAACAATCTGGAAAAAGGGATTTTTGTGAATGGGCTGGCGCAATTTTTCAACGAATACAAAGCCAACATTTTATCACAAAATTACGATGAATTATTAATGCGCGCCAATATTTCAAATGAAATGATCGCGCAATTTGTGCAGGAGATTTTAGAAACACCTGAATCTGTGTTTATTTTCTCGGAAAAAAGCGGCGATTTGAAAACCTTTCTTGAATTGAAAAATCTCATGCTGTTAACTGAAAAACAAAGCAAAACATTTTCAGGATTGATGTTGTTAAAACCCGATTGCAACACGCAAGGATTGTACGACATGGGCATCCATTCCGGATATGAACCCGAGAAAAACATTTTCATTTTTGGAGAAAATATTGTTGAGAAACATCCTTTTACAAAAACACATCTTGAAGCAGCTGATTTTGTTTGTGTACAATCTGTCTTTGAAAACGAGACCACTGCGCTGGCTGATTTAATTTTGCCGATGAACTTTGCAATTGAATTGGGCGGAAGTTTCACCTCTTCGTTTAAGGTGGCGCAACCTTTTCAGGCGGTGCGTCCGTGCCCGTTTGAATGGAACGACTATCAATTTTACGCGCAATTAACGAGCGCTTTTGGTGTGGAAAGTCCACAGAATGTTCATGATATTTTCTTAGAGATGATTACGTTGTTTCAGGGAAGGTGTTGCGGAGAGGGACGGCATAAGTTTGAAGTTTTAAACTCTCTGGATTTCTAATGCCGAATTTTGGAGGCGGAAAATATTGAACGGGGTACTTTGCGGTTAAATTAAATATTCTGTGAATATTCCCTTCAACCACGCAATCTCCTCCGCCCACTTGCTCGTATCCGGCGTTTCCAAAATAATTGGAATACCTTCAAACCGCGAATCTTTCATCATTCTAATGAACACTTCCTTACCAAGTAGCCCCAAGCCTATATTTTCGTGTCTGTCCACACGACTGCCAAACTCTTTTTTTGTATCGTTCAAGTGAATGGCGCGTAAATAATGAGCGCCTACCACTTCATCAAATTCTCTCCACGTTTGTTGGTAGCCAATTTCTGTTTTTAAATCGTAGCCGGCAGAATAGGTATGGCAAGTATCAATGCAAATCCCTACTCTACTTTTATCTTCTACTTTATCAATGATTTGTGCTAAATGAGTGAAACTGAAACCCAGATTTGAGCCTTGCCCTGCGGTGTTTTCAATCACTGCGGTTACACCGTGCGTTTTTTCCAATGCCCAATTGATAGATTCGGAAATATTACGAAGACACCCATCTACAGATATGGCATTCAAATGGCTGCCGGGGTGAAAATTCAGCAGAGAAAGCCCTAACTGTTCGGCACGTAACATTTCATCATTAAATGATTTGCGTGATTTTTCCAAAGCCTCTTTCTCTGGATGCCCCAAATTAATCAAATAACCGTCGTGAGGCAGAATTTGCGACGCAGAAAAACCGGATCGTGCACAATGCTCTTTAAAAAGCGAAATACTTCTCGCCGACAAGGGCTGAGAATCCCAGCGACGCTGATTCTTTGTGAAAAAAGCAAATGCGGTTGCTCCTATCGCTTTTGCATTTAAAGGGGCGTTTTCAACACCGCCTTCTGCGCTAACATGCGCTCCTATATATTTCATGTTTTGTAATTTTTCGGCAAAAATATTAAAACTTATCGAAAAATAATCTGCCTTTCACCATTAATAACGAAAAGAGCACCCATTCGTTGAATTTTTATATAGCTAATTATAAGCATATTAAAATAAAATCACAAAAAAAAAAGTTTTTTTTATCTAAATATCGTTTTTTTTATAATTTTGTTTTTTGTTAAAGTTGAAAGAGAACAAATATTAATACTAAAAACCTATAACTGAAAGATTGAGAAAATGAGTACGAAAAATGTATCGGATAAAGAGATCCAATTGATGTTGAAAAAATTTTTTGGATTTAATACGTTTAAAGGAGAACAACTCAAGGTAATTAAAACATTATTAAAAGGCAAGGACTGCTTTGTAATCATGCCTACCGGCGGTGGCAAATCACTTTGCTATCAATTACCTGCATTGATCTGCGAAGGCACGGCAATCATCATCTCGCCATTGATCGCCTTAATGAAAAATCAAGTGGATGCCTTGCGAAATTTTGGCACGGAATTGGGTATTGCACACTTTTTAAATTCCTCATTATCAAAACAAGAAATCAAAGATGTAAAAACAGATTTGTTGAGAGGAAAAACCAAGCTCCTTTATGTTGCGCCCGAAACGTTGACAAAGGAAGATAATGTGGATTTTTTTAAAGACCTCAGCATCTCTTTCTTTGCTATTGACGAAGCGCACTGTATTTCGGAATGGGGACACGATTTTAGACCCGAATACCGAAGAATTAGAGAAACTATTGACCGAATTGACAAGAAAGTGCCTTTAATTGCACTTACCGCAACCGCAACTCCAAAAGTGCAAAGCGATATTCAAAAAAACTTGGGCATCGAAAAAGCAGAACTCTTCAAGGCTTCTTTTAATCGCCCCAACTTATACTATGAAATTCGGGAAAAAACAAAAGAAATTGACAAAGAGATTGTTAAGTTTGTTAAAAGTCATAGTGGAAAATCGGGGATTATCTATTGTTTAAGTAGAAAGAAGGTAGAAGAATTAGCTGAATTTTTGCGGGCAAACCAAATTCGGGCGTTACCCTATCATGCCGGGCTTGAGTCGCAGGAGCGTGTAAATAACCAGGATGCATTCTTAATGGAAGATATTGAGGTTATTTGCGCAACCATCGCTTTTGGAATGGGCATTGACAAGCCGGACGTGCGCTTTGTAATTCACTACGATATGCCCAAAAGTTTGGAAGGTTACTATCAGGAAACCGGACGCGCCGGACGCGACGACGGCGAAGGGCTCTGCATCGCTTTCTATGATATTAAGGATCTGTACAAATTAGAAAAATTCTCTACTAAAAAATCGGTAGCTGAACAAGAGATGGTAAAACAATTATTGGCAGAAACCGCCTCCTATGCCGAATCTACCAATTGCCGCAGAAGACATTTATTGCACTATTTTGGAGAAGTTTACGATCAGGATAATTGTGGTTGCTGCGACGTTTGCCTCCACCCAAAACCCAAAATGAACGCTACCGAACAGGTGCAGTTAGTAATTGATGTAATTAAAGAAGTAAAACAACAATTTGTTGATATTCATATTATGGATATCATAAAAGGAGAAAAAACCACTACGATTGTTAAATTTAAGCACAATAAACTAAAACAGTTTGGTGAGGGAGAAGAGTATGATTCAAAATTTTGGGCAAGCGTTATTCGGGTTGCTATTTTTGAAGAACTTATCTATAAAGATATTGAGAATTATGGATTGTTGAAAATTACGCCCAAAGGTGAAAAGTATCTTACAAACCCTTACACACTTTATGTTCAGAAGCCCAAATCAAAATCGGATGAAGATGATATGGATGATGATGATATGCCGGATGATCTGATGGCAGTGAAAGGGGAGGCTACCGATGCCGCCTTGTTTTCCATGTTGAAAGATTTGCGCAAATCAATTTCTCAAAAAGAAAATCTGCCGCCTTTCATCATTTTTCAGGATCCTTCTTTGGAAGATATGTGCATTCAGTACCCCACAACCATTGAAGAGATGGTAAACATTACCGGTGTGGGCGTGGGTAAAGCACAAAAATATGGTAAACCGTTTGCCGATTTGATTAAACAATACGTTGAAGAAAACGAAATTGAAAGACCGCAAGATTTCATCGTAAAATCCATAGTTAAAAAATCTGCAATCAAAGTATTTATTGTACAATGTATTGACAGAAAGTTAA